>Ga0209102_1000830_pt1 | contig 18689 bp, 11 predicted proteins | sample ConPoolayeHmetaG_FD_185483 | JGI IMG/M metagenome (GOLD analysis project Ga0209102, IMG submission 185483) | Hot spring microbial mat communities from California, USA to study Microbial Dark Matter (Phase II) - Cone Pool mat layer H metaG... ...
CCATCGTAGGGAGCGAGGCAGAGCTCAGGAAGAGACCTATCTTTTCCACCATCAATTGTGTGGTGGCGCCCCTGACCTTTGAAAAGGGCGCATCGGAAGCCATGGTTGTGCTGGCGAGAGCCGGAATCCCTGTCGCACCCATGACCATGGTCCTGGCCGGCACCACCGCTCCCGCCACTGTAGCCGGGACCCTGGCACTGGCAAATGCTGAGGAACTGGCCTCCCTGGTGATTATTGAGTATGCCAATCCCGGTGCCCCCATGATTTATACCTCGGAGGCAGCTCCAGCCGATATGAAAACTGGGGAAATCAATTATGGAGGACCCGAGTACCTATTACTCAATGCTGGAGCCGCCCAGATGACACGCTTTTACAAACTTCCCAGCCTGGTGGCCGATGTCCCGTTAGAGGAGGTAGCTCTTGACATTCCTTGTCTCCAGCGTAATGTTATTCGCGCAGCCATGGCTTTCATGACCCGTTCGGATCTTTCCGCCTGGCTGGGGTCTCGCGACCACGCACTCAGTGCCGCGCTCGATCAGCTAATCTCTGATGCCGAAGCCTGTCAGCACGCCCAGGCCTATCTGCGTCAGTTCCAGCTCGATGACGATACGCTGGCGTTAGATGTTGTCCGTGAAGTTGGCCCCGGCGGCCACTTCCTCGATAAGAAACATACTCGGACGCACTTCAGGCGAGAAATATGGAGCCGACAACTCTCTGATACTTTTATTCTCGATCCGGCGGCGGAGGGTTCTTTGGCGGACAAATGCAAGACCAAGACGAAGGAGATACTTGCTAAACATGCCGCTCCTCCACTCGAGGAAGATGTGAGTAGGGAAATGGAACAAATTCTTAAGCATGCCGAGAAAGATATAATGGCAAACGTTTAGGATTCATAGTGAACCGGCCCGGGATTTGAAATTTGGTGGCAGCGAAATCTCAGGTGCGGGCAAAAACTGGCATGCACAATCAGAGGGCGAGGAACATGGGAGGAAATATTTATTGCCGACTCTCCCAAGCCTACGGATTTCCTGGATCTAAGTATCTTCCCAAAATTCTAGAGAAATGCCTTACCGAGCGTGAAGCAGAAATCCTTCTTTCCCTCCCAGGGACCGTGGAGGAGATTGCCAGCAAATTGCGGGTGGATGCTGCTAATGTTCGGTTCATTCTGGGGGAATTATTTCGTAAAGGCTTTGTTTTCTACCAGTCGGTGGGAGGGAAACGCCGGTACAGCCTGATCAATAATCTTAGAGACGCCATTGTAATAAATAATCGAATTGACCAATTTGGAGAAGAATTTCTCGACCTGTGGGCGCGCATGTACGATGAGGAAGCCTCCCGTGCCTTTGATGCGGCTGGCTCTGAAGCCAGGGTCATTCCTGTCCACCAGACAATAGAGCCAGGAACTGAAATCCTGCCCTATGAAACAGCGTTCGGGCTGCTGGACAAAGCTGAAGCGATTGCAGTTATGCGCTGTCCCTGCAGAATAACAAATCGCAAATGCGACAATCCTCTGGAGACATGCATCTCCCTAAACGAAGTCGCTAAATACGTGTTGGAGAGGGGAGTTGGTAGGAAGTTAACCAGACAAGAAGCATGCTCGCTTCTCCATCAGTGCGAAGATGCCGGTTTGATTCACCAGGTAGGTAACGGCTCACTCGGCGTGTCGTGGATATGCAACTGCTGCACGTGCTGCTGCGTCTATCTAAGGGCGCAAATGATTTCGGGCAGAAAATATGCCACTGTAAGAAGCCGCTACAGAGCCACTGTTGATCTCCGGCTCTGTGATGGGTGTGCTCTGTGCCTCGAGCGGTGTCATTTTGGAGCCGTCGCAATGGTGAATTCAAAGCCGGTTGTAGACGAGGAAAAGTGCTTTGGATGCGGCCTCTGTGCATCTCGATGCCCGACAAGGGCAATCAACCTCGTTCAGATCAGAGAACCTGAACACATACCAACCCGAGAAGCTGAGGCACTGTTTTCCCCTATCCCTACATCCCTGTAGCAGAGCGCTAGCTCGCGTAGTGTAGGAGGGGAATTGTGTAACGCCAGTGGAATTCAAGGCAATGCCTCCTGATGGACAAACTATAAGTCCACTTTATCTCATTTATCGGGAGAGCTGACACCATCTGTTTACGCCACCAACATTCTAGAATCGTTCATTAAACAAGTGAAGGGAAGGACAAAGGTGATCGCAGTTTTCTTGTACTCTGATGCCGCCAAGAAAGTCGTCTACCTGATTACTTCAGAGATGCACCGTCGTTACCACGCAAGATTGCTCAGAAATTGGGACAGGATTAACGGCCAGCTACAGTTCATCGGGATGGTCAACTGTGGTAATCACAAAATGGCCGATGTGGTATGTCTTACACAGAATACTTGACGCTATGCCCGGAAGTGATAGAATGTAACAGAGACCAAAACCTCAGAACTGTGTCTGGGAATCACCGTCCCAAGAACATTATCCTGCATAGAGCGCCATTGACGGAGGTGGGCGGCTAAAGGAGAGGGCGGGAATGCACGACACTTCAAGGTTTCGGAGGAGGTGATGCCTATGCGATAGTAATTATCAGGAAAGGCTGAGTCGGTATCAGGGAAGATTCACGAACAATAGGAGAGGAGGAAATAGGGACAGTGAAATCAAAAATGTGGTTGATTAGTTTGGTGCTGGCAGTTGTCCTGGTAGTGGGTGTTGTACTTCCCGGATGCGCGGGGCCAGCGAAGGAATGGCTGCATAGCCCGTACACCAACGAAAAACTGGAGCTCAAACTGGCAGCCCCTTCTGAACCGCTTATGATGGCCGATATGGCTAAAATGATCCGGACCCAACTCGAGGACTTCGGCATAGATGTCGAGTTGGATTTGATAGACCCTGGCACGTATTGGGGTTCGATTCTATATTACCCGATGGACCATGATTACAATATGTTGATGGCCAATGAAGACCCGAGCCTTGATCCGTGGTCGAGCTGGATCTGGTTGCTATTGGGGGATCCGTATGAGTGGGGGTACGAGTGGGCTCCTACCTTCTGGTACAGCGAAGAGTACAATGATTTGTACTTCGACCTCTACTTCGGCGAAAATTATACAGACACTATGTACGCCATACAGGAGTTGGTGAATGAAGAGCTGCCGATGTATATGCTGGCAAGATTCGACTTTCTGGCTGGCTACAGAACGGACAGGTGGGACAACTGGAAGCCAATGCTGGGTGGTCTGGTGTCCTGGACTAACATGTACAGTCTTCACGATGTACACTGGGTTGGACCTGAGGGCGTGACCAAGAAACTGGTTGTCGGCGAACTGACGGATGTGTCAAGCCTGAATATGCTTCCCGAGGTACTGGAGCAAACCAATATTGGCTGCATATACAGCGATGGGCTTGTCTACGAGTGCTTGACAACCTACAGTTATGCTCCACCCGGCGAAGAGGCAAATGCTTATAACGTCACCTTCCGGCTGGCAGTGGACTACGATGTTACTTATGAAGACAAGGAACATCCTGTCACTCACGAACTGTGGGAGGATGTACAGGTGTGGACGTGGCACCTCCGGGAAGGTGTCACGTGGCACGATGGTGAACCATTCACCGCCTATGATGTCGAATGGTCAGCCAAGAACGTCTGGTCTCCCTGGGACCCAGGCAAGCCGTTGACCTGGAGCACGTATTATGAGAGTGGGGACCTGGAAGATCTTGTCTGGTGGATCGAGGTTGAAGATGAGCATACTATCAAGTTCATATACGAGGAGCCGCTGATCGAGGACTACCCGCCCGTATGTTTGAATTGGCAGCCCGTAGTTCCCAAGCATGTTTTCGGACCCGAGGGCCAAACAGATTCCCGGTATAAGGATGACTGGAAGGAAGACCCAGGTGCGTGGGACGGCCACGGAATCGGAACCGGACCATTCAAACTGGAAGAGTACAAACCAGGCCAGTACCTTAAGTTGGTCCGCAACGACGACTGGTGGGGAGCAGAAGACCCCGGCCTCCCCGAGGCGGAAGAGATATGGTTCCGAATCTATGGCTCTTTTGCTACGGAGCTCCTAGCACTGGAGGGCGGTGATATAGACGTGATTATGGGAGACCCTATTCCCGTGGATGTTAAGGAAGATCTCGAAGCGGAGGAGAATATAGACGTGTTGGAGCTGCCCGGGCTTACATGCTGGTACCTGGGATTCAACTTCTACACCGACAATTACCATCCATATGACAACGGGACGGACGATGTAATACTGGATCCAGCGGTGAACCCCATGCATGACGAGGTCCTCAGGAAGGCTATTGCCTACGCCATAGACATGGACTCCATAATAGCTGCTCTGGGATTCGAAGATTATGGCGCTCCGATCGACTCCTGGGTGTATGCTGAGAGCCCGAAGCATAATCCAGATCTGGAGATGTATTCGTACAATCCTACCAAGGCTCGTCAAATGCTGGAGGATGCCGGATACTACTGGGAGTAGTAGGGCGGATAGTGCTTTTTCTGTGGAGGCACCTAAGTGTCAGAGTGGTGATGATGGCAGAAGGAAAAGTCCGGGAGCCATCATCACCACTTTGTTATGTCGTGGGCAGGGATAATCCGTGCCAGTGTGAGAGAAATCATCTCCGCTGGCAACAGGTTGGTTTTCCCAGAGAAAACCCCTCTGAGGTGAAAAGGGGCCTGTCGGGCAGTTGCGGCGCTGAGTGTTCGCCAGAGAGAGCTACGATAGGAGAAAGCTAGGGGAGCCCACCTTACCTATCCTCTCCTTAACAGACAGGAAATGCAATACCAAGAAATTCGAACTGGTCTGATAGATCATGCCTAGAATTCAGGATTTAATCTTAAGGAGGCACCTGAAAAATGAGAGCACTGTTAACTTTTTTATCCGATAGCGAAGTAGAGCAAATCCATGAGGCAAGCCTGCGAATCCTCAAGGAAACCGGAGTCAAGGTCCTCAGCCAGAAGGTGAAAAACTTGCTTGCCCAAAATGGCGCCAGCATAGATGGCGACATCGTCAAGATCCCTAAATCCATGGTGGAAGAAGCCCTCAAAAGAGCCCCACACGAGATAACCCTGGCGGCCAGAGATCCCAAATGCGACCTGAAGACCCCAGCAGGAGAGTTCCCGTTTATCGCCACAAGCGGCTTCTCACCGTTCGTGGACGATTTCGAAACGGGACAGAGAAGGCATTCAACTTCATCCGACCTCAAAGATTTCGCCCTGCTGTGTGATTACCTCGATACGGTCGATTTCTTCTGGCCAATTGTAATCCCTAACGACCTGCCCCCACCACTCCAGGAGCTCCACTCCCTGGCCATTGCCCTGACAAACAACCGCAAGCATATCCAGTGCTCCTGTGTCACGGAGAAAACAGCTCAGTGGCAAATCAGACTGGCATCTGCCATCGTAGGGAGCGAGGCAGAGCTCAGGAAGAGACCTATCTTTTCCACCATCAATTGTGTGGTGGCGCCCCTGACCTTTGAAAAGGGCGCATCGGAAGCCATGGTTGTGCTGGCGAGAGCCGGAATTCCTGTCGCGCCCATGACCATGGTCCTGGCTGGCACCACCGCTCCGGCGACCATAGCTGGGACTTCGGCACTGGCAAACGCTGAGGAACTGGCCTCCCTGGTTATCATCGAGTGCGCCAACCCCGGTGCCCCCATGATTTATTGCTCGGAGGCAGCTCCAGCCAACATGAAGACCGGCGCCATCAACTACGGAGCGCCTGAATATCCTTTGCTATGTGCCGGCTGTGGGCAGATGGCAAGATTCTATGGGATTCCCAATTATGTAGGCGATATTTCGCCGGCAGACAAGCTTTCCAAGCCATCGTCTCCCAAACGTAAACCGCAGACGGCGGCCGATGTTGAGAGCAGTCTGATAAGAATGGCTCTCAGCTACATGACCCGTACGGATCTAACCGCCGCATTGGGAGGCGTTGACCTTGCGCTCAGTGCCGGGCTGGACAAGGTCGTGCTTGATGCTGAAATCTATGAACACGCTCGTGCATATTTGCGGCGATTTGAGATCAATGATGACACGCTGGCGCTGGATGTGATTAAGAAGGTTGGCCCTGGCGGCCACTTCCTGGACACCAAGCACACATTGACACACTTCAAGAAGGAGATATGGAGCAGGGAACTCTCCGATACCTTCATCCTTGACCGGGCGATCGAGGGTTCCTTTATTGAAAAAGCGCAGGCAAAAGTGGGGGAAATACTGACGACACATGAAGTTACTGCTCTTCCCGACGATGTTCAGGAGCAGATAGCTCATATTTTGAAGAGGGCTGAGGCGGAATTAGTATAGTTCACCGGGAGACATGCCGGATTGTGGAGAGAGCCGGGCGCAAATTTGCCCAGCAGAGGCCAGTCACTAAACCCGCCAGTTGGATTGAAATCAAAATCAGAGGAGGCGCAAAGGAGTATAGATCAATGAAAGCATTAATAGTAGGAGCTGGAGCACAAGGCGTAGTAATAAGCTGGGTGCTGACACACTCTGATGATGTGTCAGAGGTAGTTGTGGGTGATATCGACCCAAGCAGAACAAAGGAAATTGTAGAGACCAATCCGAGCGGGAAGCTCAAGACAGAGAGGGTGGATGCCAGTGACATAAACGGTATGACAAAGCTCATAAAAGACGGGAGATTTGACCTGGTAGTGAACGCCACCTTGCCGGTCTTCAACGAGAACATAATGGAAGCCTGTTATGAAGCAAGGGTAAACTATCTGGACATGGCCAGCATGGTCGCCTTTCCCGGTGGCGACGAGAACATACCTGTCGACCAGTTAAAACACGCCAAGAAATGGGAGGAGGCTTCCCTCAAGGCGCTGATTCTGGCCGGTTCAGATGCTGGCACTACCAATGTGATGGCTAAAGAGGCGGCAGATGAGTTAGACGAAGTTGATAGCATAAAGATAAAGGATTATGCTGTCAGCGAATCTGAAAAGCCCATAGTGTTGTGGCAGGCACAAACTTATCTGACTGACCTTAGCTTGCCAGCAGCCGTATGGGATAACGGTTACAAGAGAGTGCCTCCGTTTAGTGGGGAAGAGGAATATGATTTTCCTCCTCCCATAGGTGGTAAAGGGAAGGTGTATTACCATGCCCATGAAGAACCAATCACAATACCGAAATTCCTCGGGAAGCCGGTAAAATACGTGGATTTCAAGATGGGAGAGCTTGGCATCGGGGTCTGGAAAGCTCTTGTGGATCTCGGGTTGATGAGTCAAGACCCCGTTGAGGTGGAGGGCACGAAAATAGCTCCGCGGAGTGTTTTCTTCAAGTTGCTACCCTCGACTCCCAAACCGAAGGAACTGATAGAGCTGATAAGAAGCGGCAAACTCAAGAGCAGGATGATGCTGACGGTAGATGTCGATGGTAAGAAAGCGGGTAAGAATGTGCACTATCAGATGTGGACAGATGGTCCCGATTGCGTAGCAGCCTGCGAAAGAATTCCCGGCGCCAGTGATATATCCTACGCCACCGCAGTGTCGGCATCTGTATTCTCGCTAATGATGTTGAGAGGGCAGGTAAAACACACGGGTGTGTTTCCGCCGGAAGTTTTTGACAGAGAGGAAAGGTTCATATACTTCAAGGCATTGAAAGAGTGGGGCATAAAGATACATAAGAGGGTAGAGTTGATACTGTGAGTTAAGCAGAAAAGGGGTTGTTCTCCTTGAATACGGTCTTCAACTGCCGGTCAAACCCGGCGTCACTGTCATCTGGTGTCTGTCTGGAAATTTTTCGACCGAAACTGGCAACAAGCTCAGGAATTGCTTGGTGGCACCGGAGACAGTGCCAGGGAAGAGCAAAGGCGATCGAGGTTTTCCCGCACTTTGATGCCACCAGGAAAGTCATCTGTCTAGTTGCTTCAGAGATGAAGGGGCGTCACCAAGGAAGATTGCTCACAAATTGGAACAGGATTACGGTCAACTATGGCACTAAGACAATGGCCGATGTCCTATGTCTTACATAGAATACCTTACACAATGAAGCTTCGGGAAGTTTTGACCCTTGTTGACAAAGAGCTACAAGTTGTGGACTATGGAGGGGATTAGTGTATAAACGGCGCCATGTGTGACAACACAAGTGGTGCCAAGGGATTTGACAAGAAGTCAAAGTGCTATGCCCTAAATAATATATTTGGTATATACTTTCCGTCAGACAGTAAAAAACGAAGATAGAAGTCCTGGAAAGGAGAGTAAACCGATGAAGGATGAAATTGAACAAATCGCTTTGATGCAGGGAGCAAGCAAGATAGGAATCGCCTCCGTGGAAAGCTTCGCTGGCGCGCCAAGCGGGCATGCACCTACCGATTTCATACCGGGTGCTAAATCAGTCATTTCGTTTGGGATAGCATTACTAGATGCGGCGGTAGGCCGGGATAAGCTGTTCCTGACTTCCCAGATAGTTCCAGAAGGATTGAGAATGCCGGTTCAAGAATACGTCTATAACACGGTAGCCTACACCATGGTAAATACCCGCTTAGAACAAATCGGAATGTCTATTGCTCTGTTCTTGGAAAAACACGGATACCCATCGATGTGTTTTCCAGCAACTTACGATGAACACTATGAACCCCTGATGAGCAAGGTTCCTGGCTTCTTGGCTCCTTTTTCTCATAGGCACGCTGCTGTCAGAGCTGGCTTAGGAGAATTTGGCCTAAGTAACCTTGTGCTGACACCCGAGTATGGTCCGAGAATTCGACTGAATTCAGTAATAACAACTCTGCAACTGGAGCCGGATCCTATCATCACAGAAAAGCTATGCATAAAAGGGTGTACATTGTGCGCGAAGGCGTGCGCATCTTGTGCTTATGACTCCAATACGAGAGTCCTGACGCCTAAAGATAACCTGATCTGGCATGAAATATGGTTAGACCCACCTTCTGTTACAGACAAATACCGATGTTACTCTGGGAGATGTGCAGGAGTATGTATGAGAGTGTGTCCAGTGGGCAGTAAGAGAACGCACAGAAGTCATCGGCAAGAGAAGAGCTCAACGTAGCTGATACTGACTAGCTTGCGCGCCTCAACAAGTTAGCGTCTTCGATACTTGGATCCAGACACAATTAGAACACGGACTTTGCCAATATGCCTGACAGGAGAGACACTGGTGCTTGGCTCATCAGGAGGTCAGGAGGTGTAACTCGAAGGCAACATGAGCATTAACCTAGCCTACTCAGCGCTGAAGATTGCCTCTCGCTTCTGAATAAGCCGTATCATGCCTTCCATGGTGTCCTTTGTCCTGGCTGAGTCTTACACGTGCCGAAGCTGGCTCAAAGCTTAGGAAAACAGCGCTTCAATACAATGATGGGATGCTCTGAATTGATCTACGAGAGCGGCTGGACGTGGGCTGGCGGGCTTCTGCCTACCACCTTGAAGGCTTGAAATGTGTTCTCTGACAAGTCAGTTAGAATGACGCAGCTTCTCTCACTGGCCTTAAGCTCGAGAGCTCTGAGTCCGTCGAGGCAGCTAGTGGCTTCGCCATACCTATCATCTGTTCCCCAACAAACCTGTGCAGTGCTGCCTGCATGATCAGGGTAAGAAAATAGATCATAATGTGGGTAGGTATGTGTTTCTCAGTATGCAGAAATACAGACCTTATCTCCAGCCCACTCTTAGGTTCCCGGAAAGCGCACTCCCTGACACTGATCTCTGCAGGCTAGAGCTGCTTCCAAAAATCGCCGTACCTAACACGCCACAAAAAGGCCGGAGACGCCTTGTTCGTAAGGTCCTAGCGGCCCGCTTAATAATGCTCCTCCGGGCACTTCTGCTGCCGCTCCTCTTCCTCGCGGTTGTAGGAGGCCACATAGCGATGCTCCTACGCCCAGATCTCGTCAACCCAGAAGTTATCGCCCACCTGGCGATAGCAGCCGACTCGGCCTAATACTTCCCTATCGGCAACAATGATCATCCCTAGATCTGCTCAGCTAGACCCAGCTGCTCCCACAGCCTGCGAAATAGCAGCACTACTCCTTCGTTTGTTCCGTCCCCTGCTAAGGCTTGGACTTAGACCCAGGCCGCTCTGATTACTAGGCTAGACTAACTATGAGCGAATCCGGTCCACCTCATCCTGAGCACATCTAATCACCCCGATACAGATGAACCGCTGGCGTCTTCTCCCGCAACCCTGTTGGAGCGCAGGAGATACAGATAGTAACGCGACCTACGTCTTTACTGGCACAAACCCGCAGGCGAACAAACATTTCATCATCACGTCGCCACACCGTAGGTTACCTGCCAAGCGCGCAGAAGAAAAAGGCCCCACCATCGTTTCTGCATATCCAAAGCTGGATAAAACACCAAATTCTAAAACTCAGCGTTGTTAACCCGCGTAATAGAGATTCGTCGGAAGTCGCCAACCCTCAACTTGCCTGGAACAGGGCTACCATAAAACTCAGGCTGTCCCTGCGCTTTGCCTGGCGTCAATGAGTATCCATTCGATATTGTTGTCGTCCTTTACTACTGATACGATATGGTTGTCATACCACAGATGCTCTATTAGGAAGAGCTGTCCCTTGTAGTCCAGAACGATATGATTCTGGTCCAGGACCGATGCTACCCGGCAAGTTTTCAACCCGCCTATACCAATCCCCACCGCCTTTAGCGCGGCCTCCTTAGCTGTCCAGTAACGAAAAAATGTACCCCAAGATCTATCTGCCAAGTTCCACTCTTCGTTGCTTGCCACATAGGGGAAGAGCGACTCAGTTCGCGGCTTTATCTCCTCGACATCGATGCCGATCGGGCTTCTGCTAACCACTGCAGCTACATACTTCGGTTTGTGGGAGAGGGACCAGTATATGTTGTCAATCGGGCGAGGGGCACCATTTCTATCTTGGTGCAGGTCCCTCAGGGCTACTCCGCTCTTTTCAGCGCTGACCATTAGCGCCTCTCGAGCGACCCGACTGAGATGGTCCACTTTTTCTGGACCACTCAAGGTACCCCCTCTAAACCCTGTCCCGATGGAATCCGGATAGGAGGGGTAAGATCTCGAATCTGCCACGACCGCTTCGGGTTGAAATCGACACGGGTTATGATTGCTCCCGCTTCGGCTGTGGACTCGCATGACTGCAGGAAACAGAGTCATTGACCTACTGCACCTCGCAGTGCCTTCTTAATAATGTCTTTGTCGAAGTAGTTAACCGACATTCCGGCATCCACGATGATGCCCTGGGCATTGATGCCACTAGACCGCTCACTCAACAGGAACGCCACAGTATTAGCTACCTCTTCTGTAGCCAAGGCTTTCTTGCGCAAGGTCAGTTGTTCTGCGAATAGATAGTAGTCGAGATATCCGGGTATCCCGGCGGACGCCGAGGTTTTGAGAAGTCCGGCGTTCACAGAGTTAAATCGGATTTGGGAAAAGGAACTGAAGGACTTAGCCAGGAAGCACACAGTAGAGTCCAGTGCAGCCTTTACTGGAGCCATAAAACCGTAGGGTTCGGCTGCCATCTTGGTAGTTGAAATCGAGATAGTAACCACAGACGCCCTTTCGTCGAGCAAGTGTTTGAATGCATTGGCAATGGCGATTAACGAATAGCAGGAAATGTCAAGTGACCTCAGAAAGTCCTTCTTCTTCGTTTCATGAAACGGCTTGATCCCCCCCTCATAATTAGCAAAGGCTATAGAGTGAACGATACCGTGAAGCCTGGTGTACCTCTTGCCCACATCTTCAGCTAGTCTCTTGATTTCCTCCTCGTATTCTACGTCACACACGAAAATGTCAGCATCAGGAAGGATTTTTGCAACGCTTTCTCTTCTGGCTTCCGAGCGAACGCTATAGATCACGTTTGCCTTCGCCTTGGAGAGGATCTCGCCCACCGAGAAGGCGACGCTCTTTTTGTTAGCCACTCCAAAAACAAGAAAAGTCTTACCTGCAATATCCAAGAAGTCCATATGCCGCATCCTATTATACGCCCCGGTACTCAGACGTTCAATCTAACTTCGTCGTTCAGATGTGAGAGCTTGGTAGTTACCCAGCCGCAGTTGCAAAAGAGTCTTGGTTTGTGATACAGTTGCGGCCGGATTAGGGTAGCAGGGGCACGGTTTGTCTGCAATAGAGCAGAGAATGAACTCTCAAATGGGCGGATCTTCGTTGGCGGGCAGGACCCCGGTGACTCTGCGTAAGTGGGGAAGAGGCCAGCGAGGAGCATCTTAACGAGATCCTAGCCTCTTATCAAGGTGAACAGGAGGAGCTTATCCCCGTTGTACAAGGCGTGTAGCAGGTCTTTGGCTATCTGCCAGAGCCAGCCAGGAAAAGGATAGCCAAATTCCTCAAGCTGCCGAGAAGCACTGTTTTTGGCGTGTGTACATTCCATGCGCAATTCAAAGTTGTCCCTTCAGGTCGGAACGTGATCAAAGTTTGTTGTAGTACTGCATGTCATGTGCGCGGCACAGCAGGGATTCTTGAGGAGGTGGAGAAACAACTGGGTATTAGACCTAGCGCTACTACTCAGATCTGGAATACTTGCGGGAGGCAATGGCTTGTTTTGGCTCGTGTGCTCTTGCCCCGGTGATGGTTTTTGGGCGTGGTGTTTATGGTCGGATGATCCCAGCAAAGGTAAAGGAGGTCTTGCCTAACATCGAGGGTAAGAGATGAGTTTTACTGACATCCAGAGAAGGGCGATAGCTGAATGGGAATGTTTGCAACAGAGTCAGGTGCCTCGTATTTTGGTTGGCGCTGCTACCTGTGGCAGAGCCGCCGGTGCCGAGGTAGTGATTGCCGCTATTGATAAGGAGCTTAGAGAGCGAAATGTCGCTGCCCTTGCCATGCAGGTGGGATGCATAGGACTGTGCTATGCCGAGCCCCTGGTGGACGCAATCAAACCTGGCCGCCCTCGTATTTGCTACGGAAATGTCACTCCTGAAATTGCGGCGCAATGGGAGAGGACTACTTGGTAAAAGACAATCCCCATCCTGACCTAGCTCCGGGTACCCTCAGGGACGGTATTGTGGATGGTATTCCCAAACTTTTTGGGCTACCGGTACCCAGGTCACACGTGTGCATAATCCCTCGTCACTGTGGCTTCATCGATCTTGCCAATATTAATCACTACATCGCGAACGGCGACTATAGCGGGCTGGTTAAGGCGTTGCAGATGAGGCCTAAAGAGGTCATCGAAGACGTCAAGAGGTCTGGGTTGCGCGGGAAGGGCGGCGCTGGGTTCCCGACAGGACAAAAGTGGGAGTTTTGCCGCAGAGCGCCCAGCGAAACTCCCTACTTTGCGACGTCTCGTCAGCGAGCCGTAGCTCCTCTGGTAAACGCGATGGGCAAGAATCCTGCGCTGTTAGTAAGCACTGTCTGCATATTGGGGAGTCCCAAGAGGCAGTATGGAGATGCATCGGTGATGACTGATGCTTTCGCCCGTGTGCCCATAACGTTTGTGCTGTGGAAAGGTGATGAAGAAGTTTCTGCCAATGGCAATATATTGTTTGATGCGAACATTTCAGGCTACCTTTACGCCGAGGATATAACCGTGCTCACGTAGACTATCGTCTGGAAGCTGGTGAGAAACATTCGCCCAAACTGATGATAGTGAATGTCGGAGGCATCGAATTGCGATCTAGCGAAGCTACTTAAGAAAGGAGCAGACGATGGCTGAAGAAGGCATCATTACATTAACTATCGACGGCAAGAGAGCAAATGCGAGGCAGGGGCAGACAATATTGGAAGCTGCCAGAAGCTCGGGCATTTACATTCCTGGCCTTTGCTACTATCCCGGTCTGAAACCGCTGCCACAGGTGATTCCTGACGAAGCTTGTCAGCTTTGTGTAGTGGAGGCAGACGGCATTATTGTCCTGTCGTGCGCCACTCCTGTAGCCAGAGGGATGGTAGTCAGGACAGAGACGCCAAAGGTGCAAGAGATTCGGGAACGAAAACTGCTTGCCATCCTGGCCAGACAACCCAGCGAGCTTTGCCTTGACAAGAAAGAATGCGAGTTGCACAAGGTTGTCGAGTACATTGGCTTACGCGACATACCTGTGCACGTGTCCAGGTCTTTACCTCAGTTGAAAGACAATCCTTTCTTTATTCGCGATTCCAGTTTTTGCATCTTATGTAACCGTTGTGTTCGAGTGTGTGATGAAATAAGGGGGAACGGCGTAATTGAGTTAGCCTTTCCGTGTTACAAGGCTTGCCCCGCTGGCATAGATATTCCCCGCTACATTCGCCTTATCGCCAGAGGGAGGCCGGGCGCAGCCTTGGCGGTAATAAGAGAAAAGGTCCCCTTTCCCGGGGTGTTAGGTAGAGTTTGTGCTGCTCCCTGTCGGCAAGAATGCCGTCGTGGACTGGACGTGGACAAGCCGTTGCACATAAGGATGCTTAAGCGCTTCGCAGCTGATCACGGTGACGATACCTGGAAGAAACAGGCGAAGTTCCTTCCGCCCACAGGCAAGAGTGTAGCGATAGTGGGAGCAGGCCCAGCAGGACTTACCTGCGCTTACTATCTGGCTAAACTGGGGCACAAGGTAACTGTGTTTGAGGCTCTGCCTGAGCCGGGTGGGATGATGAGGGTGGGGATTCCTGAATATCGTTTGCCGCGAGATGTTCTTCGTGATGAGATCCGGGAAATTGAAGCGGCGGGAGTGCAAATCAAGTTGAATACTCGAGTCGAATCAGTGGATGCGCTCTTCGAACAAGGATATCAGGCGGTCTTCTTGGCCATCGGTGCCCATAGGGAGATAAGGCTGGGGGTGGAGGGAGAAGACTTGCCTGGTGTAATCGGGTGTGTCGAATTCCTGCGGCGGTTCAATCTTGGAGAGAAGGTAACGGTGGGAGACAGGGTAGGTGTGGTGGGTGGAGGGAACGTGGCGATTGATTCGGCCCGTGCTGCTTTGCGCCTTGGGGCGAAGAAGGTGACCATCTTTTATCGGAGAACGAAGAGCGAGATGCCGGCTCAGGGAGAGGAGGTAGAGCAGGCACTGGAGGAGGGAGTTGAGATTATCTTTCTCGTTGCTCCTTCCAGGGTTTTCAAGGACGGTGGCAAGCTGAAGCTGGAGTTAATACGAATGGAATTGGGAGAACCTGACGCAAGTGGCAGACGCCGTCCCGTTCCCATCAAGGGAAGCGAGTTCGTTGCCGAGCTTGATAATCTTGTTGTTGCCATCGGAGAGCAGCCGGACGTCCTCGCTGGGTTTGGCGTAGAGGCAGGACGTGGCAACGTGGTGAAGGCTAACGATGACATGAGCACCAGCCGGAAGGGGGTTTTTGCGGGAGGCGATTGTGTAACTGGCCCAGCTTTGGTCATCAACGCCATTGCTGCTGGAAGGAAGGCGGCTCAGTCTATTGACCGTTACCTAGGCGGACAGGGAGATATCACAGAATACCTCGTGCCTCGTGAAGAAGCTTTGGTGTGGCCCGAGGAGATATCTGCTGGCGAGAGACTGGCGACTGTGTCTTACCTTGCGCCGGAGATCCGGGTCAAAGGAGTCGCCGAAGTGGAGCAGGGATGGGACAGGGACACTGCGGTTGCAGAAGCTCGGCGCTGTCTTCAGTGTCATGCCATTGCTCCCCTCGGGGGTTTGGACCTTCGCGAAGCTGGTTGCAGGTTCTGTGGGGCTTGCGTTGATGCGTGCCCGACAGATGCTCTCACTGATTTGGCTACTCGAGGGATCAGTAAGCCTGATCGTGTGGTTACCACGATTTGCCCTTATTGCGGTGTTGGTTGCCAACTCAAACTGGAAGTGAAAGACGAGAAGGTGGTGGCTTCCAAACCTGATCCGGATGGTCCTGCCAACCATGGTCAGGCATGCGTGAAAGGGCGATACGGTATAGTCGAGTTTGTCCATCATCCCGATAGATTGACTGTCCCTCTAATAAGAAGGAACGAAGACCTGAGAGAGGCATCCTGGGACGAAGCGCTAGAACTAGTGGCGAAGAATCTGGGGAAGTACCCTCCGGATCAAGTGGCTGTCATCGCCTCAGCTAAGTGCACGAACGAAGATAACTACGTGATACAGAAATTCGCCCGAGCGGTGTTGAGCACCAATAACGTCGACCACTGTGCGCGGCTTTGTCATGCTCCTACTGTGGCGGGCCTGGCACAAAGCTTTGGCAGCGGGGCTATGACTAATTCGATCAAGGAAATTGGCGACGCGGCCTGCATTCTGGCTGTTGGCTCCAATACAACTGAGGCCCACCCTGTCATTGGGCTGGAGGTGGTAAGAGCAGCAAGAGGGGGCGCGAAGTTGATTGTAGCTAGTCCGAGGAGGATCGACCTCTGTCGTTTTGCCGACGTCTGGCTGCAACACAGCCCCGGAACAGACGTCGCTTTGTTCATGGGTATGATGCGAGTCATGGTAGACGAAGAGCTATTTGACTCGGCCTTTGTCAAAGATAGATGTGAAAACTTCGATGCTTTCAAAGAATCTTTGGCCGCGTTTGACCTTGCTTTTGTGGAGCAGGTTACCAATGTGCCGAAGGACAAGATAGTGCAGGCTGCGCGTATGTTTGCCAGCAATAGGCCAGCTACCATCCTCTATGCGATGGGCATTACTCAACATTCCCATGGCACGGACAATGTGCTGGCCATCGCCAACCTGGCTATGCTCACTGGGAACGTGGGGAAGCCTTCAAGTGGCGTCAATCCACTCAGAGGCCAGAACAACGTTCAAGGTGCCTGCGATATGGGTGCCTTGCCCAATGTCTATCCAGGCTATCAATCGGTAAGCGATCCAGCTATTAGGGAGAAGTTTGAGGCGGCTTGGGGATGTTCATTGCCACCCTCACTTAAGGAAAAGTTTGGGATTCGTTGGTCCTGCTCATTGCCTACGTCTCCCGGCTTGACTCTGGTTGAGATGTTCCAGGCTGCCCATCGAAAAGAAATAAAGGCAATGTATCTGATTGGCGAGAATCCGGCATTGAGCGATCCGAATGTCCAGCACGTTTGGGAAGCCCTGAATCGACTTGAATTCCTTGTCGTCCAGGACATATTCCTATCCGAGACGGCTAAGTTTGCTGACGTTGTTCTGCCGGCAGCTAGCTTTGCAGAGAAGGATGGCACCTTCACTAACACCGAGCGGCGAGTGCAGCGAGTAAGAAAGGCTATTGAACCCATCGGAAATGCCAAACCCGATTGGTGGATTGTGTGCCAGATAGCTCAGAGATTAGGGGCCAAAGGGTTCGACTATGCTGACCCTTGTGAAATAATGGAAGAGATTCGTAGGCTCACGCCTAGCTACGGTGGCATAACTTACCAAAGATTAGAGAAAGGAGGGCTGCAGTGGCCCTGTCCTTTCGAGGATCATCCAGGCACGCCCGTACTACACATGAATACCTTCGTCAGGGGGAAAGGCTGGTTCGTTCCGCTGAAATATGTACCCGCGCGAGAAATGCCCGACGAAGAGTACCCCTTGATTCTCACCACTGGACGCAGTTTGTATCATTACCACACAGGGACAATGACTCGCAAAGTAGCCGGGCTTAATGTCATCGAGCCGGAGGGTGTGATCGAAATCAGCCGCCAGGATGCTTCTGTGGTTGGGATAGCGCAGGGCGATAAGGTTAAGGTACGTTCTCGCCGTGGTGAAGTCGTTGCTAAAGCCAAAGTAACCGACGCACTGGCTCCGGGAGTAGTGTTCATGACCTTCCATTTTGCCGAAAGTGCTGCCAATTTGCTCACCAACGCCGAGCTTGACCCTGTGGCTAAGATCCCCGAGTTCAAAGTGGCGGCAGTAAAGGTTGAGAAGATATAGCTGCACCGGTGAAACCTGCGACGCCACGAAGTGAAGCTTGAGATACTTCCGTTTCAGAACTTCGGGCCGGAGTCTCTCACCATTCTCAGTCTGGAGGGGGCACGGCAGGTCCGTCAATCGCAGGACTTGTATAGACGGGATAGTCGTGTGCCAGCCAACAGGAAGGACAGTCAACTAGGGCCGTTGGCAGCCAAGAAGGAATTGCATGTTGTCAAGGGACTCTATCTGGTACTTGCACCGTAAAGTCTTGTAGGCACCGTAACCCTTATGGTGGTTCCCTTTCCCTCCTGAGAACTGACTTCAAGTTTCCCGTTTACTAACTGGACTCGTTCGACCATGCCGGTAAGCCCCAGCTTGCCCTGAGCGGCAAATTCGCTCAACTGGCGGGGTGGCTTAAAGCCTTTGCCGTTGTCGTTAATAGTCACCGTTATCTCGTCGTCCTGGCACTGTACTTCAACCCTCGCCCTGGAGGCTCCAGAATGCCGCTGTACATTACTCAAAGCTTCTTGGACAACGCGGAACAACACCAGCTGCGTTTCTGGAAGAATCGGCGGTATGGTATCGGCACGGACTTCCACCTGGATGCCGCTCAGGTCCCGTATTTGCTCGGCCAGCCATTTGAGCGCCGCTATCAACCCTAAATCATCGAGGATGCTCGGCCTCAAAGCTTGTGCGTAGTGCTTGATGGCCTGGTAGGTTTGCTGTGACACCTCATATAATTTACTTAGCTCGTTTCTTAGCTCTTGCGCTGAATATTTCTCAGCCCTAGAAGCAATGTTGTCTATCCCGTGCGTCAACAGCAATATCCTCTGCGAGGCATCATCGTGCAGTTCGCGAGCAAGACGCTTGCGCTCTTCTTCTTGAGCTTGCAGGACTTGTCTGAGGTAGAACTGCAGATTCTGCTGTAGTCTTCTCTCTTCGGTTACATCACGAGCCATGTTGTGAAACGCGTGAGGCTTGCCATCGCTGACGATCAGACGCGTAGCCACCTGCACGACCGCCTCAGAACCGTCTTTCC
>Ga0209102_1000833_pt1 | contig 18644 bp, 16 predicted proteins | sample ConPoolayeHmetaG_FD_185483 | JGI IMG/M metagenome (GOLD analysis project Ga0209102, IMG submission 185483) | Hot spring microbial mat communities from California, USA to study Microbial Dark Matter (Phase II) - Cone Pool mat layer H metaG... ...
CCTGGCGAGGCGCCGGGAAAGGTCAAATGATTAGGGTATTTTTCCAAGAGGGCCCGGAACATTCGGCCGAAACCGCCGAAATAAATTTGGGGCACTCCGACCCCGACAATACCCACTGCTGCCAGCATCATCACATCCTTGATGATAGAAACCCAGGCTGTGCCGCGCAGGCCGCTGGTATAAACGAAAAGACAGGTGAGGACAAAGCTTATCAGGATAGCTGTTTTCGAACCAATGGCGCCTTCACTGGCCACTTCCACAATCAGACCGAGGCCTGCCAGCTGGAGCTGAAGATAGGGGAGGATGGAAAGGACCCCAATAGCCGCCACCAAAACTCCTAACCAACGGCTCTCATACCGCTGGATGAAGAAATCGGGCTGCGTATGCAGGCCGTGGCGCTGACCGATTTTCCAGACAGCGGGAAGGACGAAGAAAGAAACAGTATAGGCCAGGGTGCCATATATAAGAATATAAAGGGTAGGCGCGCCTCGCGAGTAGGCCCAGCCGCTCGCGCCGAGGAAAGTGAAAGTGGTATAAATCTCGCCAGCCATGAGGAGCCACATGATGATAACGCCGAAGCGCCGACCGCCGACCGTCCAGTTTTCCAGATTCATTTTGACCCGGCTTCCCGCATACACTCCCAAGCCGGCGGAAATGACAATTGTTAGCAGGATAATCAGGAGGGCGGTATTCATTGTTCTTGCCCTTTTTCCCCCGAATCATATTTCTTTTCCAGCCGATAAGCGGCCATCAGAACAAACGGCGTCAGAAAAACCCAGAAAACAATCCAGAAAAGGATGAAGGGAAGACCAAGGATGACGGGTTCAACGCGATTCACCAGCGGCAGAGCCAAAACCAAGGTCAGAAAGGGAATCAAGCCCAACAGAAGCGACAGCCTTTTCCCCCTGGTCATGCACGCCTCCTTTTTTGAAGCTGGGCTAATTATATTTAAAGCGCCTCAAAGGCTCAACAATTTATGAACTTTAATGGCCAAGAGCAGTAAAAGCAGTAAGACAGCGAAATGGAATAAATAATTTAATCCAGCTGAACTGTTTCTCCCTCCAATCTTTTTGCTTTAACATCAGCTCTAATTTATCCACCTTGATTTAGGGATAATCTGTTTTTAGGGACCACTTAAAGCGAAGATTTTAAAAAGGCTCATCCTTAAAAAGGGTGGTGGATTTAGCGCTTTTTTATCATGAGTATTTACCCATTTTTTCGCTCAGATGAGCGCTTGTATGAGGGTAAAGGAAGGGCTTTATAAAACCCTTCTTTAGTCCTCTTTTAGAGGTTAGAATGAGAATAAATCATCCTTTAATTTTGAAAGGCCTTTTTGGCTCGCTTAAAATTTTATATATTATTGTTTTTAAAAGAAATACAGCCGTTATAAGCCCAATAAATCAGCACAATTTTTACGGAAGAGCCTTTTAAAAATTGACAAAGATTATAAAATAATTGGCGCTGAGATGGGGCAAAAATAATAAAATGATTCCCTTCGTCAGCTTGGTATGGCGGCTTTACCTATGTGGATTTAATGCAACCTGGTGTTACTGAGGCTTTTCTTTATTTCACCCATGAAACCTATCGCCAAATTTGCGGCGATGAATTTGGTCAAACGATTCCGGGAACTTTTCAGGATGAAGCTCATATCGGCCCACCCGGTGATTCTGACGCAGTTAATTTTACCCCAGCCCTTTTAGCTGAATTCTCCAGGCGGCGTGGCTATGACCTGAAAGTGCACCTGCCCTTACTTTTTGAGGAACAGGGAGATTTTCATCGCGTCCGTCATGATTTTTACCTGACCTTGCTTGAACTTTTTATCGACAACTGGGCCAAACCTTATTATCAATATTGCACCGAGCATGGCCTCCAGCTCACCGGCCATTACTGGGAACATGATTGGCCGCGGCCGCGCCTGGCCTTCCGCTTCCCAGCAAGCTCCCGCCCATCGACCAGCAGCCGGGAGATGAATATAGTTTCCTTGATTACGGCCTTTTTTCGCCCTTTCAAATTAACATAATTAAGAAATAAAAAAGATAAATAGATGTGTCCTCAGCTTAGGAAATCGTAAATCGGGGTGATTCAAAAATATCCAGGTAATAAACCATGAATGGGCCCTGAGGTTTCCAAGGCCGGGTTAATCATGATAGCGAAGAGGCTTTTCTGACCCGGCCGGTTTATATAGAAATCACCTTTTTCCCGGTGCCTAAAGAACATGATTAAAGAGCTTGATATTTATAATTACAGTCAGTGTCTCCGCCCTTCTCAGGTGACGAAAATATGCTTGTTTCGATTTCCGAGGTTAAAATTAATAGTTGGCTTATTTGCCAGTTTAATTGATACCGCAATAAAAATGGCTTGAAAAGAGAGAAATCTTTAAAATAAAGGGCGAAGCGCCGAATAATCTGCGAGCGAAAAAAGAGGAGGAATTAATGAGAAAGAAAGGTTTCTTGGGTTTTAGTGATTTAGTAAGGAAGAAAAGAAGCTTACTTAACGGGCCCATTATTCTCTTGACACTTTTAATTCTTTTCATTTTGGCCCCGCTTTTTTCTTCTGAGCTTAGGCCGGCAACCGACCAAACCTCTTCAGCTAATATTGTTAATGTCCCGAGAATAGAGCGACTGAAAGGACAGGTCGAGTTGGTTTCGCGTCAGGTTAAGGGAGTTGTCGGTGTAGCCATTAAACATCTGGAGACAGGGGAGGCGATGGCGGTAAGAGGTGACGAGCCCTTTCCCATGGCCAGTGTGTTTAAGATCCCGATTCTGGTGGAGGTGATGGCGCAGATTAAGGAGGGGCGCTTCCAGCTTGACGATATGTGGCCATTGTCGCCCCTCGACCTTCATTTGGGGAGCGGCCTGCTAAGCAGCCTGCAAGCGCCGGGGATAGCCCTTTCTGTGCGGAACATAATTTATCTGATGATGCTCATCAGCGATAATTCAGCCACGGACCTTCTTTTAAGAAAGGTGGGGACTGAGAAGGTCAACGAGCGCATCCGTTCCTTGGGGGTTGAGGGCATTACCGTTAATCGTAGTTGCCAGGAACTGATTCTCGAGTATCGAGGCGTTGACCCTAACCGTTATAAAAATCTAACTTTGGAAGAGATTGAGAAACTCTTTCTTCAGGAAAGAACGACTAACCCGCAGGCCTGGGAGCAGGCTCGCCAAAATTTTTCGCAGGTAATGAAGGACCAGAGCACGCCTTTGGCCATGAACCGTCTGCTGGAGCTCATTGCAACTCGCCAGATTCTTGACCAAGAAAGCTGCGACTTTATTATCGAGGTGATGCTGCGTTGCCAGACAGGCGAAAGGCGGCTGAAGGGCGATTTGCCGCCTGGGGTAAGAGTGGCCCATAAAACGGGAACAATTGGCGGCACCGTCAACGACGTGGGAATTATTTTTCTCCCTTATGACCAAGGCCGCGTGGCCATAACCGTCTTTATAAAGAACGCCGACGAGGAAAAGACTGAGGATGTCGAAGAGGTCATCGCCCAAATTGCCCGCTTCGCTTATGATTACTTTTTGTTCAGATAGGGTCGATTAGACTCCTTGGAGACATAGGTTTTGAACTTAGGGGTCGAAACCTTCCTGGCTCATGCCTAATCCCGGGGGTTGAGCTTCATAGCGGTCGATGAATTATTCTTTTCAGCATGAGATAGGACGAATGATTTGTATTTAATAGATTCTTAATAGAGAACATCACTCTCGGATACGGGTAATCTCAAAGACCACGGGGTTGGTGGCGTCGGGGCAGGCGTGAGTTTTCTTGTCGGGATTCTCTTTTAACCAGGGGAAACGAGCCTCATACAGCATGGCAAAGGCGGCGGGTAGCAGGCTGTAGAGAGCATGAAGGCAGATTTTTCCTTCCACCCCGTTTTCAGTAACTTTGGCTACATCGCCAGGCTTGTGTCCCAAGCTGCACGTTCCTTTGACGCTTGTGACCTTTACCTCAACATATTTAATTGGTTTTTCCATTTTATCCTCCTTAGTTGAAGAGAAACTGACCGCTGAATTGACCTGATTTTTTGCTTTGTTCTTCTCTTTAGAATTTTTCATCCCGGGAGCAGGATGGGAACAGGTAGCTGCCCCCAGGATTGCCGCCGCCAAAGTTTTGATTAACTGGCGACGCTTGGTAGTTTTTTCTTTATTCACCTATTTGCCTTTTATGAAGCAATTTAACCAGCCAGGTTATTTCTGTCAATGATAAACCTGAAGCCGGCGATGAAAAAGAATTGATGAGTTTAGCGTGGGCAGGAAAAATAATCTTCTCTCCAATAATTAGTTATTTAAATTCTTCCGACTTTCTTATGGGCAAAAAGGAGATATTTGAGTGCAGCTTTTAGGGAATTCATCTTAGGCGGGTATTTTGTGTATGAAGCTAATTAGATGAATATAAATAAAATACGTCAGCGACCCGAGAGCGTTTCTACTTAAACTCCGCATCCAAAGGCTGCCTCCACGCCTTCTGGCGCCTTCAATTCTCCAGGTTTGCCCCCATAAAACCCGGAAATTCCATTATTTATTGTCCTAAAGGGATAAAGCACTCAGCGAGCTTGATAAGATATATATGGTTTAATGTCCAGCACAGGGGCGCCATTGAGCATATCCAGGCCTTTAATTTTGACGATATTTTTCTCGATGGCGATTATTTCCACGACTGAAAGGCCGATTGGATTAGGCCTCAGCGGCGAGCAAAGACTGAAAACCCCGGCTGGCTGGTCGCGATGGGGCGGCTTTTGAATTAAGTTTTCAGGGGAAAAGGGCGGCGATTTATGGAAGTAAAAAATGATTACTATCCTGTCACCAGCCTGAAGCCCTGTCAGGCCTGGCTGATATTCTGGTTGGAGGAGGATTTCGCCCTCGACATCAGAAATCGACCAGTGACGCGGAACTTCAGCCACCTCGGTTCGAATAAAACCTATTGGGATAAACGCTAAATGCTTCATCTCTTCCCTCTTAGCTTCTTCACTTATATCTTTATCTTTATCTATTTCTATTTCTATTTCTATTTCTTACTCTATCTCTATCTCTATCTCTATCTCTATCTCTATCTCTCTGCAGACGGCAAAAAAGGGCTTCAATTCTTTGTAGATGATTTCAGCCACCAGTTCAAGTCAAACCATTTTTTAAATTGGTGGGGCTTTTTGCGGCAAAGCCGGCGCTTTAAGGTCTGTTTTCAAGGCCTTTTATTTTTCCTTTTAGCGGGTCCGAATAAACAATATACCTTTTTTACGGGCAAACAGTCAGCGGCCTGGCTAAATCAGGAAATGAAATACTTTGTGGAGCTGGGGGCCAGCCCGATGGAAACCTTGGTGGCGGCCACGCGAAATGCCGCGGTGATTTGGGGAAAAGAAAACTCAGGGGTCAAAGAGCAGTCAAGGTTGTAGCCGGCTAATTAGGCTTGTCTTGAAATCAGGATTAAATAAAATGTCAGCAGGAGATAGCAATCATGAAAGGGTTGCCTTTAAGAGTTTTTAAGGTCGGGTTAACTGGGCTTGTTCTGGCGATTTTTTCTTTACTGAGCTTTCAGCCGGGCTTTCCCCAGCTCAAACCCAAAGGTTATCTGTTCATCATTGGTGGGGGAGACCGGCCAGGAGCGATGATGAAAAAGTTTGTCGACCTGGCCAGCCGGTCAGGAAGCGGCCGGATATTAGTCTTGCCCATGGCCAGCGCAACCCCGGATGAGACCGGTCGCAATTTAGTTGAGGAATTTAAGCGCCTTGGGGCCAAAGAAGTAGACTACTATAATTTTACTCGCCAGGAGGCTGAGGATGCCTCGAAGGCGAGGTTACTGGCAGGCTACGGCGGGATTTTCTTCTCTGGCGGGGTCCAAACCCGGGTCACCGAGGCTATTCTTGATACGCCGGTCCATAAAATGATTAAGGATCTGTATCAGCAAGGGGCGGTAATTGGCGGCACGAGCGCCGGAGCAGCGGTGATGAGCGAATTGATGATCACCGGCGATGAGAAACGCAAGCCAGAGGAGGGGCATGAATTCGAGACGATTGAATCAGGAAATGTGGTTTTGGTTCGCGGTCTGGGTCTTATTACTTCAGCTATCATTGACCAGCACTTTGCTACCCGCAAAAGACATAATCGTCTCATCAGCGTGGTGGCCGAACATCCCGAGCTGGTCGGCCTCGGCATCGATGAATCAACGGCCGTCGTCGTCAATCCCGACCAGACTTTTTTGGTTTGGGGTCAGAAAAATGTCATCGTTTTGGACGCCGGCCGGGCTCAAGTGAAGAGACGCCGCGACCAGGCTCTTTCCATTCGCGGCCTTACAATGCATGTTCTCCTTGACGGAGAAAGATTTGACCTAAAGAAAAAACGGCCTTTTTAGCTTATGCCAGCAGTTTCCCCCAGACCAAGAGACGGCCGGTCGTTTCAGTTCTTGATGCGTTTTTAATTAGACCTGGGCTGCTGGGGAGGACATGAGTAACGAGTTATCGGTCAAAATTATTTGTTCCGCCTGAGGCCTGTTAGTTGAGGCGCATTTTTTCCTACGGTTCTTTTATCAGGCTATGGTTGGATTTTTCTTTTAGAGCGAAAAATGACGACCTGCGGGATAACGTCATTGCGAGGAAGAGGGCCCTTTAGATCGATTCTGTTGATTATAAATTCATAATAATTACTTTATATGATAATCACCCCGCTATTTTTTTCGTTTCGGGCTAATAATTTATAAAATTAGCCCTCGGGAGCGACCTCTGGTTACAAACAAACGAAAAGGCTCTACAGGGTTTTCATTTTAAGTAGGCTATAAAGACCGCAATAACGGGTGACAGCTGTAATCACTAAAATTATGCCCAGGATGACCAAAATCCAGCGCAGCGCCGGGCCTGTTTTTACTTTTAGGATCGGAGTGAGATGAATTAAGACCCAGCCGACAATCAACCGGATAATGGCATCCAAAGTACCGACATTCATATTGCCCTCCTTCTATTAAACTTGTCGCCCCAAGACCACATTTTTTATTTCGTTCTATAATTTTATAAAAAACTTTTTATTCTTCCAAGTCAGAGGAAAAATTATTTTTTCAGGGCTTCGCTCAAGCCTGGAATATTTTCAGCTCCTTGCGGTACCTGGATAGTGGAACCCTGGAAATCATCGCCGACAGGTTCGGAACGACCACCCAGATGTTGGGCCAGGAATAACTCAGATACGGCGAAGAAAGAGAGGCGATTTTCCGGCCGGGCAAAACCATGGCCTTCATCCGAATAAAGGACATAAGTCACAGGGATATTTTTCTCCTGCATCGCCTTAACGATTTGGTCTGATTCACTCTGTTTTACTCTCGGGTCATTAGCGCCCTGCCCAATTAAAAGTGGCTTACTAATTCGGTCGACATAGGTAAGCGGAGACCGAGAATCTAAAAACTTTCGGCCCTCTTCGGTGCGGGGGTCGCCAACTCGGGTGGCCCACAGCTCCATCATCGGTTTCCAGTAAGGGGGAATTGTTTCGAGCAGAGTGCGCAGGTTGGAGGGACCAACAATATCGACGCCGCAGGCGAAAACTTCTGGCGTAAAGGTCATCCCGACGAGGGTGGCATAACCGCCATAACTTCCACCCATGATGGCCACTTTATTTTTATCAGCGATGCGCTCGTTAATGGCCCAATTGACGGCATCGATTAGGTCGTCGTGCATTTTACCGGCCCATTCCAAGTTAGAAGCGTTAATGAAGTCCTTACCGAAGCCAGTCGAGCCGCGATAATTAACGCTGAGAACTGCATAGCCACGATTAGCCAGCCATTGGTGAATATTGTTATAGCCCCACGAATCCCTGGCCCATGGCCCGCCGTGAACATAAAGCACCATGGGCAGCGGCTTAGCCGGACGGCCATCATTATCCGGGTCATGCCACCACGGAAGGGTGAGGTAGCTGACCAGGTTAAGGCCATCCCGGGATTTAATTACGACCGGGTACATCTTGGAAAGCTTCACTCCTTCCAAATCCTTGCGGTTGGTAAAAAGGAATTGAGCTTGTCGATTAGCGCGGTCGTAAAGGTAGTAGCGTACCGGCCCATTATCAACCATATAGGCCACAGTCCAGAACTTATCATCCAGCGTCCGGGAATAGACATTTATGTCGCCTTCGCTTACTGTCCTGAGATAATCCATATCGACCTTTATTTTTTCATCGAGAATGGTCCATTCGGTCCGCAGGTATTCGACGGCCGCAGCCTCGATGGTCTTTTCCGTGGGATGAATCATGATTTGGCTGACATCAGCCCTTGGGTCTTCAAAGACAAGTTTCTTTTCGCCCGTTTTTAGGTCAACGGCCACCAGAGCGGCCGTATTGCGTCGCCGGCTATCAATCATATAGAGGACTGTTCCTGTTTTATCAAAAGCCACCGGGCTGGTTGTCATCATATCTTCCATGGCAATTTTATCGACCGACTTCCAGCCGCCCTTCCCGTCGGGTTCAAAGAGTTCCATGCCGCCGTCGGGTGTCATCTGCGCCGCGAGGCGAATGTGGTAGTCATCGTCGGTCTGAAAGCCCATAAACCTGTCGTTGGGCTGGAGGAGCTTCATTTCTCCGGTTAAGATGTTGAGACGATAGATATCATGGAATTGAGGATTGCGATTATTGAGGCCCACCAGGATTTCGTCGGTGAATTTATGGCTTACAGCCTGAATTTGAGCCTGGGGACGTAGCTGTTTCCCGTTAGGCAAAGTGATTGGCTTGCCGTCTGGGCCGGGGATTTCTTCAAAGGGCGTTAGGTTTTTGTCTTCTTTAGTCGCAATATGGACAGCGTGAACCTGCCAGTTTTCATCGCCGGCTAAGTCCTGCAAATAGATGATATGCTGGTTGGTATGAGCCCAGAAATAAATTCTGATGCCACGCAGAGTATCTTTGGTTACTGGCTCGGCTTTTTCCGGAGAGGTGGCGGGGGCCACCCAGACATTAAGAACATTATTAACTGGAGCCAGGAAACTTATATACTGGCCATCAGGACTTATTTGAAGAGAGGCTTTGTCGGGATTGCCAAAAAGTAGTTCCCGGGGGATTATTGGCCCCTCTTTGACTTTTGCTTTGCAGCTCATGCCAACCATGATAGCAAATAAAACCGTTAGCGCAATAAAAGCTACCTTTTTCATTTTGTCGTTCCTTAGGTTAAATTATTTATAAAATTTAGATGAAGTTAGCTTCAGAATTTTTGCCATGGCTAAAGCGCTTAACATTTATTATTTAGCCGACACTATTCTGCTTATTTTCTAAAAAAGATATTATCTTCTGATCCTTAATTTAAATCAAGCCTTTTCAGGCTCCCGGCAAAAAGGGTGGCGATTTATTAGGCTTATATCGGCCCAATTTCCTTTAAAAACAAGAAGATATAAGATTTTAGGCCGGTCTTAAACATAATTTAAAATTGAAGGATGATTTATTCTTATTCTAACGCTAAAAGGGGCTAAGGGGGGTTTTATAAACCCCCTTTTTTCCCAGATAGGAGGGCGCATTTAAGCGGAAAAAATACTAAATATTTACGATAAAAAGCGCTGAAACCCCACCTTTTTCAGGTCAGCCTTAGCGCAGTTCGAAAATGTTTACTTGTTGGCTTAGGTTGATTAGAAATTAGCTTCTTCCGCAAATTGGTTGATAAACAATAAAAAAAGGGTCAAAGCCTTTTTAGCAAGCTGGCTTTTGGTCGACGCGAAAAAGGGAATATTGGTGTCTGAACCCATCGGCCTGAAAATTCGTATTCTCATGTGTAATAAGGAGGTGTCTGACCATGGTTGTGGCTTTTTTTAGGAAGATTAAGCCTCGTTTTTCTTTTTTTCTTAAACTGTCTCTCCTCATCCTATCCCTTAGCCTTTTTTCTCCTTTTCTTTTAGCTCAGGAGCCGGCCCCGCGCCTCAAAAAGGAGTTGTTAACGGAGGATGTTAGACAGTTGGCTGATATTCTGGAGAAAAGTCATCCTGACCCTTACCTCCGAGGTGGCGGGAAAATAGCCTTTCATCGTCGGCTGCAGGAGACCCTGCTAAGGATTCCCGAAGAGGGTTTGACCGTTAAAGAATTTTTTATCCACCTTCTTCCTTTTGTCGCTTCAGTTAAGGATGGTCATACTTTCCTTTTACCTCCATGGCCGGCTCAAAGCGGCTCAGGCCTTCCTTTTGGCTTGAATATCGTTGAGGAAAGCATTTATGTAGAAAAAGTATATTTTCCTGACCATCAAGATTTAATCGGCGCCCGACTCGAAGCTATTAACAATATCCTAGTAAGCCGGCTTTTGGACCGGCTCAAGACATTAGTGGGCTGGGATAATGAATATCAATTACTGACCTATTTCTGTCGCTTTTTGGATGACCAGTCCCTTCTCAGCATCCTCGTTCCAGAATGGGATTCTGACCAGGCCTTGTCGGTTAGTCTTATTCGTCCGACTGGCGAGAAGAAGAGTCTGACTATTTCCCTAAAAGAAAAAACTCCACCCACACCCTTCGAGGCTTCCACCAAAATCATCCTACCTTCCACAGAAAAAATCGATTTTGTTTATGCTTTCCTTGACCCTAAAAAAGAGACCTGCCTTCTGCGGATTGATGGCATGTTCAGCTATCGAGAAAATTTTGAATTCTTTCGAGCGATGGGCGTCGCCTGGGTCCAAGCTCAGGCGGCCAAAGTTTATAGTCGGATTTATCAAACGAAAGCACCCGAAGATTCAGATAAGTTAATAGCGGCCCTGCCTGCGGCTACTGAGGTTTTCCGCAATATGGTCATCGAGATGAAAAAGGCTCAGACCAAAAAATTAATTATCGATTTAAGAAAGAATAGTGGCGGGAATTCTCTCCTGGTCAATATTCTCGCCTACTTCCTGTTTCCCGAGGAAGCGGTGAAGAAAGCGGTCACGTCCTTTTCGATAAAAAAATATTCTGACCTCTATTTCGCCAATTACCAAAATGATTCCTTAGAAAAAATTAACCAGAAGAGACAAATCTGCCTGATGAAAGAAGATTATGATTTTGCCGAAGACCCTTATTTTAAAACTGAGTCGCTGTCAATAAGGGGAGAGGAAAAGGAACTGGAAGAATACCTTCAAATGAGTCCTACTTTTTACGCTGAATATAAGAGCGGTCAATATAAAAATCATTATCGACCTCCCGAGCTCATTGTTATTTCGTCGCCCTGGACTTATAGCTCAGGTTACACTCTCATGTCGTTATTGTATAAAATGGGAGCGAAAATAGTGGGCGTCGCCTCGGGACAATCAGGCAATTGTTTTGGTGATACTCTGATGTTTCAGCTAAAAAATAGCGGCCTTCGAGGCTATGTGTCTTATAAGTTATTTCTTGATTTTCCTGAGGACCCGAAATTAGGTTATATTCTCAGGCCACATCGAGAGTTAACTTATAAGGATTTAATCCGCCATCACTTTGACCCGAACACGTCTGTTTTGCTGGCCCTCGAGAAATGACGGACGTGTGAAGATGAGCTTAAAAATTTTTAGACAGATGAATTTCGACCCTAATTTTATATAAAATTCTTTCATAAAAAAATTTCGTGACGATGTTTTATAGTCTTAGATACTCATCTAATACGGTCTAGTATTCTCCTTATTAATAATTATTGAACTTATTATTTCTTGGCTTTAATAATCAGGTCCAGCAGCTTAAGGTATTGGTCGCGAGAGACGGTTTCTTTTGTTTTCTGGTTGTTGACTTTATGAGCGACCACGAGGTTAAGTTTGGGGATGACGGTTATGAACTGGCCAAGAGCGCCGATGGCGGTATAAGCTCCCTTATACGGCCCTCGGGCTCCTGCGCCGTCAAAAACCCACCAGAGATAGCCATAGCCCAATGGCCCTTGGCGTAGAAATTCCGGATTCATTTCCTGAACTCTGGTTAACGGGCTGGTGGATTTCTTGACCCAATCTCGCGGAATTAACTGTTGCCCTTTCCAGTTTCCTTCCCTGAGCATGAGATAACCAAGGCGAGCCATATCCCTGGTGGAAATCCACATATGATAGGCTGGATGAATGGATTTGGTTAAGTCGCCTGATTTTCGTTGGAGCTCGCGGCGGAAATCTTCCATCTCCAGGGGGATGGCTAAATCCTTTTCCAAAGCATCATAGATATTGAGGCCTGTTTCCTGCTCGAAAATAGTCCCGAGGGCGTTAAAATCCCAGTTGCTGTAAAGGTAATAGGTGCCGGGCCTTTTTGAACCCCGGGGCGGCGCATAAGCTAAATGGTCGCCGCTGTTTGCAGCCGGATGATAAACGCCGGAGCGGGCCATTAAAAGGTCAGCGATGGTGGCCTTCAGTTCTCGGGGCAAAAGGCCGCCATGGTCAGTTATATTGAGCTCAGCCAAAGTTTTATCGAGGCGAATCTGCCCCCTCTGGACGTGCTTTCCAAAGAGCATGGATAAAACGCTTTTGCGAACCGAGGCCAAATAGCTGAGCTCTGAGGTATCGCCATAATCGAAGAGGATGCGGCCGTCGGAGACAACGACCAGCGAGGTTGTGGCTAAGGTTTTAACATAATCCAGGGCAGCCTGGATTCTCTTTGCTTCGAAACCCGCAGCTTCTGGTGAGGCATGGCGTTCCCAGGTTTTTCCGGGGTAGACCGCTGTTTTAATCGTTGGGGATAATGATGAGGATTGAGTGGCACAGGCCGAAAGAAAAATGAGAAAGGCAGAAAGAAAAACTAAAGAGAGAGGAAAAATGGAGCAGGCTAATTTGTCTGGTGATAAACGCTTCGCCCCCCTTTTTTGGTCGATTGCCTTAAGACTGGCTCGAGGCAATATTTTGGCTCTCATTCAGTCCTCCTCGCCTTCACCCTTCTCTTTTTTGTCTCTTTGTCCCTGTCCTTTTGCCCCCAATGTTTTGTGCTCAGGGTTCAAGGCAAGAGAAGATTAAATTTTAGGTCCCCGCGGCCCAGAGAAACAGAAACATTGTTTATCGCCGCGCTTATTTCATAGCTTATCCTCTTAGTTGTCTGGATCAGAGTTAATCCCTTAAAAAAAATTCCGAAGCCCAGGCTCTCGACACAGCGAAAGGTTAACTCAGTGGACCTCCCTGAGTCGAGCTTTTGAATGGACACGGAATCGAAGCACAAACTCTGGTTTTCAACCATAAAATAGGCCCTTACGGTTATATTGTTTAGTCCTTCCGAAGACTTATTGGTTAGGTTGATTTTTATCAAAGGGACATATATTTCTTCAACTCCGGCCAGTCTTTTTTGCCAGCCGGAATCAACGACTGTGCAATCGAGAAACCCTCTAAGCCGCTCTTCCTCTTGCTTCCTTTGTTCGTAGGCCCTTTTTAGTTTGGTGGAAGGAATACTCGCCAGGTAAGACAAAACAAAAACCGCGGCAGCGAATATTGCCAAGCTGGCAAGGACAATCGCCAGATTTTTGCCCCAGACGAGGGGATTCAGCTTCATTTTAGGCGGCCGGGACATCTTTTTCATCTTTATGATATTAAAAAGACCTAAGGGTATCCAGAACAAATAATGGAGGCGCAAGCAATGGTGATATGATGCTCATTCACCCCTTTTCGTGGCAGCCGTAACAGGCTTATTTCTTAATAGATAGCAGAGTTGCTTATCATAGTCTCTATTGGGTATCCTTTTAATAATTACTAAAAATGCTTATTATTATCATACATTATTATACCAGATTTGTCGGTTATTGCTTGACATTATTATTATTTTTTGCCTATATTTAAATTGTGACTAGAATCTACGAGAGAAAGCTAACCCCTTCATTATTAAATGAAATCAGCCTGCCGCAGATTGTGGTGCTGACCGGAATGAGGCAGGTAGGCAAGACCACTCTGATGAGGCAAGTTTTTAATAGTGTAAGCAGCCCCTCAAAAATCTTTCTGGACTTCGAAAATCCCCTCAATCATAAAATCTTTGAAGAAAAAAATTATGATAATATTCTGGCTAACCTGAGGGCCTTAGGGTTTTCCCTCGACAACAAGCCATACATTTTTATTGATGAGATACAACTCGCTCCTGAAGTAGTCAAGGCCATTAAGTATCTTTATGACCATTATAAAATTAAATTCTTTCTCACTGGCTCTGCCAGCTTTTATTTAAAAAATCTCTTTCCAGAATCACTTGCCGGGAGAAAAATAATTTATGATCTCTATCCTCTGGATTTTGAAGAGTTTTTAATATTCAAGGAAAAGTCAAGGCAGGTGCCGGAAGATTTTAAGGGTAAGGCCAGGGAAAAGAACCATATATCCTTCGAGCTCTATAAATCTTATTTTGAAGAATATATGACCTTTGGTGGGTTCCCGGGGGTAGCTCTTGAGAATGAGGGGCAAAGGAAGCAAAAGTTATTAGAAGACATATTTAAATCCTTTTTTGAAAGGGATGTGAAAAGCCTGGCGGATTTCAAAGAGCTCGGCAAATTGCGCGATTTAATCTTGTTGCTGGCCAACCGGGTAGGTTCAAAAATTGAAATATCAAAAATAGCTTCTGAGATTGGGATATCTCGGGAGACTGTTTATTCCTACCTGAATTTTTTGGAAAAAAGCTATTTTATTTCTCTTGTGTCTCCCTACTCCCCGAGTCTTAACGGCGAGGTGCGAGGGGCAAAAAAAGTTTATTTTTGCGATTCAGGTCTTCTAAATTACCTGGGGAAAGTAACCGAGGGAACAATTCTAGAAAATGTTGTTTTCCAGTGTCTGCGGAGCCGTGGCCACCTTAATTATTATGAAAAATACAAAGGCTCTGAAATAGATTTTATTCTGAATAAAAAAATTGGCTTTGAAACTAAGCTCAAAGCTGACCAGGCAGATTGGCGTAGGTTGAAAAGGGTGGCTGAAAGTCTAAAACTCAAAGAATATTATCTGGTGTCCAAGAATTACACTACCCTTGAGGGAGTAATTCTGGCCCAAGATCTGTGATAATAAAAATATAAGGTTCATCTCCCGATTAGTTGGTAAAAAACTGGATAATTGATTGGGTAACTGTAAGATTTCATCAGAGTAAGAAGAGGCTTAAGGCAAAATACCAGAGCCAGAATGGAGAGAAAATATTTTCTGTGATTTGATAAATATTAACCATAACAAGAAAGAAGTTAGCCATTTCCTCGCCTTTTCAAGATTACATTTTCATCAACTAAATTGGATAAGAGCCAAAAATAAAATGCATCCAGATTGCATTGGAACGAGCCGGAATTGTAGCTTCCCATTGCAATTTAATGGTAAGGAATATAGTTACGATGAACATTATGAACCTTCTCCTTATAAAGTCGAGACTGATTTTCCAATCTTTATTGATGTATCGACAAATATTAAAAAAATATTTTGATAGGAAATTGCTTTCTGACTAAGGCGATGCGCTGCCGTGCTGTCGCCACGACAGTTTAAGGGTATCCAGACCAAAGAATGGAGGCGCACGCAATGGTGATGTGATATTTGCGTCGCCTCAAATAGGAAATAGGGTTAATGCCTATTTTAGGCGGAATTTCTTTGGAATGGTCAGAAAAAAATCAAATTGAGGTGCAGGTTAGAGAAGTGGAGATGCGCTCGGATAACGGCGCGGGAGGTGGGGCAGCGCCTGAGCTACGGTCATTGTTTTTGCTGCCCTCATCCTGCCATCGCCACGGCGGCGATTCATTACTTTTTTATTTTAGGGATGGGTTATTAATATTGAAATGGATTTTTTAGAGGAAACAGGGGCCGGCTTATTTGGCGTCAGCCCAGGTGCGGCCCCAGCCCAAATGAACCTTGAGCGGGACGCGTAGTGGATAAACATTTTCCATTTTTTCTTTGACCAGAGTTTCCATTTCCGCCCCTTCTTCTTCAGGCACTTCAAAAACCAGCTCGTCATGGACCTGGAGAATCATTTTGGTTTTAAGCCGACGACGTTTTATTTCGCGGTATATGTCAATCATCGCCTTTTTCATTATATCGGCCGCTGACCCCTGAATCGGCGCATTGAGGGCGATTCTTCTTCCCGCTTGCTGGGCGATTTTGTCTTTTTGTTTTAATTCCGGCACTTGGCGGATGCGGCCAAAGATGGTGGTGGTATAACCGCGCTCAGCCGCTTCTGCCACTGTGTTCTCCAAAAATTCAGCCACCTTGGGATGCTGGCTGAAATAGCGGTCGATAAAGCCCTGAGCTTCATGATTAGAAGTGCCAAGCTCTTTGGCTAAGGAAAAAGCCGATGTGCCATAGATAATACTGAAATTGATTATTTTCGCCCGGCGCCTCATCTCCTCAGGGAATAAAGAGGCGGCCTCGCCGAAGACCCGCCGGGCTGTTTCCGCATGAACGTCGCGGTCAGCCAAAAAAGTTTCCATCAATGCCGGGTCTTCGGAAAGATGGGCTAAAATGCGTAGTTCAATCTGGGAATAATCGGCCGCCAGCAGGAGATATCCATTCTCGGGAACAAAGGCTTGGCGGAAACGTTGCCCCATTTCTCCGCGAGCGGGAATATTCTGAAGGTTAGGTTCAGAGCTGGAAAGGCGGCCCGTCGCGGTCACCGTCTGGTTATAAGAGGTATGGATGCGACCAGTTTGGGGGTTAATCAATTCGGGTAAGGCGTCGGCATAGGTTGATTTAAGTTTGGCCAGGACCCGATATTCAAGAGCATATTGGGCCAGCGGATGAAGCGGCGCCAGCTCCTGGAGGACTTCCAGCGAGGTCGAAAAACGCTTGGTGACCTTGGTTTTTTTGCCCGGTGTTAGCTGGATTTTGCGGAAGAGGATATCAGCCAGCTGCTGCGGGGAATTGATATTAAACTCAACCCCGCTCACCTCATAAATCTTTTTTTCTAACCGCTGCAGCTCGCTCTCCAGTTCTCTTGAAAGTTTTTTCAGGGCATCGCGGTCGACCTTGACTCCCCAGATTTCCATTGCGGCCAGAACCTCGATTAAAGGGAGCTCGATTTCTCGGTAAAGCCTTTCGAGACCGGCTTGTTTCACCTTTGGCCAGAGAATCTGACTCAGCCGCAAAGCAAAATCAGCATCCTGGCAAGAATAGGGAGTAACTTTTTCTATCGGAATAGCATTCATTGTTTTGGCCGCTTTGCCCTTGCCCGCCACCTCCTCGTAAGAAATAGCCTGTTCCTGCAGGTAGTGCAGGGCCAGTTTATCCAAGTTATGTTTACCCCAGTTGGGCTCGAGAAGATAGGAGAGAATCATTGTGTCTAAGTCGATGCCCTGAAGCTCCAGCCCTTCTTTTTTTAGGACAATAAAATCATATTTGATATTTTGGCCGATTTTTTTGACCTCAGCGCTAGTTAGAACAGGGCTGAGTAAAGCCAAAGCTTCTTTCTTAGGAATCTGCGGTGGTGCCCCCTCATAATCATGGCCAAGCGGCAGATAATAAGCTTGGCCTGGCTCAACGGCCAAGGAGAGACCCACTAATCTGGCTTCGACGGGCGAGGGGCTATCGGTTTCTGTGTCTATGGAGACAAACTTTACTTTTTCTATCTGAGTAATAAGCTTTTTAAGAATCTCTGCCTCAAGAATGGCTTGATATTCCTTGGGGGCTTGAGGTTTTTTAGCAAAATTCTGAAGGAGGGAGGTAAACTCGAGCTCCTGAAATAGCTGCATGACTTCAGCGTGGTCAGGCTCAGAGACGGCAAAATCATCGAGGTTAAAGGCTAAGGGAAGACCCTTTTCGACGGTTACCAGTTGCCGGCTCAGGTTGAGACTTTCCAAATTTTGCCGGATAGCTTCGCGAAGGCGGGCGGGCTCAACCTTTTCCAGGTTACTCAGCAGGTTATTGAGGGAGCCAAACTGCTGGATCAAGCTCTTAGAGGTTTTTTCGCCAATTCCCGGCACGCCAGGAACATTATCGGTTGGGTCGCCCCAGAGAGAGAGAACATCCACCACTTGCTCGGGCGAAACGCCAAAAAATTCCTTCACCTTTTCTGGGTCTAAATAGATGTCCTTAGCCGGGTTATAAATAAGCGTCCTGTGGTCCACCAATTGAAAGAGGTCTTTATCGGTAGTGACAATTATGGTCTGGATACCTTTCTCGGCGGCCAACCGAGACAAACTGGCTAAAACATCGTCGGCTTCATAATTTTCATATTCAAAAAGGGGAATTCGCAGGGCTTGGATAACCTTTTTCAATACCGGCACCTGAGCTTGAAGGTCATCAGGCATGGGTTTTCGCTGGGCTTTGTAGGCTTCAAAAGCCTTATGGCGCAAGGTGGGGCGACCAGTATCAAAAACAATGCCTAAATATTCTGGTTTTTCCTGCTCCTGAATTTTGCGGAGCGTATTAAGGAAGCCATAGATGGCGTTGGTCGGGAAACCCTGAGAGGTGGAGAGGCGTTGAATGGCATAGTAAGAGCGATAGAGAATGGAATTGCCGTCGATGAGAAAAAGCTTTTTAGGCGCCACCACCTGGACCCTGCTTTTCTTCGGGAGTAAGGAAATGGTCAAATTTTCCAGCCTGGACCTCTGCAATAATAGAATTGTGGAGGTCTTTAAGGAGCGATTGGGCCTTTTCACTGAAGTTAGGTTGATTGAGAAAGGAAGCGTAAGAGAGGCGCCGGGAATGGACCATCCGGCCTGATTTATACAGAAGGGCCTGAATAACTGGTTCTCGTGGCCCAAGGTCCTGGGTCTGGAGATGGAAGCGAGCCCCTTTGCGAACTATTTCTTCATTCAGCCCCTTCATTTATTCTCCTCTTTTCCTTTATTTCCTTTTTCTCCTTATTTTCTTATCTGTCCTTTTTT
>Ga0209102_1000834_pt1 | contig 18639 bp, 21 predicted proteins | sample ConPoolayeHmetaG_FD_185483 | JGI IMG/M metagenome (GOLD analysis project Ga0209102, IMG submission 185483) | Hot spring microbial mat communities from California, USA to study Microbial Dark Matter (Phase II) - Cone Pool mat layer H metaG... ...
CTCCTCTTGTCTTTGCCGAACAGCCATATTTGGCCCACAGGGGCTGTTACGAGGAATATTGCTGTAAAGGTTTCTCCTGGAGAAGTCTTTGGTGTGGACATTGACTCATTGTTTGTCAACGAAGCAAGGAAATTAGCGGCGAATGAAGGCTTGGGAAACGTAAGATATGATTTGGGCGATGTTAATGATTTAAAGTATAGTGATGGTACCTTTGACCTGTCCTATTGTAGACTGGTTTTGATGCATGTCAAGGATCCAATTAAGACAGTAAAGGAATTGGAGAGGGTCACTAAGAAAGAAGGGGTTGTTGCAGTATCCGATAACGACGACGGAGGAGTACTCACGTATCCAGAAATGCCGAAGATGATGGACCTGTGGGCCAAATATGGCTGTTCGGCAAAGACAAGAGGAGAAGATCGTTATATCGGCAGACAGCTTTTTTCGATATTCTCACAGGCGGGTTTAAGTCCAATCACCATCTATCCGCTTCCAATACACGCCACACAGCAAACTCCTGAGATGTTGAAAATGCTTGTTTCGGTTCCTGTTCAGATAATGGAACTATGCAAGGAGACTATGATGCAGGAAGGATTCGTAACAGCAGAGCATTATGAAGAAGCAATGAACGAAGTTCGAGCGTTTTTGTCGCACCCTGGTGCTTTCGCAATGGGTCTCACTTTTCTTGCCGTAGGGAAAGTTCCTTGAATTGACTGATTTTCGGAACGGAGCCTTATTAATATGCGGGAAGAAAGATAGAGGTTCGTGGGTTCAAATTCCATCGTCGGCATTTTAATGATTTACGATTGATTCTTTGGGCTTATGAAAATTCCGAGAATTTAAACCGACATCTAAACCTAAACCCCCGCCTAGGCTCTGATTTTGCCATCCTTTGTCCCAGATAAAACATTTTTAAGCAGATTTCACAAGCAAACTTTTCGCTGATTCAGATGAAACAATAGAATTCGTTCGAAAGCGATGGAAAGAAATAAGCGCTGAGCGCCTTTAGTTATATTCAAGTGTTTCAGATGAGGCACTCATCCCTATATTTAAACTGGTATATCCGCGTACCAAACGTAAAATACGATCTGCGTTCAAGCGGCGTAACCTATCCAAAATATCCTTTAACGTTAGGTGAGGTTGACTTAAACGCAAATTGCCTAGACAAAGCCGCGGAACTGCTATCACAGAGATATAAGGTAAAGCCAGAATGCATATTCATCCTAAGCGAGGGCACTTCTGGACAAAATGCTCGAATAATCAGATGTATTGCAGAAAGAGACAAGAAAAAGGAAGCCATAATCGAGTATCCAACATATGAGCCGTTGTTGCGGCAGGTGCAAGAATATTATCCAATGGTAAAGAGGCTGGAGAGAAGGAAGGTAGAAAATTATAGGTTAGATGCTGAACAGTTTCGGAAAATTGCTTCTGAAAAGACTGGACTGCTTGTTTTAACGAATCCGCATGCTCCAAGCGGCGCAATAGCGGACAGAAATGAGCTTGAAGAGATTATTACGGTTGCCAAGGAATATGGAATTTATGTCTTATGTGATGAAATATACGCCGAATTTGAAAGGGAGTCAGTACCTACTATCTTTTCGGTTGACGAGGAGCTTGGCATATCCACGACGAGCTTTACGAAAGCGTATGGTCTTGGCGGGTTAAGACTGGGAATGGCCTTGGCTCAAAAGAAGCTTATCGAGAGTTTGTACGCTGACGTTATTTACATGATTGGCGGGGGCTCAAATCTCGTGCTAATCACAGCGATAGAATTTTTGACGAAAGGCAGAGAACATCTCGAAAAACACAAGCAAAAATGGAAAAGGCTCAGAAAAGAAACAGAAGAGTGGTTAAACGAGAAAGGCTTAGAATTTTTTCCAGGCAAAATAGGCGTAACATACTGGGTAGAAACGCCAATAGGCGACACTTACAAATGGATGAACATGCAAGCAATTCCAAAACACAGCCTAGCGCTCGTGCCAGGCGCATTCTTTCTTTTTAAGAATGGATACGAACTGGAAAAGACAAACATGTTAAGACTTGGGTTGGGCAACGTAAATCCTGACAAGCCAAACTTGACAGAAGCTTTTGAAGCAGTAGAGAAGGCATTTAAGACGTATGCGCCAAGCTGACAAACAAATATGATGTTGCTTGTTTTGCTATTCTTCTTCTATTAGTTTTTTGAACGCCCAGCTAAACTTTTTCTGCAAAGTTTTCGGATACAGTTTCTTAAGAGAGAAATCTACTTTTGAAGCCCATTCAGCGTACACTCGCGGGTCAATGTAAGACTTGAGAGAAGTTCCCAAGTTGTATTCTTTGGTTTTTTCCGCCAGTTCGATGTCAAGTTTGGCTTTCTCGATTCTGTTGGTTATGGCTTCTGTTTTCTTTCCCTGTTTAATCTTTTCTTCCAATTGCCGCTCAAGCTCTTTTAACCTTGTCCTTTTCTTTTCTAATCTTTCATCAAAATTTGGCAGGATCTTTCTTTTGTGATTGGCTACTATTGCGCCTTCCAAATTGGCGATTTTGGCGTGGAAAGTTTTCACGTATTCTGGATTCTCCTTCTTCACGTTAGAATTGTCTAATTGGCTTTTGACGACTTGTGTGGTTCTCCACGTTCTGAAGACTTTGGCTGTTAAGCCTTCCATTTTCTTTGAGAGAAACCTGGTGACTTTTTTGGAGTCTATTCCCTCGAAAAGATATTCCCTACATTCCTTGGAGTATTGTTCAATGTTTCGGATTACGCTTGGCGGTGCTTTTACGTTTTTTACCCATCTTACAGCGTCTTTCCCAAGAAAGTCAAAGTGTATAACATCACCTTCTATCTTAATGTGCTCTGGTCTGAGGGTTATTGCTCCCACAGTGTCTGCTTCTCCAGGGTCTTTTTCGTCGCCCACTCTTAGGTTCAGTTCAAAAATCAACCAGCAAACTGTGGCTATTTTTCTTTTTTCATCTTCCTCAGCGTCAAGATTCTCCATTATGTAGGCTTGGATTTTCGGAATTACCTCGCCTAGCTTCTCTGCTTTCTTAAATTTCTCGCTTTCTCTTCTCTGCTTAAGGAAGGCTGAATCGGAGAACCACACGTATTTGATTTTTCCAGAAAGCTTGTCCTCCCATTTAGCCAGATACATTTTGTCTGGTTCCCAAACAATATCTTTCCAGTTGCCAGGCGGTCGAGGGCTGTCTTTAGAGAGATTTAGTATTATGTCCTCTTCGCTTGGTCCCTCTTTCCATTTTCCACGTTTCGGATGGTCTCCTCTTCCAGCAAATATGCAGGAAGGCTCTGCAGTCCAGTTAGCTACCTCTATCTTTTTTCCATCAACGATGGCGTAGCCGAATTTCTCTTTGAGAGCCTCTCGCCGGGCTTTTCTTTCTGCGGCAAGCTGTTTCTTCTCTTCTTTTGTCATGTTCAGCTTCCTTGCTTTTTCGTGCTCTAGAAACGTGGAGATTTTTGAAAAGTCCATTTTCATGCGTGCTTCAGGCTTTTCATTGGGCGAATTTTCTGTAAACGCAGCGTTGCTTATTTTCGCAACATACTCATCATGGAAGTGGTTCAGAAAGGACAGTGAGGGGTTTTCTGTTTTTAGCTGTTTTAAGAAGTCTTGTAGAAAATTTTTGTAAAAAATCGTGTCTGGAGGTGATGCGGATTGTTCTTTTCTTACTAGTGCTACTGCCATCTGCTCGGTTTTTTGGCTCAGCTTTATTGGATGTTCTTGAATTTTTATCGAAAATCCTTTGTATTCGTATGGGGGAACGTATATTCCATTGTGTATGAGGCTTTTCAGCTTATGTTTCATTTAATCCACCTAAAGAGCTTCTCAACGCTTCAAACGTTTTCACTATTAGTTGCCTTTAACTTAAGATTTCAGTTTTCAATGATTTGCTTGCTTAAAAACTTTCATTATCAGCGCACGTTAATTAATTTGACGCACAGAGCACTTGTTTACGATGATCCATTAAACCCAAAGTTTTTGGTTTTCCTATGTTTTTGCAACTTCTCGTACAAGAACTCAACAGTTCTTCTATCTATATACCCCCTGTGAGGGCGAAAACCGCCAGAAAATCCTTTCGGGATATGCAGAAGTTCGTGGATTATTGTTTTCTCTTTTTCTTCTTTGGACATTTTGTCGTATCTTTCAGAAATTACCTCAATTACGTATGATGGTGGAAGGTTGAATGCTTCCTGCCAGATTTTGCCTAATCCGTGGATGCGGGCGATTGTGCGTTTTGATTTTGAGCCGTTGCTTCTGACGCATGTCACGTATTGGGGGACTACATGGAAAAAGTCTAGAGAGTCTGCTATTTCATAGGCTAGTTTCTTAACGTCTGGTGCTAAGGTGTATTTTATTGGCATAGCGCATCACTTAACCGTTAAGAATCTGCGGGACAATATTTAACATTGACTATATGCCGTTCTTGCATGGAAGAGTTGAATTTTCGTCCTTTGTTAAAATAGTAGTAGCAATTTATATGCTAGTATCATGCAAAAATATGCGTGTGAAAAATCATGTCGACAAGCTTTGAAAGAATTGGAAGAGAACCACGGCTTCAGGATTATTGGATAAGGAGACTTGTAGCTTTCATAATTGACAGCATAATCGTAAGCGTCATCACCATGATTCTAATGGCAATTTTATCAATACCTTTTGCTCTTATGGCGTGGGCAACGGGCTTTCCTTGGACCATGTTTAACCCCCTCTCATTTCCCTTCTTCACGGGAATACTCAGCGTATTGTATTTCACATTGTTCGAAAGCTATTATGGTTCGACTTTCGGAAAAAGAATAATGACCCTCAAAACTGCTAAATTGGACGGAAACAAGCCCCCATTAGACTTAGCTTTTATCAGAAACATAAGCAAAATCTACTGGATTTTTGTACTCTTAGATGTGATAATTGGATTGGCAACTCCAGGCGACCCGCGTCAGAAAGTAACTGACCGCCTTTCTGGAACAATGGTTATGGCGGCGGGGGCTTCACCCTTTGCAAGCGTTATTTCAACACAACCAGCCAAGATTTGCGCCAACTGTGGAAAGAGCATCTCTGATGACGCTGAGTACTGTCCACATTGTGGGAAAAAGCAAGAGTAGAAAGCTAAGGTTTGGTTGCCAAGACTATGGCTCTGATGATTAGGGTCAAGCCGATTAGCATTATTATTGCAGCCCAGAATGTAAACCATATCTTTGTTGTTACTGATTCTTTGAGGAACATGCCGATTAGATAGTTTGCTCCTAGCCAGAAGACAATGTCGCCCGCGGTATCAGCTTTCTTATTTAATGGCGATTGAATGATAAACCTGAGTACTAGGATGAAAATTAAGAAGATTCCAAAGATTAGACTAAATTGTCCAGCTGCAGAGTAGACGGTTAAGTGGTTGTTCGGATTCTTTGGTGCTGGAAAATAGATGTTGCCCGTATTAGGAATAGGCACAAGTCCAAAATCTTTGAAGAATTCTATAATGCTGCCGAAAAGATTGGGCGTAGTCACGAAAATCATTCCTATCAGTACGAAGAAGAATCCAGCGGTGATTGCGCCGACTAAACCGTCTCTACTACTACGTGAATAATATCTTGTGCTCTCGCTCAATTCGCCCCCTCCTCAATGCTATATTTTATGAGCAGACATATAACATTTCTTAAACGCTCGCTTAAGTGTATGGTTTAAATAGGTAATGCCTCAATAAGAGAAAACAAGCAGAATAGGTGAGTATGATGACGTATTGTCCTAAATGCGGCGCCAAAGTTAGCGAGGAAATGGCGTTCTGTCCAAAGTGCGGTGCACCATTAAAGATTGAAGCAAAACCTGCTCCAGCACCTCAGAGAGTTGAGAAGGCAGAGAAACATGAAAAGCGCGAGAAAGAGGAGAAGCATGAGAAGGGAGAAAAACGCGAAAAGCGTGAGGTCAGCTTTTTCGGACCATTGGTTGGCGGCTTAATCTTAATCTTCTTAGGCTTGATAAGTTATCTTATAGTTACTGGATATCTTGTGAGGGAACTTGCAGGGGCTTTATTCCTAATTATAATTGGCGTGATAATCATATTATCAGCGATTTACGCGTCATCTGTTGCAAGAAAAAGGCATCCGAGAACTTAGAGAAAGCGTCCTAAGAAAAGCCGATGCAGTCTATGTTCTAAAAGCGTCAGGGTGTTGCGTCTTCCGAAGATGCGGAAATAGTTTTTTCCAGCGGCTTCTATCATGTCCCCGATATCATATCTTGGAAATAGACAAGAAGAAATTATCAGTCTACCCCATTCGCCTCGTTTGAGTTCATGCAGCATCTTCACACCTTGACCAGTTGCAACTTCGAAGAAATACTTGTCGTAGTTTGGCGTAACGTATGGCAAGTCATCGATTTGCTGTGCGAAAACGCCTTCGGTTGCGCTGTAAATCTCAACCACGGGAACTTGTCCATAATACTTCTTTAGAATCGGCGCATACTTGAACTGAATTTTTCGTACGCTCGTGCAGAATAAAGCATGAATCTTCCACAAGTCTTTGGGCATTTTCCCATGCTTTTTCTTAATGTATCTTGCAAAAGATAGAATTACTGGTGTGACACCCATCGTGGCAGTTACAGTTTCTTCATGGGCTTGCTGATACGCCAGCTCAAATCTCTTCTCCCAATCAGCCTTTGTAATTCCAGACCCTAAGGCGTCTATGTCCTCTTGCTTGGGTAGAAGGCTTACTTTGCTGAAGGCTGGGTTAAGTTTTGCGTAGGTACCAGAGCTGTAGCCGTAAGTAACAGCCTGACCGTTCACGAACACGGTGTGAACTACCGAAGGAAGGTTGAGATTGAGAATTTTTCCGACGAGAATATCAAAATCTTTTTTTCGAAGCACATAGTTGATTAGGGCTCTTGCGCCGCACATGAAAATCTGTTCCAAATGAGTTTGCGTCACTGGTAATACCTTTGCGGGTCCTGTTGAGCCTCTCGTCATGACCCAGCACAGGAGTGGTTCTGGAAGAATCGCAGCGTAATTGCCTTTCTGAACCTCGGCGAGATATGGGTTAAGCCCCTTATAATCAATTATCGGAAAGTTGGCTCGGAAACCTTCAATATCGTCGATGTTTGAGGCGTTATGACTTTTTCCGTAATCTGTTTTTTCATATTGCCTAGTCAAATCTGATAATGCTTGCCTTTGAGATTCATGCGGATTCTTTAGAGATTCATACCATGGGCTAATTATTGGGCGAAAAATGCCTAGGTCTTCTTCTTTGGAGAACATGGTTGGTACAGAATAGAATTCTGTTTGCTCTGCTTATATATTTCATCATTGCAGCTCTGAATGTTAACGTCTAAAAAAGCAACTATGAGGCTTAACTCGACTGTTTATTTTCAACATTAGATCGAGTCAACTGTTAATTCAAGGTATATATGAGGGGGCTAGTCCCTTTGAGAGCAGAGCCAAAAAAATAAGACTATTGCCAACCAGAGGGATCATTTAAAATTTGATGACCATCTTAAAGCAGATACTCAACGGCTCATTTTGGTGGACGGGGGATTTGAACTCCCACAGTAGGATGATATTTCCCGCAACTCCTCCTTTTTTTCATTATTATTTTTTCGCTTAGATTTGGAACTAATTTAATGCTTTATTTAGCGCTGATCTGTTCACAGCATAATGACAGCCCAAGATTGTGCGTATTTTTAAAAAGTTGACGCATAAGATTTACCCAGAATTCACAAACTTCTTAAGACTAGATTCTTAAAATTCTGAATCATAGGGTACTGATATTAATGGAAAAAAGCTCTAAGAAAATGTCGAAGACATTAAAGACTGTTGTGTTAATTGCTGTGCTCGCAGTAGTGATCCTGGGCGTATATGCGGCACTTACATATCCCAAAACAGTGATCAGCTTTCCAGTGAACTTCACAATAGGAGCGAACGTGGAACACAGAGAATTCGACATGCCACTTTTACATGAATGGGTGCAGGTAGAAGTAATCATTAATAGCGGCACAGCATTATGGACTGCGACAATCACTCTCCAAGATCAAACCATCTGGAACCACGCAGCCCACCAAGGAGACCAAACCATTTACAAAAGCGGATGGATAAAGCTATCCAGCGGACACTACAACTTCACCTTTGCTACGGCTGGGCTTGGGTCACTAGAAGCAGAGATAAAAGTAACTACTAAAGGCGGGTTCTGGTAGATCATATAAAACTATTATTGTCAAGGAAAGTAGCTACGCCAGAATGGCTATTTCGCTACTACAATTCTCGTAAAGCAACAGCAAAACCATACAGAACGCCAAAAAACTAATTGAAGCAGAATTCGAGTACATCTGCGAATTTGACAACGTAAAAGTCTTTAGAAAACAGAAGTTCCTTTTCAGAATTAAAGTGGACCGGGGGGGATTTGAACCCCCGACCTCCTGAGTGCAAGTCAGGCGTTCATACCAACTGAACTACCGGCCCTGAAACATTCTCTCAAAGGAGAATATGCATTAAGAGATAAAGAGCTTATTCTTTACCCTTTTCTCGCTTTCAGCAACTCGATGATCAGCTTAAACTCAATTTCTTTCATAATCATCCCAAATCATCATTTTTCCATTCCTAAACTGAGCACTTTAGCTAAACTAGAATTTTTCTTGTATGCTTTTTGCCTATCGTTCTCATCAACAATGTTTACAATTGGCATTGCGATTTTCGATGCAAAGGCCATGAGACAGAAGAGGAAATCGCCTAAATCTTAAAAACAAGTTTCCGCTAAATTGCCTCTGGTTTTCACCATGCCAGAATTCAAAACAGTCAAGATTGAAGTGCCAGAAGGCTGCAACATAATCTTGGGAATGGCGCATTTTATCAAAACAGTTGAAGACCTTTACGAGGCATTGGTCAACGCTGTTCCAAACATTAGATTCGGCGTAGGCTTCTGCGAAAGCTCAGGACCATGCCTAGTACGGCACGAAGGAAACGATAAAGAATTGAGGCGGTTGGCTGCGGAAAAAGCCTTCGAAATCGCATGCGGTCACAGCTTCATAATCTTCTTGAAGAATGCTTATCCAATAAATGTTTTAGACAAGGTCAAGAAAGTGCCCGAAGTTTGCACAATCTATGCTGCTACGGCAAATCCGTTAGAAGTTATAATAGCGGAAACAGAGCTGGGCAGAGGAATCGTAGGCGTGGTTGACGGGCTGAAGAGTAAGGGTATAGAAGGCGAAGGGGACATTAAGGCTCGGAAGGAGTTTTTGCGGAAAATAGGCTACAAGCTTAGTTAAGTGAAACTGCTCTAAATCTGAAGAGTTTGGTGAAGCATTTATTGTGGCAAATCGGGGTGATTCTGATATTAACTGCTATCAAAAAATGATGAGACAGGGCGAAGTTGCCTTGGACCTTACTGGTTCGGGGAAGGCTCTTTGTTTTTTTATTGTTTAACTTTGACTGTTACTTGTGCGCCATTAACTTCTCATGCAATTCAAAAGGTATTTTTTCTTCCATTCTCTCGGTGGCGTAGGCGACAAGCTTCTTAAACTGTTTCTCTGTCAAGATATTGCGTGCCCTTGACAATATTTCCAGACATACTTCTTTAAAAACGAGGTCCATGCAGCCCATTTTTGCATCGTCAATTAATTCCTTGCAAGCTTGAAGGATTGTTTCGTTCAAAGCAACTTCACCCTGCAAAGACATATCTCAACAGTGAAAAATTAAAACATTTATGAATTTAGAAACAGAATTATAAATCAACAATGAGATGTAAGCCAAAAAAAGGCGTAGAATATTCATGGCTCATAATAAGGGAGAACTAAAATTCGTCGGAATTGTTGAGCAGGCAGGAGAGGACGAGGCAAAGATTCGCGTTTTTTCTGAATATTACGCTGGGCTTAAGAAAATAGCGGATTTTTCTCATCTGATTATTCTTTACTGGCTTCATCTGCGCGATAATGAAGAAGAACGACGAACTCTGCTGGTTTTTCCTCGAAGACACGCCGTAAACGTGGAAACTGGCGTTTTCGCATCAAGAAGCCCCTCTCGACCTAATCCATTAGGCTTATGCGTGGTGGAACTGTTGAAGGTTGAAGACTGTGTTTTGACAGTGAAGGATTTGGATGCTTTGGAAGGTTCGCCGATAGTTGACATTAAACCATATATTCCAAGGGCGGATGCTATTCCTGAAGCGCGTACTCCAGAATGGACGAAACATGGTACCAAAACATAAAAGAGGGCGTGTTATGAATGCCTCTTGCCGTTTTAGTGGTTTTGCTGTTTGAAACGTAGGATTGCAGCTATTCCGCCAAAGGAGTTTTTCAGCATTTGTCCTTCTTCTGTTTCGCTTGATATTATTTCCACATCTGTGTTTGTGTATTCTGCTAGTTGTGCAAAGTTTTCTATTAGTTCTTGTGTTTCAGCTATTCCTAATGTTGGAGCGTTGCACTTTGGACACGGTTTCCCAGAAAGACTTTGTTCAAGGCTTGTTAGCATCTGATTTTTTATCGTTTGTTGTTCTGTGTAGCTACATGCATTACATTTCACTGTCACACGGATAATGTCTATTCCTTCAGAAAGCAGCAACGTTCTAACAGCGCCAGCTTCCAACGCTCTTCTAACATCTTCTTCGCCGTATGTTGCCATTCCAGTGTCATGACCAATCTCGTAGAGGAACTGCTGCATTACCTTTTTCTCTTCTACATAACGTATTTTTCGCATTATTTCGGGCGCCTTGTCAACAACTTCCTTAACGCCTTGCTCGCCCACGTAGGCAGTGTCGATTATGTCTAAAACTTTCTCCTTTAGCATGTAATTGAGATAGTCGCCTTTTTCAAAATCATGCTTCGTTGGTCCTGGACCCGCGATTAATAAGCCTTTAAAATTTTCAATCGGCAGAAACGCTTCGTTGGAATGTTCGCCTATACGCTTAAAATATTCTTGAAGTTTCATCTCTCTGAGTCTTTCATATCTTCTGGCTGATTGTCCGCCTGCGCGGGTTTTTCCTGGCACGCCGGATGTAAGTTCTCTGACTATTTCCAGTCTTCTGCCTTGAAGTGTTGCTAGTGTGGCTTCTGAAGAGTCGATGAGGAGTATGCCGTAGGTTTCTTTTTCTCTCAGAAGTTCTTGCAGGTGTTCTGTGTGGAATCTGGCGTCGCATCTGTATAGGTATATGTTTATTGGTTCTGGTGGGATGATAACGTATGTTTCGATTCTTTCGCTTCCTGCTCCGTTTTGTGGAATTGCGCCGCAGAATATTACAAGTCCGTTTTCTGGGGTTTCTTTGAATAGTTTTAGGCGTTGCTGCACTTTTACGATGGCGTCTTGGACGTTTTTGCGTGTGGTTGTGGATTTTATGTTGGAGGCTGTGCCGTACTCGTCTCGAAGCGTGTTCATGACTTCGCTTATCTGTTTTCCAGGCGGAACATACAGCGAAACAAGTTCAGTTCCACGTCCCTCTTTGCGTGCCAGCGTGTCCAGTGTCTTTTTAAGCCTGAATAGCTCCAGCGAAGTTCTCTTTGTTTCACTCAAATGCTTTCACTATGATGGTTTAGGTCTTAATGCTACATTACATGGCTTCAAATAAAAGTTTAGGAAGCAAAATCCCATGCTGTTTCTAAGACTTCTTTCAGAAACGCCTTATATGGACCTAACTTCCCGCCGTAGTTGCCAGCAGAAACCCTGACAACACCAGACACCGCTGCAGCAGCCTTCAAACCCTCGCCCATTGCCTTTTTAACCGCCTCAACCGACAAGCCGTTAACCACAATTTCATAAACGCAGTTCACGCCTTCAGGCACTTGAGAATCTGGCACGAGTGTTCTTAGTCCTGGACAGAAGAGATGATGCGTAGATGCGCCGAGCTTATACTTTAGCGAACCCGCCTTTGAGCCTGAGCGACAGACTCCGCCTGGAAACGGTAGAATAACCTCGCTTGTTTTGGTCTTTATGGCTCTTACTGCGTCCTCAGCTGCTCTAAGCGCCGAAGCTTTGTCTTTGGCTAAGATTATGAAGTTTCCGCCTGCTATGGCTTCTGCAGCGCCGAACGAGTCTTCAACGATGAAGTTGCCTTCCATGACTGGGATTTTCCAGACTTTCCGATTTCCAACCATGGCTTTTTTCTGGAAACCGTCGCCGAAGAGGCGTAGGCTTCTTCCGATTTTGAGTTTTCTTTTTGCGTTTTGCATGGCATCATATGCTGCAGTTGTCGGGCAAGTCATGATGCATTGTCCTATGCGTAGTATCATCTGGTTTTTTAGGTCGAACCTGTTGCGGTTGTATACTTGTATTATAACGCCTACACGATTGTCTGGCGTCTTATCTACTGTCGCTACGCCCTCGATTGCCGCTTCTGCAGGTGACATTATCACGCTTGTAGCGAAACCCGTCGCTATTTCTGCTGCCGTTAAAGCCCACTTTTCTGTATCAGCCGTAATAAGCACTCGTCCAGCCCACAAAGGAAACATTTCAGCGAAAGTGTCCACAATCTCGCAAACGTTGCCATTCTCTGCCTTATACGTAAATGTTTTCTCAGCCATAACTCTCCCTTCTTTTTGCTTCAGCTTTATTAAACAAACAGCAAAATAAGTTTAAATGCTTTTAACATAAAACATGGTATTTCGAAAAATCCTTAAATGCGTCTCCAATAACCAATGATGTGTCGGGCCGGTAGTCTAGCTCGGTTAGGACATCCGCTTGACGTGCGGAAGGTCACCGGTTCAAATCCGGTCCGGCCCACCAAAACAAATAAGAATAGGCGTATGAACCAGAAAGGCATTAGATAGGATGAGAAAGTGTCATGCCAGCAGAAGTCCTTGATGCAGATAAGTTCATCGAAATAAGTAGCCGTGCAGACTACTGTGCGGTAAGACGTTTAGCGGATGTTGTTAAGCTGAAGCTTCGCACGTCAAAGAAGCTTTACACTTTGAAGGTTGAGCCGACGAAGGCTGAGGAAGTAATTAAGAAGCTTCAATGTGAAATCCGCGAAATATAACACAGCAATTCCATTTCTAACGAGTTGACAATATCAAGGTTTTACTCTCTTCTTTTGAGAAAGCTTAACCAACAAATTCAACGCATTTGCAGCACTATCCGCAGCGCCAACGTTCAGAACCCCAGTTTTTTCTGCACTTGAAAACAGTTCTTCGCCCTTTTCTGTGCGAATAATCGTAAATGTCCAGCCATCCAATCCTAAGCCGCCAGTGGAAATGTCCGCCAGTTCTGAGCTAAAGTCTTGGCAGAATCCGCAGCTTTTTCTCGCATATTGCTTTATTTCTGCGAGGGGAATTGTTGCGACTCCAGAGCTTGTTGTAACGAGCATTTTTCCTTTAATATTCATCTTCTTTACATCATCCAAGCGTATACCCATTTTTTCTTGAATATGCCTTTGCATTAGTCCCTCGTAGGAGAAGCATTCAGAGCACATAAGCCCGATTAAAAATTTTATGGGCGCAGTGAATTTCTTTAAGCCAAACATCTGCATTTTCCTAATGGCCTGAATCTGGCACGGCGTTCCGACAAATGCTATTCCCGTCTTTTTCTGCTTAACCGCCTCATTCAAGGCTAAAATGTTTGGCGAGCAAGAATATTTTGTTCCAGCACACTCTAAAATCTCCTCAACAGTCGTCGCCAACTTTGGAACAGGATAAAAAGGTCTTTCCTCGCTTACGCCCGAAACAATTGCACCGTCAATAAGCCTATTTTTCAAGGCAGACAGCAACAACGCCGAGACAGTGCCTCCATCCTGGCAAACCTTCAATACCCGCTCATCCTTCGCCTGCACAACAACAAGCCTCCGATGAACTCCAAACTCCTCTTCAACTCTTCTTTCTCTGCCAAAAACAAAATTATCCGCCTTTGCTGACGACCATTCATATCGGGGACAAACTTGCGGGCATATGCCGCAGACCTTGCATTCTTTTATTAGGCTGGGCTTTTCAGTCGCATATTCCAAGCAGTTGAACGGACACGCAATTACGCATGTTCCGCAGCCAACGCATCTTCCTGCATCAACAACATTTTTTTCAATGGATTCTTCAAAGCTTACTTTGCTAAAGCTCATGTAATCAGCCCACTTTATGAGAGAATAACGTGTGCGTTTAGGTTTAAAAGTTTTGGAAAAGACCTTCTTTATTAAAAGTATAAAATATTCTATGAAAGAACATGAGATAAAAGGGTTTATGGGCTAAACGTTATTTTATTTTCTGAATTTCTGAAGTTTTCCTAGTAGTTCTTTGTCGCCATCGTGATCTCCAGCGCATGTTGCAATTACACCGTCTACGATGCCTTCCAATTTTGCCACGTATTCTTCAACGCGGTCTATAGAGGTGGTGCTTGTCCACCCAATCATTTTCATAGTCTCTATGTTATTTGGAGTTTCCACCAGCAAGTACGTGTAAAGGGGCTTGTTTAGATGTTTGCATTCTTTGGCTACCTGCTCTAGTGTTGGAAAGGATTTGCCATCGAGTCTCATAAAGAAGACAAAGTCCCACGGTTCTCTCACACGGGCAATACTATCTTCCACGGATCGACGTGCCGTAAGTAAGGAACCCAACTTCAAATTCTTCAAACGCACAAGAAATCTCGAGCTTCCTCGGAAGATTTGAGCATCTTTATGGATTCTCCATATTTTGGAACATCACCCATGGTAAGCACGAGACCATCAAGACCTATAGCATCTGCTGCTAAAGCTAAACCGCCCACTTCTACTGGTCCCTTATAGTGTAATATGAAGATGGGTATTACTATCTTATCAGGGTATTTGGTTTTAAGTACACAGCTTACGGCTGTGCCGCTTGGCGCTGGGAGTCCGGCCGCGCTGTCGGTGACGTTCCACCCGTCAACTAAGTCTTTGACTTCTTCTGCGATCTTTAGAAATTTGCGTGTTGGAACAAATTCATGTAATATCTTCATTTAGGTGTCATCTCGACTAACAGAAAATGGTGTTGAAGTTAAAAATCTTTTGCACTTGTACCGCAAAAGTACGATGCGAAACCGCATTTAAGCAAACTGTATTGATCAAGAATGTGCAGAGCAGTTTTTAGCAGCGATTGACAAATTTGGATGAAATTATAAAGAACTTCGCTTTCTATATTAATTTCGATGTGACATTCCCATGGACATAATTCAAGTAATTGGAATTAATGGATTGCCTATTGTGAAAGAAAGAGACAACTTAGCCAAGCTAATATGCGAAGCAGCAGAAAAACAAAACACACCAGTACAAAATGGAGACATAATTGTAATTACACATGTTGTTGTCTCTCGAGCTGAAGGAAAAATCGTAAATTTGAATGAAGTTGCTCCATCGGAATTCGCCAAAAGCATAGCCCAGCAATATGACAAAGACCCAGCAATGGTTGAGGTTGTTCTTCGTGAATCAAAAAGCATCAAGCGCATGGGCGACGGAAAGCTAATAACGGAAACTAGGCATGGATTTGTTTGCGCGAACTCTGGCGTTGACAAGTCTAACGTGCCGGGCGAAAGGATTGTTGCTTTGTTGCCTGACGACCCGGATGCTTCGGCGGAAAGGATTAGACAAGAGATTAAAAAATTGACGAATTGTGATGTCGCGGTGATTATTTCTGACACGCATGGGCGTCCGTTGAGGGAGGGTGAAATAAACGTGGCTATAGGAGTAGCTGGAATAAAGCCCATTAGAGATCGGCGGAATGAAAAAGACTTGTTTGGTTACGTTTTGAGGGTGAAACAGACAGCTGTGGCTGATGAGCTTTGCTCTGCTGCTGAATTGGTGATAGGGCAAGCCGACGAGGCTGTTCCAGTGGCGATAATTCACGGTTACAAATATCAAAAATTCGAAAATGCAAAAGCAACAGAACTAATAAGATCGGCTGAAAAGGACTTATTCCTATGATGAGGTTAGCGCGTTTGAATGTCAATATTTGAGGTGGAATTCTATCATTGACTCGGGTACTATGAGTGTAGCCTTATGGAATGACAAGCTGCGAGAGATTTGGGTAGAAAAGCGTAAATAAGTTTACGAAAGTTAATCAGCAAGAGGCATGTCGAGTGAAGATTGCTGTTTCTGGGAAGGGTGGAGTTGGAAAAACTCTAATCGCTGGAGCTCTTGCCTACTTTCTGGCAAACAAAAGACTAAAAACAATAGCTATTGATGCTGACCCTTCGCCGAATCTTGCCTTAACATTGGGTTTGTCTCGTGACGAAGCGCGAAGAATAGCGCCAATCTCGGAGAACAAGGAGTTGATCGAGTCTAAAACAAGCACGGAATATTCAGGAGTTTTCCGTCTTTCCTTCACCGTCGACGACGTGGTTCGAGACTTTGCGGTGAAAACCCCCTTTGACGTAAATCTAATTGTTATGGGCACTGTGAAGTCTATGGGTTCTGGATGCACTTGCCCAGCAAATGCGGTTATACGAGCTTTGCTTAGGCATTTGGTGGTTGAGCGAGACGAGGCTGTTGTGCTTGACATGGAGGCGGGAGTTGAGCACATAGGCAGAGGAACAGCAAAGCACGTAGATGTTATGCTCATTGTTGCAGATGCGAACATGAAAGCCTTAGAAACTGCAAAACACATTCACGAATTAGCCGCTAAGGCGGGTATGAAGCAGATTTTTCTGGTTGGAAACAAAATTGGAAATGAAACACAGAAAGAAGCGATGAGAAATTTTGCTAAAGAAAATAGCCTAAACATTTTGGATTTTGTTCCCTTTGACCAGAAGGTTGTTGAGGCGGAAATGAAAGGCGAGACGCCGCTGAAGTATGGAAAATCGGAAGCCATGCGGACGATAGAGAATTTGTGTGTAAAGCTTACAGCAAAGAATAACTTATAGGCGGAGAGAAAAATGGATATGAAAACTCTTGTTACCATAGGTCGTGGAGGAACTGGAAAAACAAGCTTCGTTGCTTTGATGACCAAATATTTTATCGAAGTTGAAGAGACGCCTTTGCTCTTGGTTGATGCTGATCCTGACCAGAACCTCGCAGAAATGGTTGATGCAGACTTGAAGGAAGCGAAGAAGAAGACGATTTCTGAATTGATAGTTGAAACTTTCTTAGAGGAAGGCGGAACAACAGTTGGCGTGGCGCCGACTGAACGTATTGAAAGCAAAATATGGACGTATGGCATGTATGAAGGCAACAATTTCGATTTCATTGCACTCGGAACGAAATGGGTTGAAGGATGCTACTGCATGCCAAACGCAGCATTAAAAGGCGCATTGGAATCACTGACAAAAAATTACAGGTACGTGCTTATAGATTCTCCAGCAGGCCTTGAGCATCTAAATCGTAGAATAACGTCAAAGGCAAGCGACATCATCGACATTATCGACCCTTCCAAGAAATCCTTTGACCATGTTGAGCGTGCACATCGTATTGCCCAAGAGGTCAAAATAGTTTTTGAAAATTTCTACGTTGTTGGCGGTTTCAGATTTCCAGAAGATTTAGAGAACAAAGCCAGAGAAGCTTTGAACTTCAAGTTCTTGGGAAAGATATCTCGTGACGAAAAGGTTGAAGATTATGTTCTTGCAGGAAAATCGCTGTTAGATTTGCCTTCAGATTCTCCCGCTTATCTTTCTGTGAAGAAAATAATGGAAAATGCTGGCTACACAAAACGTTAGGCATCAATATGCGTTTCTGCTATGCCTAACACAATTCTAATAGAATAATTTTCTAGAAAAGCTTAAAATAAATCAGCTATAATGTTACATCTTCTACACCCTTGGTTGTGTTGATGATTGAGTAAAAAGGGCGTTAACGTAAAAATAGACGAACTAAAGACGGATATTGGCATTTTCAAGAACCTTCAACTTTCAATCGGCAAAATGATTGAAGATAAATGGGAAGAACCAATGGGTCCAACTCCTTTTCCGTCGCTAACAACTCTCAGAGATTGGGACATGAAACTTCTGAGCCGCTATAAACCATTCTACCTACCCTTCTGCGATGTTTGCTGCCTCTGCACGCTTGGCAAATGCGACTTAACAGCAAACAAGCGTGGAGCATGCGGAATAGACATGGCTGGGCAACAATCAAGAATAGTGCTTGCAGCCTGCTGCATCGGAGCAGCAACCCACACGGGTCACGCCCGTCACTTGCTTGAACATTTAATCGAAAAATTCGGTCGCAACTATCCTCTCGATGTGGGCGGACTAAACATTAAAGTTGAAGCTCCGGTAACCAGACTCGTCTGTGGGGTAAAACCTGAGACGTTAGGCGACATGGAAGAGGTCTTGGATTACGCTGAAACCCAAATCACCCACCTACTGTCCGTTATACACACTGGTCAAGAAGGAAGCAATATCGACTTTGAATCAAAAGTTCTGCATGCAGGCATGATAGACCATGTTGGAATGGAGGTTGCCGATATTGCCCAAATAGCCGCATATGGTTTTCCGAAGGCAGACTCTGAAGCACCGCTCGTGGATTTAGGTTTTGGAACCATAAACATTGAGAAGCCTGTAATCTTATGCATAGGGCATAACGTTGTCCCTTCGGTCGGAATAATAGATTATATGAAAGAGAACGGCTATGACGGCGAAATAGAAGTCTGCGGGCTTTGCTGCACAGCCCACGACATAACAAGATATTATAAACGCGGAAAGGTCGTTGGTCCAATTTCGTGGCAGTTGCGCTTCATCAGAAGTGGCGTTCCAGACGTGGTGATATTAGACGAGCAGTGCATCAAAATTGATTCATATGAGGAAGCACAAAAAATCAGGGCGCCTGTGATTGCT
>Ga0209102_1000836_pt1 | contig 18579 bp, 20 predicted proteins | sample ConPoolayeHmetaG_FD_185483 | JGI IMG/M metagenome (GOLD analysis project Ga0209102, IMG submission 185483) | Hot spring microbial mat communities from California, USA to study Microbial Dark Matter (Phase II) - Cone Pool mat layer H metaG... ...
TCATTATATTGTCCTTCAACATTAGCTTTTCCAACTTTAAACATACAACTTTTTATTTAAAAAGCGCGCTTATATCAATATAGAAGATCTGAGTGCCGAGGAAAATGTCTAAACGCAACGATTTAGAACAAAAAGCATTGCAATATATAATAAACACTGGGTTTGAAGGAATTCTTCAATCTGACTTGTGGCGAAAGCTCGGGGCAAGTAGCAGAGAAGGTTCTAGAATAGCCTTAAAACTGGAAGATAAAAAGCTTATCCGTAGAGAGAAAGAACTCTGCGATGGAAGATGGACTTATAGACTTTACCCAAAGAGGCTTCCCGCAAGAATAGATTCGATAGCGGATGTTCCATGCCTAATGTGTCCAGACAACCCTAGATGCGACCCATCAAGCGCAATTTCGCCCCAAAATTGCGAAAAACTTACAGAGTGGCTCCTGTCCAAATCTCAAAATGAGTCAGACACTATGGGTGACAGCTAATTTTGCCAAAAGCATGGATTCAGGAAAGGAAAAGAGATTATTATTATAGAAAAGCAAAGGAGGAAAAATACCGTTCTAGGGCTGCGTACAAGCTTTTTCAAGCAATAGAGAAATATCATTTTATCCAAAGAGGCAATGTTATTGTGGATTTAGGTGCCGCACCAGGTGGCTGGGTTCAAGCGGCTAGAAAAATTGTTGGAAACAAGGGTTTTGTTCTAGGAGTTGACTTAAAGCATATAGAACCTTTTCCACAAAGTAATGTCAGAACAATAATAGGCGACATAGGTGAGCAGGAAACCATTACAGAGATTTTAAGTATGCTTCCCAAGAAAGCAGATGTGGTGATTTCAGATGCTTCACCAAACATTTCTGGAATATGGGAAGTTGACCATGCACGCCAAATAGACTTGGCACACCAATCATTAATGATAGCCTTGAAAACTCTTAGACCTTTTGGGAATTTTTTTGTAAAGGTCTTTCAAGGAGACATGCTTGACAGTTTTATAAAGAAAATGAAAGAGCATTTTAGAATTGTAAAGGTGATTAAACCCAAGGCGAGCAGAGCTAAAAGTTCAGAAATATTCATTTTAGGTATACACTTGAAGAGAGTGGCTGATTAGACGGCAAAGCTATATTCTTATTTCATTATTTTATAGATGCAAGGTGAATCATATGGATATTATCGCTGCTGACTCTTCTGCAGCCATACTTAATGACAAGTTTGAACCTTTATCGATTGTTGCAGTCGCATCTGTATTGGTTAACCCACCTTATAGAGAACCCACAACTTGCTTAGCAGAAGCAATTTTTGCAGACGCAGCAAATGGACATGAAGTTATAGTGCATGAAGCAGAACTTTGCCAAGCTTTGCTCGAAAAGGTAAAAGCCGATTATGTGCATCTTGACATGTCATTAGGAGCACTTCCACTCGAACAGTTATCTCCGATTCAATTCTCAAATTTAAGAATCTCCTCAAAAGCAAAACGCCATCTCCTGAAAATTCTTCCACGATTAAGGAAAATCGCTAACGAAATCACTCTAAAATATGGTGTTGAAGTTATCGCGATAGGAAAAGAAAGCGTTCCAGTAAGAATTGCAGAATTAACTTCTGGCGCATATGCAATACTATATGCAAGCGAAAAAGCCGTAAAAGAGAAGCAAACAATTCTGCTGGGTTTACCTTCAAAATGTCAGCCAAGAATTGCAGAAAAAAGAGTATATCTATACTCTCTCATCGGTTCAGAACATGATGTTAGAGGCTATGCAGAAGACACAAAAGAGATTCTGAAAAAAGTTGAAATAAGCGAGATGTTAAACCCATGTGCCAGAGGTTTTAGAACACTAAAAATCATTCCTTTAAAAAGGTGATTTACATGCAGGAAAAGAACACTATTTCTCCATTTGTAGCCATTTTGGCTGTCGTAGCAAGTTTCTTACTTGCTTTCTTCCTTGGGGCAATTATTTACATGTTATTTGGATATGCTTTTGCACAGATATCTGTGGAACTTCTTTTGATTGCTGTCCCACTCGGCTATATGCTCTACAAGAGAGTTAGTGTTAGAAATTATATAAGGTTGGAGATGAAATCTAGAACTATTCTTTTGGGTGTCGTTTTAGGAGGTTTTCTCTTTTTGTTCAACGTAGCTATCTCTAACGTACTGTTGAGAATTACTGGACCAAGTGAAGTTGTTGAACAAAGTAATGAATTGATTGCGGGATTGAGTAGTTCTTCGCAAGGTTTGCTCTTAGCAATCGTTGCTTTGTCTTTGGCAGGTATTTGCGAAGAGTTTACCTTTAGAGGTTTCTTGCAGACAGCGATTAATAGCAAATATTCTCTTCGAACCGCTTTGTTCGTTTCATCTCTACTTTTTGCTATCCTTCTTCATCCTGATCCACGAGCATTTTATACCATCTCAGCTTTCTTGATAGGACTAGTATTGGGATACTTTTATTATCATTGGCGTTCGTATGTCGTCTGTGCTGCGGCTCATGCAACCATGAATCTAATAGTGCTAGCAATAATACTTCTTCTCGTATAGTTATCTTCTGCCAATGTTTGGCTAGAGTCAGTTTCTGCAATGTTAAGCAATTTATATCAACCTTTGTTTATCTTTGTGATTTCAAGGCTTATGTCGAGTGTCCTTGGGCTGTCTGTTATTTCACCTAAACTTACAATATCAACTCCTGTAGAAGCAAACGCTATTACATTTCTTATTGTTATCCCACCACTGGCCTCTAACAAAACTTTTCCAAATAAACCAGACTTTTTAAGTAATTTAATCGCCTCTGCAATTTGTTTTGGAGAAAAATTATCCAACATAACTATGTCTACTCCAGCCTTGGCTGCAGCTAAAACATCCTTAACTTCAGTTATTTCAACTTCGATTTTTTTGCTAAAAGAAACGTTTTCTCTAACTCTTTTAATCGCTTCTTCAACGCTCCCGACAACTGCAATGTGGTTATCTTTTATCAAAACCATATCATCCAAATGAAGCCTATGTGTATCACCACCACCTATCAAAACCGCCTTTTTATCAAAATAGAGCAGACCAGGCGCTGTTTTTCGTGTACAAGCAACTTTTGTTTTAAGCCTTGCCTTTTGAATTTTCTCCACTAATTCTCTTGTGGTTGTTGCAATACCACTCATACGAGAAAGAAGGTTTAGAACTGTCCGTTCAACAGAAAGTATTGTTCGCACATCCCCAAAAATTTTCATCAAAACTTGTTTCGATTTCATTTTTTCTCCATCTGCAACTAAAGCCTCAACCTTAAGCCCAAGACTTTCTAAAAGAACAGTTGCCTCCTCAATTCCTGCGGCAATTCCAGATTCCTTACATATTACTTTTGACTCTGCAATACAGTTTTCTGGAACTGTTAAAGCAGTTGTTAGGTCTCCCTGCCCTAAGTCTTCATTCAGCATTTTTCGAAGTTTTTCCTCCAAAATTTTGCGAGGCAAGAACATGATATTTACTCTTTGAACTTTTGACTTAAAATACTTGCTTATTCTTCACGGCTTTCAATTATTATTTTAACGGCGTTTTCCAGTCCATCATATTGTAGGACCTCTTTCTGAACCTCTTTAAGTCTTTCATGAAGTTTTATCTCTAAGATTTGCTGAACACTTTTGAGGAGTTTTTCTTTGTTTAACTCTTCTTGTTGAATAATTTTCGCGACGCCAAGTTTTTCAGCTTGCTTTGCATTACTTAGTTGTTCTGTATGACCCGGTGTGGGCACAAGTGTCATGGGTTTGCCATAAGATAGGCACTGCGTTATAGTTCCGTGTCCAGCGCGTCCTACGACTAAATCACAAGCTTTTAAATATTCAAAACGGTTTGGAATCCACCCATAAATTGTTACATTACCATAGTGCGTAGGCTTATAGTCTGCATTAGGATAGCCAAGTGAAATAACTACTTGATAATCTTCTGGAAACTTTAGCAGAATTCTCCTCAATATTCCTATTAAAAATGCCTTCTCTTTGACTGGACCGCTTATAGGTGCAAAAATGACTAGTTTATCATCTCGTAATCCTAGTTTTTTACGCAATTCATTTTCAGTTGGCAATTCGTTAGGATGCGTCGGCAATATTGGTCCTATCAATTTCACATTTTTCTTATATGATTTTGGAATGTTGAGATTTCCCGCACATATCGTGTATGGTTTTGGAAAGTCTGGTATTAAGACAGTGTTTCCGCTGGTCCACATTTTTCCAATGGTTGTAAGAGTTATAGAATCCGCAAATTTTGCCAAGTTCAGAAAACGTTTTTTCCGTGGAATTATAACTTGAAACTGGTTTAAAATGCAAATTCTCGGAATTCCTAAAATCCTCGCTGCTAATATAGGAGAGATACGGGAGTCTGAAACAACAATATCTGGTCTAAAATTTTCAATTGTTTGGATTTCTGCATTAAGTTGCTTTAAAAAGGTAAAAGAAGCAAAAAAAGGACCCGGGTCGACTACTGTTTGTGCAAAATCTACAGTTCCGTCTGGTTTGACTTGAAAACCGATGGGTGGAGCTTCAAAAAGAGAAAATTTTTCTTGTTTAACATAGCTTAAGCCTTCGCGGTAGGTGGAAAATAGTACATTAACCCTTTTCTCTACAAGTTTCTTGGCTATGGGGATACATCGTCCAACATGTCCTAAGCCGATGCCACATGGGGCAAAATAAACCCTCATAGAACTCTTACCCGCTAAGGACTTTTCGCTTTACTGCGCCTCTCGGTTTCTCTTCTTCAAAAATTATGGCTTGAAACTTGTAAATTTTTGTGCCATTTAAAAGCCAGTTATCTGGAGGCAGACCAGCCTTAATGCAGCATTGGCACAAAAATTCCTCTTCATTCCATTTACATTCAACCGGCACTTGAGGCAGAAGCAAGCCTTTATACACGCCTCTCTCAACGATTAATCCGTCTTTTCCTACTTTGATTTTTTCTGGATATTCACTTGATTTTTTGGCTTCAACTTGTTGCGGTGGTGTTAACACACTTACTTCAAAAACTACATTGTCAAGTTCATTTAAGGAAAGTGGATAGAAGCGTGGGTCTTGGGTTGCTGAGCTTATAGCGGATTCAACAACTGCTTCAGCTAATGGTGTAATAGGATAGGGATATCCAATGCATCCTCTCAGTTCTTTTTCTTTGTCTGTTATGATGTTTATTGTAACGAAGACACCGCAGAGTTGCAAGAGTTTTTTGGGAATGTTGCTTGGAACATTAATTCTCCTCTTATTCTCCAGATATTCTTTCACTGCTTTACGAGCAAGCTCAACTAAAAATTTTCCTTCCTCCAAGCTTAATTCAAACGACAATTTATGTTCTCCACCACTCTACACAGTAACAGTTTGTAATGAAGCGATTAATGTTTAAAATTTTTACGAAGGTTTGTTTTAGAATTTTATTGACTCTTCCTTTATTCCATCCTTTGTTATCAGCAGAAAATCTATACCATCACCGCTCATTATGTCTCTACTTATGGCAGATTTTATTGATCTGGTAACCAAGTCTTTTGCTTCTTCCATGGTTAAATCTTCTCTATAGCCTTCCTCAAGTACTCCCATGGCTATTTCTGTACCAGAACCTACAGCAGCATACTTGTCAGGTATCACTGAGCCTAAGATGTCAAGTACATAAAGCGATGCTCCTTCATCATCTATTCCGCCGACAATCGTCTGAGTTATCAATGGCGCTAATCGACGTGTGAAGAGCAGGTTTGACATAAGTTTCGCTGCTGATCTGACAGAAATTGATCTACCCACATCTAAGCCAAACAAGTTCGCATAGGCTTCCATTTCTCTCACTAAGATTTGCATGTCAGAGACAAGCCCAGCACATGCTGCTCCAATGTGATCAGTTATTTGAAAAACCTTCTTGCCACCCTTACTAACAACAAGGTATCCATAAGAAACACGTTTTTCAGAGGCTAAAATAACGCCTTCCTTGCACACCACACCGACAGTTGTTGCACCTGGAATCCAGAGGTATCCAGCTTGTTGACTTTGTTTTTCCATGTGATTCACCTTTCTTTCGTGATATACGCAAGCAACCTATTAAACTTAATCATGAAGCACCTAGATTTCAATAGTTGTAATGCCTAAAAAATCATTCAGCATTTTCAACTTGTCTCTGTAATCACCATAAATCATAACATGATGGTTTCCTGATGTTTTATGAATGAATTCTTTGGGATTTTTGATTTTCACTTTAACTTTCACTCTGCAATATTCATCTGAGTCTGTGCAATCTACAATGCTTCCTCTTGCGAGCACCATGTTCTTCAAATCGCCACTTAGACGACAAATCGTGACCCTTTTGCCTACTTCCATTTTTACAAACGCCGTCACACTGCCAGTGAATTTTTCTTTATGATAGTGTCTTAACGTGTAAGGCGCTGGTTTTGCATGATACCCTTTCATCTTTTTTGGGCATACGCAGTGACTGATGATTAATGTTTTGTCGGTTGTGTCAATAAAGGTGTTGTCCATGAAGCAAGGCTTATTAGCAATATAATTGAGCATAATCATCGATAACAGAGAGATAATGTCAGCTTCACAAGCAGAAGGTATTCCTTCATCCCTCAAGTTGGTATAGGCAAAGCAAGGAACTGGTAACGGACTCTCACCATAAGCCATAGTTATAGCTTGAGCATTTTTTTCTTTCAAAAGGTTCTTCATAACAAGGTATAATTTTGCAACAACAATCAAGTCTTTTTCTTCTGGTTCTACAATTTTTTCAGCGTTCTTCATCCAGTTTTTTACTAAAGTTTTAGCATTCTCTGTCTTAGTTTTTTCCCATCTTTTTATTACATCTACACTTTCTACGTATTCTAGCTCTATTCCAAATTTTTCTTTGATAGCTTCGCGACCACCAGAAATTCTGCAAAGAAATTTTTCCCAGTGGGGAAAGTCTGCGTTTAGAATCAGTATCTTTGTTTGCTCCAACTTTTTCTTTGCCGATATAACTTCCAAATAGTTGTTTAAGTCATGGTAATCGATGGCAACCCATGTTTTTTCTCTTGGATAAATATATTCTAAAGCGTCTAGTGGGTTGTTGACCATTCCTTCTACGTTGAAAAGGATTATGGGAAAATTAAGCTTTGATATATTAACTATGCAGTTGCCCAGACCTAGGTGAGGCTTGTATAGGAGAATTGTGTCAGCTTTTGCTAAGTGTTCTTTTAAGAGTTTAATATCCTCTTCTTCATTGATAACAATGCCCTTTAATATTTCAACATCCACATTCAAGTTTTTCTTAAGCTGTTTAAGCTTTTCATCCATAAAATTCTCAGCAATTTGCCCTTTCCTGCAGACCAAAACTGGAAGGATTCTAAGCTTTAATTGAGGATGCATTTCGTTTTTCCTTCTTTTTTTGGTAATATTCCTCTAAGCTACCTTTCCAATTTTTGTATTTATATTCTGGTAGTTTCTTCACACGACATACTGGTTTGGCTATTATCTCTTTAACCTCAAATTCGCTAAAGAAATCCCCACTATATGTGGATTTCACAAGGAGAGCTGTGTCTAATCCTTTATATGTACCGGCACATGCTATGATTTCTTCACTTTCATCGACTTCTCCAGCGTCTGTTGCCATGATAGCCGCTTCTATTGCTATTTTTGTGCCTGCTCCGAACACTTCTAATGTCTTGTCAATAATTGCTTCAGGGGTTGGATAGTCCCAATTGATTGTTCGGGAGGGGGGAGCAAATGGTCTGATGCTTTGAACAATTTTCACTCCATTTTCTTCAAGCTTTTTCGAGTGTTCAGCATATTCTTTCCGCTTTAGTCCTATAGGAATTTTGCCTTTTGGTCCCCATGTTGTGGCAGGATAATGAGTTACAACAATGATGTGGATGTTTGTTCCCTTGAGCATGCTGAGGGCTTTTAGTGCGCTTCTTCCAGTTTCTGAGGCAATAACTACTTTGTTTATGTTTGTCTCTTCGCATCGCAATTTGACAGCATTTAACAGTTTTTCAGTGTTTACTTCGCCACAATACTTGAAATATATTATTGTTCTTTCGATTTCTCCCGTCATTTTTATCCCATAGAGCTAAATACATTGGTATTCCTATAACGTTTTTCGGGGTTGAGTATAAGATGATAAGTCTTTACACAAAGAATTTGGAAGGTGTCTGGTATGGAGTTGCCCATCAAGGAGAAAAAATTTTTGCTACAACGTTTGCTTCAAGCGAAAAGAGGGCTTTACAAGGCTTGTTAAGAAGCATTCCTTTCAATGTTCAGTTTCAGCATTCGAAAGAGGCTTCTGCCTTTGCTGGACGTGTTTTAAAGGCTTTGAAGAATGTTTATGAGGGAAAAAGTGTTTCACAAAATTTCTCATTGGTAACGGAGCACTTATCAAGCTATACGCGAATTATTTTAGAAATAACCCGTCGAATTCCCTTGGGATATGTGTCTTCATATGGCGCGATTGCTAAAGCTGTTGGTGGAAGCCCTAGAGCTGTTGGCGGTGTTATGGCTTCGAATCCCTTCGCTCCAATTGTTCCATGTCACAGAGTGGTTAGTTCAGATTTTACTTTGGGAGGTTATGGAGGCGGGTATGGTGAAGGCTTGAAAGTGAAGCTTGCCTTCCTGAAACGCGAAAAGCAAGGTTACACTTCTAACCGAGAAATTTCAGTGAATGACAAAAAATTGCAAGTGTTTCCAGTAGAGCTTGTTTTAAAAAGGGTAGAAAAGGGTAAATGTTAATTCTGTTAGCATGTATTAGCATACACGAGAGGATTTAGATGGATACACGGGGGCTTTTTGTAGGTAGGTTTCAACCCTTTCATTCAGGACATCTTGGAGCGATAAAAGATATTTTGAAAGAAGTTAAAGAACTTGTAATCGTTATCGGTAGTGCTCAATACAGCCATAACATTAATAACCCATTCACTGCAGGCGAAAGGTTGACTATGATTCGTAAGGCTCTGGATGAAGCAAACATAGATTGTTCTCGGGTTTGGGTTGTACCCGTGCCTGACGTGCATTTACATATGATGTGGGTTTCCGCTGTTGAGGGTTATACACCATCTTTTAATGTTGTTTATTCAAATGAGCCGTTAACATGTAGGCTTTTCATGGAAGCAGGATACAAAGTCAAAGCAATTCGTTTTCATGAACGGAAACTTTACTCTTCAACCAAGATACGAGAAAGAATGCTTAAGGATGAGAGTTGGGAGAAGCTTGTTCCAAAAAGTGTGGCTGCATTTATCAAAGAAATCGACGGTGTTAATAGGCTTAGAGACTTGAATAAGAGTGATAAAGCATAATTTTCCAATAAACCATGCTGAAAGAATTAATTCTACTATTGGTGTAGTATGATAACATTCAACATGAAGCTAAAAATTCCTCTTTGTGTAGGTTATTAACAAACGCAATTAGGACTGTTCAGAGTATAAACGTGATAATTTTGGAATGGTTGGTGGTGTTCCAACAATCCATTCTTCCAATTTTTGGTGTTTACTGAGGTCTAGAACAGCAATTTTTAACTATTTTCCGTGCTTCCTTTAAAACCCTTGAGGGTTATGCCTTAAAAAAAAACAACGTAATGCTATATTTTGGGTATATTAGAGATTTTGCGAATGACATTTCATCGTAAGGTTAAATAGTTGATTTAAGGCTAAAGTTAGAAGGCAAAAAAGCAGATTATGAGCAATTGTCGCGTGTGAAAAAATGTTGGATATTAAACTCATTCGCGAAAATTCAGAGTTAGTAAAAAACAATTTAATGAAGAGAGGCAATCCTGAAAACTTGAAGATGCTTGAAGAACTGATTGATTATGACAAAAAATGGCGGCTGCATTTAACAAAGTTGAATGAACTTCGCCATGAAAGAAGACTAATAACAATGGAAATTGCAGCGTTAAAAAAGAAGGGAAAAGAAGCTAATAAAGAACTTTCAAAGGCAAAAGCCATCGATACAAAGATTGCAATGTTGGAAAAGCAAGTCAATGAATGTGAAGAGAAAGTGCATTATTATCTTATGCGCTTGCCCAATCTACTGCATGAATCAGTTCCGATAGGCAAAGATGAAAACGATAATGTTCCCATTAAAACTTGGGGGGAAATTCCCAAATTTAGCTTTACACCCAAAGACCACATAGATTTAGCCTTGAGCCTAGACATTATGGATATTGAAAGGGCTGGAAAAATTGCTGGTGCAAGATTCTTTTACTTGAAAAGCGAAGGCGTTTTGCTTGACATGTCTCTGATGAGTTTTGCAGTGGAAGAAATGATTAAAAAAGGCTACAAACCAGTTGAACCACCTTTTCTTATGAGACGGAAACCCTATGAAGGTGTCATAGCCCTAAGCGATTTCGAAGATGTATTGTACAAAATAGAAAAAGAAGATCTTTATTTAATTGCAACTTCGGAGCATCCTATGGCAGCTATGTTTATGGATGAAGTGTTCAAGGCTGATGATTTACCACTCAAGCTTGTAGGCGTAAGCACAAATTTTAGGAAGGAAGCTGGAGCACATGGGAAAGACACGCGTGGAATCTTTCGAACACACCAATTTAACAAAATTGAACAATTTATTTTCTGCAAACCTGAGGATTCGTGGAAAATGCATGAAGAGCTCATAGAGAATGCTGAAGCCCTTGTTCAAAAACTAGGCTTGCCATATCGGGTTGTTAATGTTTGTACGGGTGACATTGGAACGGTTGCTGCCAAAAAATATGACGTAGAGGCATGGATGCCAGCGCAAAATGCGTATAAAGAAATAATTTCATGTAGTAACTGCATAGAGTATCAAGCCAGAAGATTAAACATAAAATACAGAGAAAAAGAAGGTGAAGCTCCTAAGGGATTTGTGCATACATTGAATTCTACAGCATTAGCTACTGGCAGAACAATTGTTGCAATATTAGAGAATTACCAGCAAGAAGATGGTTCTGTTGTAGTTCCTGATGTCTTGCGAAAATACATGGGTGGCATTGAGAAAATGAAGCCGAAACGGTAAAACTTTTAATACTTTGATGCAGATTTTCAAGCTACATTTGGAGGATTAAAGTGTCTTCAAAAACAAAGCGTGTAAGAGATAAGTGGAGAAGCAAATCATGGTACACAGTCGTAGCCCCATCCTATTTCGGGAATGTCGAGTTAGGAGCTGTGCCAGCCGATGAGCCAGAGAAAATTATTGGGAGAGTGGTTGATGCAACACTGTATGATGTTACAAATGATTTTGCGCATCAATACTTGAAAATGTATTTCCAAATAACAGAAATTGATGGCAAAACTGCTAAAACTACTTTTAAGGGGCATGAATACTCCCGTGATTATCTGCGAAGTCTAGTTAGAAGACGAACAACAAAAGTTGATGGACTTTTTAATTTAACTACAAAAGACGGATACAAACTGCGGGTTGCTATATCAGCTTTTTCGCTTTCTAGAATTAGAACATCACAAGAGAAAGAAATACGCGCTATTATGGAAAGAATTATTAAAGAAAAGGCTTCAGCTCTAACGCTGGATCAATTGGCACAAGAAATAGTTCTTGGAAAAATAGCGTCTGATATTTATAACGAAGCCAAAAAAATAGCTCCATTACGACATGTCGGTATTAGAAAATCCAAGCTAGTAACGCAATTGGCACAACTCTCAGCGCAAAAGGCGGGATAAATTGCTTTTTAAAAGATTGTCAGCGTATTCATAACCTTTTTCAAAAGCTATCAAATTCAATTCTTCTGTTCCTTTTGGTATATTCGCCTTAACTGATTCTTTGACAGCGTCTTTATCCAATATTTTTGTGATGGCAACAAAGGCTCCCAACATCACTATGTTCGCAACAATTTTTCTCCCAAGCTCTTCTGCAATCTTTGTGGCAGGTATCCTAAAAACTCTAACGCTTGTTAAATCTTTTTCATTAGGAATCATGTCCGGGTCCATGATAATTATCCCATCCGCTTTAACATCTTCTGCATAGTCATTGTAGGCATGTTGAGACATCACAATCAATATGTCTGGTTCAACCACTTTAGGAAAATCTATTTCCTCTTCGGATATTACAACTTCAGACTTACATGCCCCACCTCTTGACTCTGGACCGTAAGACTGTGTTTGAACAGCGCTTTTTCCACTGTAAATACAAGCAGCCGCAGCCGTTATTATTCCAGATCTAATTATTCCCTGCCCGCCGAAACCCGCAAATCTAATTTCAATCCGCATGTCAGACTCACCATTCCACTGTTTTCTCGTTAATCTGAGCCAATTTCTCATGGAAGAATTTTTCGTAGCTTACCCTTTTAATATTCACAAATTCGCCCACAACAATTCTCTCTGAATTGATCTCTGCCTTTGACGGATCAGAAAAGTTCTCTATCACAGAAGCTCTTTTAAACCAGTCCATCATTTCCAGTCCAGTTCGCATTTTGTTGTTCCTACCAAAAATTTCGGGGCAAGGTGAAACTACCTCGATGAAGCAAAAGCCTTCTTTTTCCAGCATCCTCTTAATAGACTGTGTTAATCTTCGCACATGCAATGTTGTCCATCTGGCCACATAAGTTGCACCAGAAGCAGCTGCCAAATGAACGAGGTTAAACGGATGCTCAATATTGCCATAGGGTGTGGTAGTTGTTAATGATTCAAGAGGTGTTGTAGGACCTTGCTGGCCGCCTGTCATTCCATAGTTGAAGTTGTTTGCGCATATTACTTTGATTCCTATGTTTCTTCGGGCTGCATGTATGAAGTGATTGCCTCCTATTGCGAAAAGGTCGCCGTCTCCGCTTATGACGACTACTTCTAATTCTGGATTTGCCAATTTCACTCCTGTGGCGAAGGGGATTGCTCTTCCATGTGTGGTGTGGAAGGAATCTGCGTTTGTGTATCCTGCTGTGCGCCCAATACAACCTATACCTGAAACAACCACTAATTTATCTAAATCTTTTTGCAACTCATCTAGTGCGTGAACGAAGCAATTCAGCACAACGCCATTACCACAACCGGAACACCAAATATGAGGAATCATTGCGGAACGCAAATATTTCGAAAGAGGATGCACAATTTCCTGAACCATTACACGTTCCTCCTGATCAACTCAAAAATCTCCTTCGGAGTATGCGGATCTTCACCCAACTTCGAAAGAAAAGCCACAGGAGTTGTTTTGGCGGCTCTTTCAACTTCGCGAACCATCTGTCCACAATTCATTTCTGGAACAACTATTGCCTTCGCTTCCTTCGCCACTTTCGCGACAATTCTTTCTGGGAAAGGCCAAAGCGTGATTAAGCGCAACAGTCCTGCTTTTATTCCAGTTTCTCTTGCTTTCTTTACTGCGCTTAAAGCAGCTCTTGCAACTATTCCATAGGCAACAACTGCAACATCTGCGTCTTCAAGCATCACTCCTTCAACCTTTATAATTTTATCCTCATTTGTGCTTATTTTTTCACAAAGTCTTCTGACAAGTCTAGACTGAACCTCTGAACTTTGTGTTCTTGGATAACCATGCTCGTCATGAGTTAAGCCTGTGGCATGAAAACGATATCCCTCGCCAAAACAAGCCATCGAAGGAACTAAATCATCATCTGGCATGAAAGGACTATATCTACTAGGTGAAACCTTTGGTTTTTTGCGATTTACTATTCTTATTTCTGATGCAGGAGGTATTACAACTTTTTCCCACATGTGCGCTACGATTTCATCTCCCATAAGCAGCGTTGGGACCCTGTAAGTTTCAGACAAATTGAACGCTTCAATTGTTAAGCTGAACATTTCTTGCACTGAGGAAGGTGACAATGCGATAATGGCATAATCTCCATGAGAACCCCATTTCGCCTGCATTACATCTTGTTGCCCTGGCAATGTAGGCTGTCCAGTGCTAGGTCCTCCACGCATAATATCAACTATGACGCATGGAGTTTCTGTCATTGCAGCCAATCCTATGTTCTCTTGCATGAGACTAAAACCAGGTCCAGAAGTTGCTGTCATAGCTTTCAAGCCAGCATATGAAGCACCGATTACTGCAGCCATAGATGCGATTTCGTCTTCCATTTGAATGTAGATTCCGCCAAATTCTGGCATTCTTTGGGATAGATGTTCAGCGATTTCTGTTGCAGGTGTTATTGGATACCCTGCGAAAAATCTGCAGCCACCAGCTATTGCTCCTTCTGCACATGCAATATCTCCACTCAAAAAGTGTGCACCAGCAGGAAGTGTTCCTTTTTTAATCAAGCTTCACATTCCTCCTTACATGGCTTTTCAAAGACAAAAATTGCGAAGTCCGGACAGACTGCAGTACAAAAACCGCATATAATACATTTGCTTTCATCCACAATTTTTGGAGGATGAACTCCTCTTGCATTTATTTCCTGTGATTCTTCAAGAACCTTTTTTGGGCAGTATCGAATGCAGAAACCGCAGCCTTTACACTGGTCCTTAATTATGTGAATTTCAGCCTTAGGTTGTTTTATCTTTTTGCTTTCAAGTGGGGGATGCATGATTCTTTCAGGCATATTAACTTCCCTCTAACGCTTTCTCAAAAGATTCTTTAGCCTTACCTATTTCTTCTGGCTTAACTTTGTCCACTATTGCCTGCATTTCCAGAATTTTTGAAGCAAACCTTTCACCTTCTGCCGCCGAAGCCCACAACAACTGTAGCCTATTCTTGTCTAATCCGCTTTGCTCCATCTTCTTCCATAAACGTTCCACACGCTTCTGTGTATGATAATTAGCATTTATGTAATGACAATCTCCTGGGTGACAACCAGCCACCAAAACTGCTGCTGCACCTCTTGCAAAGGCTCTTTCAACGAATTTTGTGGCCACACGTCCAGAACACATGGTTCTAATTATGCGCACGTTTGGCGGATACTGCATTCTACTGACTCCTGCAAAATCCGCGCCAGCGTAAGCGCACCAATTACAGCAGAAAGCGACAATCTTCTTATCTGCGTCATGTTCTGTAACAGCATCTATCTGCGCAATAATTTGTTCATCAGTGAAGTGATTCTGCGTTAAAGCGCCGAAAGAACATTCCGCTGCACACGTTCCACATCCACCGCATGCAGCCTCTATTATCTCAACCCGCTTCAATTCCTTATTCAATGTTATGGCATTATAAGGACAGACCTTCGTACAAAGCCCACATAATTTGCACTTTTCAAAATAAGAAATCGGCGTGATGGCTTCAACAGTTACCTTTCCTTTAGCCATCAAAATCCCAGCTCGAGCTGCAGCTGCGCTTGCCTGTGTTACGCTGTCTTTTATATCTTTAGGCGCCTCAGCGCAACCAGCAAAGAATATTCCGCCTGTAGCAGCGTCAACTGGTCTCAGTTTTGGATGTGCCTCCATAAAGAACCCGTCTTGTGTCCTAGAAAGCGTTAACAAGCGCTGTATTATCTCGCTATCTTTTCGCGGCTCCAGACCTATGGAGAGAATTGCCATATCTGTGTTTATTTTGTACATTTCCTTTAGCAAAGTGTTCTCTCCAACAAGCCATAGGTTATGAGTTTTCCTATCCTCAATTATTTCTGCTGGAAGCCCTCGAATGAATATGACACCTTCTTTTCTCGCTCTTTTGTAAAGGTCTTCAAAACCCTTCCCATAAGCTCGTATATCCACATAAAAAACGTAAATTTCAGTTTCGGGCCAATGTTCTTTAATTAGCAAGCTATCTTTTATCGTATTCATACAGCAGACATTGCTACAGTATAGTCTTCCATTTCTATCTGAGCGTGAACCAACACATTGGATAAAGGCTACACGCTTCGGGATTTGCATGTCGCTAGGTCTTATGAGATGTCCACCTGAAGGGCCGCCTGCATTGATTAGTCTTTCGAATTCAAGTGAAGTTATTACGTTTGGATATTTGCCATAGCCATATTGTGGCAGTGTTGAGGGGTCGAATACATCTGCGCCTGTTGCTACAATTATTGTGCCTACTTCAAGCTCGACAGTTTCGGTTTTCATTTCGAAATTTATGGCTTGTCGCTCACAAGCTTTAATACATTTGTCGCAGACTATTATGCCTTCTTTGTTGAGACATAAGTTCATGTCTATTGTATATGTTGATGGAACTGCTTGCGCAAATGGTGTGTAAATTGCATGTCTTATGGCCAATCCTACATCAAATTCGTTTGGAGCAATAATTGGACAAACCTTTGTGCATTCGCCACAAGCAGAACAGTCTTTTGTAACATATCTTGGCTTTTTCAATATTTTGACATGAAAATTGCCTATATATCCCTTAACTTCTGTAACTTCACTTTGAGTTAGCAACTCAATATTTGGATGATGCCCAACGTCAGACATTTTAGGTGCAAGAATGCAGATTGAACAGTCCATTGTTGGAAAAGTTTTGTCTATTCGCGCCATCATTCCCCCGATGCTCGGTTCTTTCTCAACCAAATACACTTTATAGCCAGTATCAGCCAAATCCAAGGCTGCTTGAATACCAGCCACGCCGCCACCTATAATCAAGGCTTTTCGAATTATCGGTACTTCAATTTCTTCTGCAGGCTGAAGCAATGCTGCCTTCGCAACAGCCATTTTCACAAGGTCTTTAGCCTTTTCTGTTGCCGCCTTTCGGTCATGTAAATGAACCCAACTACACTGTTCACGTATGTTAGCCATTTCGAAAAGGTACTTGTTTACTCCAGCTTCTTCGCATGCTTTTCTGAAAGTGGGTTCATGAAGACGCGGTGAGCACGATGCAACGACTATACGGTTGAGCTTTTGTTCTTTTATGTCATTTTTTATCTGTTCTTGCCCTTGGTCTGAACACGTGTATCGGTTGTCTCTGGCTAAAACCACATGGGGAAGAGTTGCGGCGAATTTTGCAGTTTCTTCACAATCTACAGAACCAGCAATATTTAGACCACAATGGCAAACGTAAACTCCGATGCGGATTTCTTCGCATTTAGGTTCTAGCTCTTTCTTCTTCGCCATCGCCTTATCCTCCTAGATGCTCTAAATAACTTTCAATAGATGCAGCAGCTCGCTTTCCAGCTAGAATCGCTTCAATAACTGTTGCTGGTCCTGTTGCCACGTCACCGCCTGCAAAAACACCCTGCAGACTTGTTTCCATGGTTATTGGGTTAACCCAGACTGTGCCATCATCATTCAATTCAATTTCCTTCGGCAAAAATTCTAGGTCTGGGACTTCGCCTATTGCGAGAATAACCATATCCGCCTTTCGCGTGAACTCTGATCCTTCAATTGGCATCGGTTTTCTTCTTCCAGTTTCGTCTGGCTCGCCTAATTGCATTTGAATACATTCGATGTCAGTTACCCTTCCTTTTTCTCCAAGAATCGTTTTAGGTGCGACTAATAATTCGATTTTCACGCCTTCGTTTTCAGCTTCCTTAATGTCCCATGGATTTGCAGGCATTTCCTCTTTTGATCTGCGATATAATATGGTAACTTCTTTTGCTCCAAGTGCCAAAGCAGTTTTTGCAGAGTCAATGGCTACGTTTCCACCGCCAATTACAATAACATTTTTTCCAACTTCCATTTTTTCTCCGCAATTTGTGCTCCATAAAAAGTTGAGAGCGTGAATAACGCCCTCCAGATCTCCGCCTTCAATTTTCAACTTTTGGCTTTTATGAGCACCAACACCAATAAAAATCGCTCTATAGCCTTCTTTCCATAAATCTCCAAAATTTAGGTCATTGCCAACTGTTACGCTGGTTTTTACTTCAACACCCAAATCTTTAATGAACTGAATCTGCTTAGTTAAAACCCGTTTCGGTAAGCGATATTCAGGTATACATTTCCTTAGCATTCCACCAAGTTCATGAAGGGCTTCAAAAATTGTGACATTGTGCCCCTTCCTGGCTAGTTCATATGCAACTGTAAGCCCAGCCGGTCCAGAGCCTATTACAGCAATTTTTTCACCAGAAAACTTTGCTGCTTTTTTTCTCTTTTTTGTTTTCATTTGGTCTTTCAGCATTTTTTCAGTTTCCGCTAATATCTTACCAATATTCAATGTGGCACGTTCTGGATGAAAACAAACTAACATTGTTACAAGAGGTAGAGGAATGTTTTCTACAATCTTAGAGAGAGCTTTTTTAAAAGGCTCTGTATATCCGTATATCGCTGCTTTTTTTCGCATAAAAAGGAAAATTTCAGGCAGTCTTAAAGCTTGTGGGCAACGTTTGTAGCAGCGATAACACCAAGCGCAAAGCCAAAGCTCTTCTGAAGTTAAAGCTTCTTTTGGATTTAAAAAGATTTTTTCCAGAAAACTCCTTGGATTGTAATCTTTTCCAAGTAACTCTGCTACCGAACAACTGGCTGTGCAGATGCCACATTCATAGCAGTATTTGAGTTTTTCAACGTCAAGAAGTCTCTTAATGTCTTCCTTGGAAATTATGGGCTTTGCAGTTTCCAAGTGGTGAGCCCTCTGTAGTTTTGGGGTTCTCACAAATATAAAGGTTTACAAACGTAAAGGTTTTGACCACTCATAAAAAATGTGTGAAGGCTCAAACACATTTTTATTAATCTAGAAACAATAAAAGAAAATCAAAAGGTGAAGAATAAAATGCGAAAAGTGAAGATTATTTTATACGGAGTTGGCGCCGTTGGCAACCTAATTGCAAAGTTTTTGCTAAAAAAAGAAGGAATAGAAATCGTTGGAGCAATCGACATAGCTAAGGACAAGGTTGGTAAAGAT
>Ga0209102_1000837_pt1 | contig 18557 bp, 16 predicted proteins | sample ConPoolayeHmetaG_FD_185483 | JGI IMG/M metagenome (GOLD analysis project Ga0209102, IMG submission 185483) | Hot spring microbial mat communities from California, USA to study Microbial Dark Matter (Phase II) - Cone Pool mat layer H metaG... ...
GACAGTGGTGATGCCCTCTTCTCGAAGAGCCCGGCAGGCTTGGGTCCCGGAATAATCAAACTCCGCTGCCTGTCCTATGATTATCGGCCCCGAGCCAATCACTAGAACTTTAGACGGTTTGGGCATTTAGTCCCCTATTGTCTTCGGTAGGTTCTGTCGAGTGTCTCGTTTGCCCGCTGCTTTATGCAACCTATCCATAATTGCCTTTCCCAGTCCGGTATCCGGCACAGCCTCGGCGTAGATAATGTCCAGTCCTGCCCCATCCAGCCTGTGCAGACAGGAAAAGAAATTCGCCGCCGCCTCTCGCAAGTCCCCTGCCGGAGAAAGAACTTCCACTACCTCGTATGGCAGTTTCTCCTTGACAGATTTGAATGCCAGAAGCCCCGCCCTTGTTCCGTTGATGATTTCAGCAGGCTCATCGGCAACGATCTTGACCGGAGTCCGGGGCGAGTAGTGTCGGGGCAACTGTCCTGGCGACAGCGGCCTTTGCCACCTGGCCGAGGATATTGTTACCTTTCCTATGACCTTCTCTATCTCTTCGATGGCTAATCCTCCCGGTCGTAGGACAACAGGCTCCTTTCCCGTCAGGTCTATGATGGTGGATTCTATGCCAATGGTGCATTTGCCCCCATCCAGTATGAAGTCCACCTTTTCCCCTATTTGTTCTTCCACATGCTGAGCGGTGGTCGGGCTCAAGTATCCAAAGGGGTTGGCGCTGGGAGCAGCTATTGGCGTTCCGGCTTGCCTGATGAGTTCCAAAGCGACGGTATGAGATGGCATCCGTACAGCAACCGACGCCAGGCCTGCTGTCACGACGTCCGGCACAACTTGCGTTTTGGGCAGCACCAGTGTAAGGGGACCCGGCCAGAACCGCTCGGTAAGTTTTGCGGCTCTACTATCTACGACGGAACAGAGCTTGGTGATCGAACTGGGATCGGCTATGTGCACTATCAACGGGTCGAAGCGAGGTCGGTTCTTCGCCTCAAATATTCGGGCAACTGCTAGAGAGTTCATAGCATCGGCTCCGAGCCCGTAAACGGTCTCCGTTGGGAAGGCTACCAAACCGCCTTTTCGTATGACGGCAGCAGCCTCCCCTATAGCTTGTGGCGTAGCACGAACCAGTTTCATGGCTTGAGGGACTCTCTTATTTCTGAAAGTATTTCTCGCAGAGATGGGGTACTGAACCAATTGCGGCCCGTTACTTCATTGCAAAAAGCCTGATAAAGGAGCGAAATGGACTCGCGAAGTCTGGGTGGCAGCGGAGGGGGTACAGACCTCACTAATTCCTTCCATCTCACTCTATCCTTTCTCTTCGCCTCTTCTAGCTCCTTGTACCAGATAGTGCTTCGATAAAATATCCTGGCGACCTCTTTGCTGACCGGGATATCCTGGAAAGTAAACCTGCACTCATCCGGCGTGCCCACGACGTCCACCAGCAGAAGGTTTCGGTTTTCATCGAATCCAAACTCAACTTTACCATCCTCAGAGATGAGGCCCAGTTTAGCCACCTCTGTCGTGATGATTTTGTTCACCAGCAGGGTTACGTTCTTGATTTGTTCCGTTTCATCGTAGGTCAGCCCGGCAATGTTCTTTGCCTCCTCCCAACCTATGTATCTGTCGGTTGCTTCGAGTTTTGTGGACACATCCAGGATAGGTTTCTCGAGCTTTTCTCCTGGGGAAGGCATCCGGTCCAAGCCGATGTCTTCAAGCGTCAACGTGCCCTCCTTCAATCTGTTGAAAACGCTTGAGCCTGCCGGCAGATAGTTGCGGTAGATGACTTCCAGGGGTATAAGGAAATTCGAGGTTTCCCTTTTATAGACCGAGTAGTCATAGACATTGCCCTTGATCTCAGGCTTGACCACGCGCAGCAGCTTAATCTTCAGTGAGTTGACGGGTTCTTCGAGGTCAGCCAAGCGTTTTGATTGGTTATCTTGCATAACTCCCAGGTAGTGCGTTTTTATGCCCATCTCCTCGGCTTTCTCAAAGAAGTATGCGCCAATAATGCAGAGAGCCTTACCTTTGTTTGTGATATGGTTGGGCATTTCTCCCCAATCAAATACAGAATAGCGGTCGGAGAAAGTGAAACAGCCTATCCCGGGCCTGCCGGCTTCAGGTTTTCTGAGCACTACTAGGTCTTTGACACTACCCATTTCGCATCAGGTCCTTATCGTCTTTTTCGATTTCCCTCCTCTTTTGCTGCTGGTACTTTTCAATCTTCTGGCGTAAGTGGTCGTCTGAGACTGAGAGTATCTTTGCCGCGGCAAGAGCTGCCTGTTCCGGCTCGAGCACTACCATCGGGCAAACTCCAGATGGCATTCTCAGGCTGGAGAGAATATCCAGACCTGCAAATCTGTCACCGTAAGGTGGGCAGGCGATAACGGGGCAGGGGGTTTGTGCATCGACAAATCCGCTCAAGGCATTGCTTTTGCCGGCGACTGTGACAAATACCACCCTCTCCTTTTCGTATTCCTTGATCAAGTCGTAGCATTTCAGGGGCGACTTGTGCGCCGAAGCCACACGCAGGACGCTTGCAATTCCAAATTGGTCCAGAGTCTCCGCGATCCTTTTTGCCCAGTCGAGGTCACCTTTTGAGCCCATGATTATCACTACTTTCTTACTCATGCATTTGCCTCCTGTTACCGTTCTACAGTCGAACCTAGCTCGTTCTCTGATGGTATTCTGGGCTACTGCCCATTCGCTACAGCTCTAAGCGTTTGGTGCGCGCTCCTCTCTTCTGTGATTCCTTACCATGTCCAGAAATCGCTCAAATAGATACATGTTGTCCAGTGGGCCGGGGGAGGCTTCGGAGTGGTATTGAATTGACATGATGGGCAAATCTCGGTGGCGAAGACCTTCTACCGTGCCATCGTTCAAGTTTATATGGCTGACCTCCAGCCCTCCTTCCAGGGTGTCGGCATCTACGGCATAACCGTGGTTCTGGGCAGTGATATGGACTCTGCCGGTAGCTAAATCCCGCACTGGATGGTTGCCCCCGCGGTGCCCAAACTTCAGCTTGAATGTCCTGGCTCCCAAGGCTTTGCCTATGAGCTGATGCCCCAGGCATATGCCCATTATGGGCTTTCGCCCGATAAGTTGTCTTACTGTGTCTGTGATGTCATCAAGGAGGTCGGGGTTGCCAGGGCCCGGTGACAAAACGATGCCGTCGGGGTTTGAACCTAATATGTCTTTTGCCGAAGCAGTGCAGGGAACAGCAGTTACCTGGCAGCCGAGTTGGCTTAGGATACGCGGTATGCTGTATTTCAAGCCCAAATCAAGGACCAGAATGTTGAGATTGCTTCGTCCCGATTGCATCGGGACTCGCGATGACGCTGGTTGATCATCGTGCGTGGCGGATGGCCAATTATATGCCTTGTCGGTGCTGACTCGACGAACAAAATTAACAGAATCGTATCTGGGTATGGCTTTTAGCTCTTCTGACGCTTCCTCAACTGTCATTTCGGAACTAAGAATGCCCATCATCACACCACTCGATCTCAGACGGCGAGTCAGAGCACGGGTATCTACGCCGCTGATGCCCGGAATGCCATAAGCTAGCAGAAACTCGTGCAGAGTGCGGGTGCTCTGCCAGTGGCTAGGTCGGGAGCAATATTCTCGGACAACCAGGCCTCTGACCTGAATTTGTTTCGATTCAAAATCAGATTTGTTGATGCCGTAGTTGCCAATGAGGGGATATGTGGGCACCAGGATTTGACCGGCGAAGGACGGGTCGGTAAGCATTTCCTGATAGCCAACCATGCTCGTGTCGAAGACCACCTCGCCGTAGGTAGTATCCCTGGCGCCGAAGGCTTCCCCTCCGTAAACCGTACCGTCCTCGAGAACCAGGATTGCTTTCCTAGACATTAGGTTCCTCGCTTTGCTCGGAATGGCAACATAAGCGCTCGGAATGGCAGGAAATGAGCTTGGAGCGGCCAGGAATGGGCTCAGAACGGTGGCGAATGGGTGTGAAACGACTCTTTAGCGCGTTATCCGCATAAACAAGAGCGCCATTTGCTATAGTGGCCATTACCTTGCCTCTGAACCTAGCGCCATCGTAGGGGGTATTTTTGCCCTTGGAGGCGAAATTATGGCTATCCACTACCCATTCCCGGTCGGGGTCAACTATGGTAATGTTGGCTGGAGCGCCCATCTTTAATGCGCCCAGCCTACGGTTTCCACCAATAACCCTGGCTGGCTCGCAAGTTAGTTTGGAAATTAGCTGGGTAATGCTTATTTCTTCCTGATGTACCAGAGTCATTAAGCAACCTAGAGCAGTTTCCAGCCCGCTGATGCCGAAGGCAGCCATCTCTAGGTCGCAATTCTTGTCGGCTCGGGTATGTGGTGCATGGTCAGTGGCGATGGCGTCAATTACACCATCTTTGAGGCCCTGAATCAAAGCCTTGACGTCCTCTTCCGTGCGCAGAGGTGGATTTACTTTGGCATTCGTATCGAGGCGTTGGCTGGAGGACTTGCCTATGATTCTCTCTTCGGTCAGAGTCAGGTGGTGAGGCGTAACTTCAGCAGTTACCGTAACCCCTTCTTCCTTGGCGCGGCGAATAAGCTCGACAGAGCCTCTGGTGCTAACATGGGCAATGTGGAGTCTGGCTTTGGCGAAGTTAGCCAGAATCAGGTCCCGCGCTACCATGACCTCTTCTGCAGCAGCGGGGATACCCTTTAATCCCAGTCTGGCAGATACCGCTCCTTCGTTGATGACTCCATTCTTGCTGAGGCTCTTGTCCTCGCAATGGTTGATGATCGGTAAGCCCAGCTCTCGGCTGTATTCGAGCGCACGGCGCATAAGCTGGGAGTTCGCTATTGGATCGCCGTCATCACTAAAGGCAACGGCTCCAGCTTTAGCCAACGCCACCATATCGGTCAATTCCTCGCCTTTTCTACCCTTACTGACACAGCCTATGGGGAGAATGGCCACCCAGCCATCCTGGCTGGCCTTCTCTTTTAGCCAGTGAAGAGTATCTGGCGCGTCTAAAGGGGGCTCCGTATTTGGCATGCAGCACACGGTGGTGAAACCGCCCCTGGCGGCGGCTTTTGTCCCGGTAGCGATGGTTTCCTTTTCTTCGAAGCCGGGCTGGCGCAGGTGGCAGTGGATGTCAACAAAGCCGGGACAGACGATCAGCCCTGATGCATCGAGATTTCGCGCCTTTCCTGGCATGACAGAAAGCGTGGGACTGAGTGTCATCGCGTCCCCTATGTGTACAATCCTGCCTTCCACAATGAGCAAGTCGGCGATGCGGTCAATGCCCTGGCTGGGGTCAATGACCCGTCCGCCGTGGATAAGCAGAGAGATGCTCTTCTTGTTCATCTCGCGTATTTGCCCGGCTTGAAATGGTGAGCCCTGGCGTCTTCTGCGGAAGCAAACACAATCAAGTTCTCGGCTCTTATCTTGCGGGCGAAGTGGCTGTCAGCGCTGTGGTATTTCTTGTTCTCCAATTTGCCTTGGTGCCACTCTGTGCTGGCCACATATCGGGGAGTGAGCTCGTGGTCGCAATAGATACACCGCAGTGTCAGAGGCTGGCGGTTAACTATTTTGAACTCGGGCCTTATGTACCTCACTTCTGTTTGCTGGTTCGAGACGCAGTTGGCGTTGGGACATTTAACCCCTGAATCTCGCTTGTAAACAGGATAATCTGTCCTGCGAACAAATGAATCCTTGTCTTCGGGTACTTGTACTTCTGTGGCACCGAGCAAGAGCGACAGAAGTGCCATGCGGACGGGCAAGCCATAAGCCGCCTGCTTGAAGTACATGCTTCTGGGGTCAGCATCCACATCGTATGCCAGTTCATCAACGCGTGGCAAAGGATGCATGACCAGCGTTCTTCTGAACTCTCTTCCTTTCAGGAGTTTCTCGTCAACCCTTGGGTAGCCCCTTTTCATCTCCTGTTCCTTGACCGTAGTTGCCTGTCTCTCCTTCTGAAGCCTGGTGACGTACAGGGCGTCAACTCCAGCCTTCAGTTCCACGCGGACGCTGACGTCAGGCAGCATGGCTAGCTGATGCGGGTCGTTGGGGGTCAAGTATATGGCGTCAATCGGCACCAGCTTTTCTCCAGGTTGCTCGTCAAGATTGCGACATCTTTTCAGTTCACCTTTATATTCTGTGCTCAACCTTCTCAGGACGTGCTCGGGCACCTCCAGACCAGGGCCCGGACAGAACAGGATGGTGGCGCCGAATCTGGCCAGGGCGTAGATCAGAGAATGGACCGTTCGGCCGTGTTTCAAGTCCCCCCACAGAGCAATTCGAAGCCCTTTGACGGACTTTCTCTCCTTTCTGATTGTGTAGAGGTCGCACAAGGTTTGCGTGGGATGCTCATGGCTACCGTCGCCGGCATTTATTACTGGCACGCCGGCATAGTTGGCAACAACTCTGGCAGCTCCTTCCCAGGGGTGGCGGATGACAATTATGTCGGCATAGCTTCCGACCACCTTTGCCATATCAGCAATGCTCTCGCCCTTAGCCAGTGAAGTGGCACCTACGTCAACAGCCGTTATGACGCGGCCGCCCAGCCTGAGCATGCCAGCTTCGAAGGACAGCCTCGTCCTGGTGCTCGGCTCGAAGAACAAGCTCGCCATAATCTTTCCCTGGCAGAGCCCGGCATATTGGTCTGGGGACTTTGCCATCTCGTCTGCCAGAGAGAACAACGCCTCGATTTCGCCGTTGGACAGGTCGTCTATGGTGACCAGGCTTCTATTCGCCAGACTCATTACGCCTCCTCCCTACCAACTGCCCGTTGGAAAGACTTACGATCACTACCTTGTCCACACCGTCAACCTCTTCCAACTTGACCCGTATTTCCTCGTCTTTGGAGCTCGGTATGTTTTTGCCGACGTAATCAGCTCGGATAGGAAGCTCTCGATGGCCGCGGTCAATGAGCACGGCTAACTGGATGCAACTGGGACGTCCCAGATCCATGATGGCATCCATGGCGGCGCGGATACTACGGCCGGTATAGAGGACATCGTCAACCAGCACCACCCGCTTGTTGGTGACGCTAGTGGGCATGTCGGCGTGATTCTGATTTGGCGGTCTCGATTCAGAAGGTGGTATGTCGTCGCGATAGGGGCTGATGTCCAGAGTGCCCACGGGCACAGAGATTCCCTCGAAGCTTGCGATTGTTTGGGCTATGCGTCTGGCCAGGGGTACTCCGCGAGTCCGCATGCCGACAAGGACAATACCTTCGGCTCCCTTGTTCTTTTCCAGGATCTCGTGGGCAATGCGTGCCAGCGCCCGCTCTATTTCAGTGGAGGTCAGGAGAATCTTTTCAGGCATCAAAAAACCTCCTGCCTTCAAACTGGCAAGAGGTTTTCGCTGATGCTTCTCTGCTGAGGTGCGTCTGCATACTTCCCCTTACCAGCCTCGCTGGACTGATTTAAAGGCCGAATAAATTATGGCACAATTTCAAAAATCGTGCAACTTTTCCAACAGGCTGTGCGCAGGTATCGAGCGGTCAGTAAGTTGCGAGGGCGAAACCTCGTTGTCGCATAGTAAGGAAAAGGGGTAGCTGAAGCTACCCCCTTTCCTTAATGAGGTTTAGGCTTACTGTCGAGAAATTTTGTTTGGCTCCGGTGTGACCGGCATGGCAGGCTTGGTGCTCTCCACGCGTGAGGCGGGGAAACGGGATGACCGGCGCAGGAAGGAAGGCATGTCAAGAGCCTCGCTGCCGCCCCTTATCAGACGACGGAGTTCTTCAGCGTTGCGGGTGCCCCCGAGCGGTGCCTTGGCGAAGCCTGTAGCGATAACGGTGATTCGAACCTCGCTATCCATCTTGGGGTCGAAGACGACGCCGAAAATTATGTTGGCATCGGGGTGCACCGCCTGGCCAATTACCTGGGCAGCCTCGTTGCACTCGAACAAGGTCAGGCTCGGACCACCAGTAATGTTGAACAGGACCCCCGTCGCTCCGCTTATGGATACATCAAGCAAGGGACTAGCCATGGCAGCCTTGGCTGCCTCGGCGGCGCGACTCTGCCCGCTAGCTCTACCTACTGACATCCAGGCTGGGCCAGCATCTTTCATCACTGATTTGATGTCGGCGAAATCCAGGTTGATGAGTCCGGGGACGGTGACTACCTCCGAGATAGCCTGAACTCCCAGACGTAGAGCATCGTCAGCCAGCTTAAAGGCATTGTCCACGCTGGTCTTGGCATCGCAGAGCTGAAGAAGGCGGTCATTCGGTATGATAATAAGGGTATCGACCTTGTCTGTGAGCTGCACGAGTCCTTCCTCAGCCACCTCTCTTCTATGCATACCCTCGAAAGTGAAGGGCTTTGTCACCACCGCGATGGTGAGCGCGCCACTCTTCTTGGCTATTTCAGCCACTATAGGGATGCCGCCTGTGCCCGTGCCGCCGCCCATGCCAGCGGCAAGAAACACCATATCAGCGCCCTGGACGACCTCTTCGATTATATCGCGGCTTTCCTCTGCGGCCTTGGCGCCAACCCGATGGTCGCCTCCGGCACCCAAGCCTCTGGTCAATTTCTCGCCGAGTTGGATTCTGGTGGGTGCCTCAGCCAGGGCGAGCGCTTGCCCATCTGTATTCATAGCGATAAAGTCAACGCCCTTTATGCCCTCGCGGACCATCCGGGTGATGGCGTTGGAACCGCCACCGCCTATTCCTATGGCTTTGATTTTTGCTGGACTTGGCGTATAAATTTGTTTTGCCATTCTAACCTCCTTCTACAAATTACGCGCGGAACAACCTTCTGAAGAAGCGTACGAACCCACCCCAGACGCCAGCGCTCTTCTCCTGGAAAGCCCCCTCATGCCCTCGTACTGGCCAGAGGACCAGTCCCAGAGCGGTGGCATAGGCTGGGTCGTGAAGGATGTCGGAAATGCCATAGATGCCCGCACTCAAGGGGCGGCCCCTGCGCACCGGAATTCTCAGCAGCGCCTGTCCTAACTCGTCTAGCCCGGGCAGGTTGGATGAACCACCTGTGAGGACCAGGCCGCAAGGAGCCAGGCTACGGTAATCGCTGGTAGGCATCTCAGCCAGTATGAGCTGGAGCAACTCCTCCATCCGAGCCCTTATGATGTTGCACAGGTCTTTGTAAGAGGCGCTGTGACCGTTCTCAGTGCCTACCTGCACCGTGTCATCAAGCTCCAGAGTCGGGCTGACGTTTCCGTACCTCTTCTTCATCTTTTCTGCGATGTTGAAGGGCAAGCCCAAGCCGATGGAAATGTCACTGGTTACCTGATAGCCAGCTACCGGAATAACAGCGGTGTGATAGATGCTGCCATTCTTGAACACTGCTATATCCGTGGTTCCGCCGCCAATGTCAGCCATGATGACGCCGGTGTCTCTTTCTTCCTCCGTCAGTACTGCTTCTCCACTGGCCAGGGGCTCGAGGATGAGGTCTTCAACGTCAATGCCGACGCTGCGCACACATTTGGCCAGGTTCTGTATGGAGGTGACTGAGGCGGTGATGATGTGGGTTTCGACGTCTAGCCTGTGCGCGTGCATCCCTACCGGCTGTTTCACTCCCTCCTGTCCGTCCAGGGCGTAGTAGCGGGGGATGGCGTGAAGCACCTTCTTTCCTTCGGCTACGGCGATATTACGAGCCGCAGATAGCGCCCGCTTCAGATCCTGAGGGCGTACCAACCTATCATCCCTGGGGATAGACACAACGCCCCGATTGTTCAGGCTGCTGATGTGTCTGCCAGTGACTCCAACGTAGGCAGAATCTATGCGTATGCCACTAACTCTTTGCGCTTCTTTTACTGATGTGGCAACGGACTGTTTGGCTTCGTCCATATTGACTACGATGCCTTTGTGCAAGCCGTGGGAGGGAACAACTCCTACTCCCAGGACTTCGATGTCGTCTTGGGCTTTGACATTAGCTATAAGGGTTGCTACCTTGGTGGTGCCGACGTCAATAGCTGCAACGATTTTTCTTGCCATTTTCACCTCCTTTTCGTGAGAATGCTGCCTAGTTGAGTCGCTCGGCTATTCTTAGTCTAGCGCTGCGGCTGCGTGGGTTGGATTCGATCTCCAACGACGTAGGTTTGATAACCTTCCGTGAGATGAGCTTCAAGGTAGGCACATGCCCACAGCGGCATATCAGGGTTCCCGGAGGGCATACGCAGCTGCTGGCTGCGTATCGCATGAACTGCTTCACTACACGGTCTTCCAGAGAATGATAACTGATGACCGTGAGTCTCCCGCCGGGACGCAGGAGGTTGACGGTTTGTTGTAGAGCCGATTCCAGGTTCTGCAGTTCACTATTGACCGCGATGCGGAGAGCCATGAAGGTTCTTGTAGCGGGGTGAATTTTGGTGCGTCTGCCGGCCAGAGCCTGTTCCACTAGGCGAGCAAGCTCGACGGTGGTGGTGACGGGGCGGTTCTGGACAATGCAGCGCGCTATACGCCGGCTGTGACGCTCCTCACCGTATCGTTCTATGAGCTTGGCCAAATCTTGCTCGGAGAAGGTGTTGACGATGTCCGAGGCAGTTAGGCCTTGCTCGGGACTGAACCTCATGTCCAGAGGCGCATCGAGGTGGAAGCTGAAGCCACGATCGGCTGTATCCAGTTGCAGAGATGAGACGCCGAGGTCGAACAGGATACCATCAACTGGATGAAAATGGTACCTTTCGCATATGGCCTCAAGGTTTGCAAAGTTATCATTAACCAGGATGACTGCTTCACCGTAGTCGCGGAATTTTTCCTGGCTTATCTTGATGGCTTGCGGGTCAGCATCGATGCCCAGAAGTGTGCCCGAGGGCAAAATTCGTTCCAGTATGGCTGCTGAGTGGCCCCCGAGGCCGATGGTACAGTCGATGAAGCGATTTCCCGGGCGAGGCTGTAAGCCTGCTACCACTTCGTCGAGCAGAACAGGCACGTGGACAGGTGACGATGTCGCGACGGTCATTCGCTATGCTCCAAAGCTCTCAATTAGCTGTGATGCCTGCTCTTCATCTGACGCGCGCTCAGCTTTCCAGGCCTCCTCGCTCCATATCTCCACAAGGTTGTTGGCACCGACCACAATGGCAGTGTCGGCGATCTTGGCGTAGTCGCGCAAAGAATCCGGCAGTTTTATCCGTCCCTGTCCATCGAAGGAGGTATCGAAGGCCGTGCCGAAGATAGCACGATTCAATTTTCTTAAGCTGGCTGGGGTTAATGTTTTCTCAGCCAGCTTGTCAGCCAGTTTTTTCCATTCCCGGATGGGATAGACCGCAATACATCTCTCTCCTATGCCCCTGGACAGCACCACGCCGTCCTTCATCTCTTGCCTGAATCTTGGCGGCAGAGGCACTCTTCCCTTTTCGTCAACCTTGTATGGATATTCTCCGAAAAACACGCTAAACTCCTGAGTTTTCCCCAATGCTCCCCACGGTAGATTCGTCTGGGTCAGACAATGTGCCCCACCCAGAACCATAGTTCCCCACTCTTCCCCACACTTCCTATTATAGAGCCTATGCTCCTTTTGTCAATACCCTACGGGGATTTTTTTGAATTTTTTGTTGGCTGGTGCTCCTCGGGATTGGGCTACGACGTCTCCAGAACTGCACGGCATCGTGCGATGTCCCGGGGAAGCTGGGCCGGTCCCGGTAGCAACGGTGCTTTTCCTTGTCGCTCCCTGCGTGATACAATACGACACTTGAGAATTTTGCTGGTGCAGTGCGATGCGTATTGATATTTTGTGCCTTTTCCCGGAGATGTTTGTCTCGCCTTTTGACCAGAGCATTATCAAGCGTGCTCGGGAGCAGGGGCTGGTCAACATTGTGGTGCACAACATACGCGACTATGCTCACGACAGGCACCGCACCGTGGACGACTATCCCTATGGCGGTGGGTCTGGAATGGTGCTCAAGCCTGAGCCTGTCTTTGAGGCCGCAGAGGCTGTGAAGAACGAGCTTGGCGTCAGCAACCTGCCTGTCATATTGTTAAGTCCTCAGGGCAGACTCTTTTCACAGGTTGTAGCACGGGAGCTGGCTCTCCACCCCAATCTCATGCTTATCTGCGGCCATTACGAAGGCTTAGATGAGAGGGTGTGCCAATACCTGGCTACTGACGAGATCAGCATCGGGGACTATGTGCTCACTGGAGGGGAGCTGGCAGCTCTGGTTGTGGTGGATGCTATAGTGAGACTTATACCGGGGGTGCTGGGCTCACAGGAGTCAGCTAGCAATGATTCTCATAGCGACGGACTTCTGGAATACCCACAATATACCAGACCTCAGGTATATCGGGGCTGGTCAGTGCCGGCAATTTTGCTTTCAGGGAACCATGGCGAGATTGCCCAGTGGCGGCGTCGCCAGGCTATTCTGCGAACAGCTAGGCGGCGGCCTGACTTACTGGTGAAAGCCAATCTTAGCGAAGAGGAGAGAAAATGGATATCAGAGAACTTGTTAAGCCCAAAGTGAATCCCAACATTCCTGAAATCTCCACAGGTGACACGGTCAAGGTTAGTTTGAAGACTGTAGAGGGGGATAAAGAGCGGCTGCAACACTTCCAGGGTGTGGTGATTAAGGTCAGGAAGGGCGTCAATGGAGGCAGCTTCACGGTGAGGAGGGTATCTTATGGCGTTGGTGTGGAGCGCACCTTTCCTTTCCAGTGCGCCTCTGTGCAGAAAGTGGAAGTCCTCAGACACGGGCAGGTGCGCCGAGCCAAGCTCTACTATGTGCGCAGGCTCAGTGTTAGGCAGGCCCGACTTAAGGAAAGGCGTGAGAGGGCATTGGAGCAAGTCCTTCCTCAGGGGGAAGAAGAACCTCAGAAAGAAGAGCCTCAAAGAGAAGAGCAATCTTCTGAATGAACTACGCCGAGGTGGCAGTCAATTCACCGGGGACCCGCTCGACGTTCAGCTATGCTATACCTCCGGGGCTCAGCCTTGATGTCGGGCAGGCAGTCTGGGTACCCTTCGGTGCCAGGGTTGTTCAAGGGATTGTAGTTCAACTGTCAGAGCAGCCAGCGGTTGCCGAGGTTAAAGACATAGCTGGTGTTATCTCGGATTTTCCTCCGCTATCTCCGGTGCAAATCCAGGTTGCCCGATGGGTAAGCGAGCGCTACTTCTGTTCGCTTTTTGATGCCCTGGCTCTGATGCTCCCGCCGGGATTCGAGAGGCGGGCCGTCACCTACTTTCAGTTGAAGGATTCGCAAGTAAACGCATCGCTGCTCACGCCTGAACAAAATCAGGTACTTCGCTTTATCGGCGGCAGAAAGAGAGTAGGCCTGCCCGAGCTGGAGAAGACGGTGGGCAAGGCAAAAGCCAGACAAATCACCAACCAGTTGTTAGCTCGCCAGTTGATAACGAAGACTATGGAATGGGGAAAGGCTAAGCTCAAGCCCAAAACCGTGCCTTTCGTAAGGCTGATAGCCAGTGGCGAAGAGGTCGAGGTGGCAAAGGCTGACCTCACCAGGCGTAGAGCGCATAAACAGCTCCAGATTCTGGAATTCCTGGCCGAGCGAACTCAACCTGTTCCCGTCAGCGAACTGAAGAAACATTTGAATTGCCAGTCAGCCACTATCAAAGGTCTGGAGAGCCGCCATCTGGTGTCCGTTGAAAGGGTCAGGATAAGGCGTGACCCATTGGCGCGGCTGAGCCTTACCACTTTCCCGCCTCCGGTTCTAACTTCGTCTCAACAGGCTGCCTGGGAACTAATCCAAAATGTCATCGCCAGGAAATCGGAGCAACCTGGGAAACCTCCGGTTTTCCTCCTGTTCGGCGTTACGGGCAGCGGCAAAACTGAGATCTACCTGCGAGCCTTGAAGGAGGTGGTTGGGGCGGGGAAGACTGGCATCTGTCTCATCCCGGAAATCGCGTTGACCCAGCAAACCGTAGAGAGATTTGCCAGTCGCTTCCCCGGGCGGGTGGCGGTGTTACATAGCGGGCTTTCGCCAGGAGAACAGTTTGACGAATGGCGATGGATAATGGAGGGGAATTGCGATGTCGTGGTCGGGCCCAGGAGCGCTTTGTTTGCCCCCTTGCCCAATGTGGGCATCATCATCATTGACGAGGAGCATGAGTGGACTTACAAGCAGGAAGATAAGTCGCCACGCTATCACGCCCGTGACGTTGCTGTCAAATTGGCTGAGTTCACTGATGCTATTGTCATCCTGGGCAGCGCCACCCCGGATGTCTGCAGTTTCTACAAAGCACAGCAAGGTGAGTATCATCTCATAGAGTTGAAGGAAAGAATAACACCTCGTGGTTATTCGCCCCTGCCAGAGGTAACCGTAGTTGACCTCAGGGAAGAGCTCAGGGCCGGAAACACAGGCTTATTCAGCCGTACCTTGCTGGCAGCCATGAAAGAGACCTTGGTGCAGGGGGAGCAGGTAATCCTCTTTCTGAACCGTCGAGGCGCCGCTACCTTTGTTCGTTGCCGAAACTGCGGTTTTGTGTTTCGGTGTCCTCGCTGCTCTGTAGCTCTGACCTACCACTCTGTGGAGAAGAGGCTGATCTGTCACCGCTGCCACTATTCTGTATCGGTCTCACCAACTTGTCCCCAGTGCTCCAGACGGCATCTGAGGTTTCTGGGTATTGGCACTCAGAGGGTGGAAGAGGAGGTAAGACACTTCTTTCCCGAGGCGAGATTGCTTCGCTGGGATCGAGATGTGATCACCAGAAGGTACAGCCACGAAGAAATTTTGAAGGATTTTCGGGAACACAAGGCAGATGTGCTCATTGGGACTCAGATGATAGCGAAAGGCCTGGATCTGCCGCAGGTGACGCTGGCGGGGATAATCAATGCTGACACTGGACTTAATTTTCCTGACTTCCGTAGTAGTGAGCGCACCTTTCAGCTATTGTGTCAGGTTGCTGGCAGGGCTGGGCGGGGCGTCAAAGCCGGGAAGGTTATCATCCAGACCTACTCGCCTGACAACTACGTTATTCAAGCTGCTGCCAAGCATGATTATCTGGGCTTCTACTATAGGGAAATAGACTATCGTCGTCAGTATGATTATCCTCCTTTCAGTCAGTTAGTTCGCTTGGTATATAGCCACACTAACGAAGCGATATGTCGCCGCGAGGCCGAGAGGATGCGTCGTCTGGTTCTTGAACAAACCGCGAAAGATGGCATAACTGGTTTTAGCATCATTGGTCCTGTACCAGCGTTTGCTTTCAGAGCCAGGGGCAAGTATCGCTGGCAGCTCTTTTTCCGGGGCGCCAACCCGATTCGGGTACTGTCGCAGCTTAGCTTGTCGCAGGGCTGGACTGTGGACGTTGACCCAGTAGGAATGGTCTAGTCGCGCCAAACTGCGGGGCACTCCCTGCGCCAGTTCAGTTGACAGAAATACGGCATCGAGTAGCGCCAATCAGCTATATCGCACCGGAGGTGCGAATCTTGACCCGGCCGTTTCACGGTGCGCTTACAGCAGGCTTGTGGAACGGGGTTCCTACGTGTTCTCACCGGGGCGAGTCCTATCCTACTTGCCTTGTTTTGCCTGCTTCTTCCACGACTCGAGAATCTTCTTGGCCAGGGCATCGCGGTCGCCGCCGCTCATGCCCGCGATGTATCTGACGAGTTTCTTTCTGGACTCGATGTCGTACTGTGTAGTGATGGCGATTTGTTCCATAATTGGTGAGCCTCCGCCATGGTAACTGCCGATATTGTGTATGCCTCCAGAGGCAGAGCAGAGCACGTCGCCCAGGTAACGCCATAGCTGAGCTTGGTCTTCCACAGGCATGTCAGGGTTGCGCTTTGTGTATTTCAGCAGAAAGTCACGCGTCTCCGGGTTTATGAAATCCTTCTCGTGGGGGAAGGTTGCCACCACACCGCCGCTGATGTCGCAGAGCATCTCGGCTTCGTGATAGACTGCCTCGCCGGTCAGGCAGCGGCCAACGTTGCAATAAATCGAATTGGGTATGTAGGAGCCCGGGCCGTAGGGCACAAACCCGATCCCGGGTATGTAAACCTCGGGCTTGCCCAGATCCGAGGCTGTATAGCCGGCTGCGTAGCCAAGCTCCGTAACCATAATAATTTCAGCCAGCTTCTTGCGCACGCCGGGTGTCTTGTGGATGTTGTTTACTTCAGCAGCTAGGGCAGCAGTGCCCAGCAAGACATCGCCCAGGGCTGGTTTGCAGCCGGAATAAGAGTGACGATGGAAGAGGGCGAACAGGAGAGCCAGCACACCACCATGCTGCCACTCGCCAGCCAGGAATACCCTTTCCCAGGGCACAAAGCAGTTGTCGAATATCAGATAAGAATCTGTCGCTCCAGGCGTGAAGCCACGTTTGAAATATTCTCTGGGCCTGAGGTTGTGGATGGTGACCACCTGCTTGAGTCCATCCCAGTCGCCCGGGATAGCGAAAGCCACAGCATAGTCCTTGTCCTCCGGCCGCAGCGCTCGTGTCGGCACCACCAGTATCTCATCGGCGACCGATGCCTCCGAGATATGCAGCTTGCAGCCGCTCACTACGATGCCGTCGCTGAGCCTCTCTTTGATGCGTACATAGGCATCCGGGTTCGGCTGTTCAGCAGGCCGCAGCATCCTGTCGCCCTTGACGTCAGTCTGGCCGCAGCACCCTACCAGGTCTTCGTTTTGAAAGCGAATTAGCCACTTCTTGAAATTCTCGTGGTATTGCGTCGCCCCGTTGTTCATCTTGTCGGCTTCATAAGAAACATTGTAGATGGCGTTAGCCGCGTCAATGCCCATGCATCGCTGGATACAGCCACCAACCTTTTGACAGAGCATGCGGGTCATGTCCTGCTTCTTGTGCAGGTCGTCGGTGTTCTGGTGGATGTGTGTAAAACGATTGATGCGCTTGCCAGTGAGATGAGAGATAGCGGTGCACAGATCCTGGTTCTCTGGCTTGGCCGCTTCCTCGAAGGTCAGGCCTATCGTATTTATGCAGTCCATCTGCAGTTCATCTGTGCGGTCTATCAGTGCGCCGTTGAAGTAAACATTCCGCTTCATTTTTGCCAGACCCTGGATATACTGCTCTTTTGTTCTCATTTTCCCTCCTTGCTGAGTAGTACTGACTGAAGCTCTGAGGCTCCAGTTTTGCGGACAAGCATAGTGGGTCTAGTATAGCTCAGAGAACACCGACAGGCAAATTGCCAAGCCTTCTTCGCAGTGACGAACTGACGAATCAGACAGTAATGTCTTTTGGTCGCGCCTCATTATGATTCCTTTCCCAGGAGGTGACTCAGCATCCTGTCATACCCCGGCGGATGTGGTGAGTTGTACCTCAGAAATGTGGGCAGCGGATACCTGAAAACGCCGATCTTGTGACCGATTTCCAGGCCCTGAATTGTTTTGTCAATCTTGCTCATCGGTATTGAGATGGCGCATTCATAATCTTGAGTATGAGGAATGAGTCGCTCCCCAAGGCTGAGCAGTGTGAACTGGCACTGGTCTTCTTCGATGGCCCGGGTTATGTATGTTGCGCATCCGGCGCCGGCTGCCACAGTAGCGTCGAGACTTGGTTTGCCCGTTCCATTAAGGTAGCCAGCTAGGAGTATCCATACTTGAGCAGGGTTGCCATAGACCAGGACAAGATGGGGTTCGAAGGTAGCTCTGCTTAGAGGTGCCATGAGCACATGCGTGTACTTGCCGTAATCAAATTTGGGAAGGTTCTGGATAACTGCGGCAGCCTGTTTTCTGTTCATCCCCCACAACCCAAGGGACTCCTGAAAGCTGCCATCAGCGACGTCCGGCAGGACGGGCAAGAAGCCCATACTTATTCCAGCGATGTAACAACTTTGACGCTTGTCAACAGCGATGACCCACCCAAACCGCCGAGCCATATTCACGGCATGACACAATGAAATAGCTATCCCCATGTCTTTTTGCGGGATTCTGGTTTTCTCAGGCAGTTCCTTCTCGGATTGACACATCCGGATTGCCAGGGGAAAAGTTTGTGGCCGCACATAGTAAGCGAGGGCCTCGTCTATTTGTTTTACAGTTGCCATTGTCCTGTTCCTCCTTTGTCAGCCATAGCGACTTCACGAAAGCGAAGTATATCAGGTTTTGCAGGACACTATCCGTTGCTGATTGCTCAGAATCTTTTCCGGGAGGTAGCCGCCTCGGTTCGTCAGAATTCGCGCCTGTTTTCCAGCGCCTGCCCGAGGGTGAGGTCGTCGGCGTATTCCAGCTCGGCGCCGAAGGGCAGGCCGCGAGCCAGGCGGGTGACGCGGATGCCCAAAGGAGCGATCAAGCGATGGAGATACATAGCCATGGTCTCGCTCTCCACATTGGGGTTGGTTGCTACAATCACTTCGGTTACAGAGCCATCCTTGAGACGTGCCAGCAGTTCCTTTATCTTCAGGTCTTCCGGACCTATGCCCTGCGTTGGACTGATGGTTCCGTGAAGGACGTGATAGACGCCGTTGTATTTTCCCGTGTGTTCCAGAGGCAATATATCCGAAGGTTTTTCGACAACACAGATTCTGGAATGGTCACGCTCTCTATCCTGGCAGATGCGGCAGGGATCGCAATCGGTGTTGTTGAAGCAGACGGAACAGAGCTTTACCTTCTCTTTAAGTGTCAGGATAGCTTCAGCCAGAGCCCTGGCTTCTTCGTCAGAGCTGCGCAGAATGTGGTAGGCGAGCCTCTTGGCGGTTTTGGGCCCTATGCCCGGCAGTTTGTTCAGCTCTTCAATCAATTTGG
>Ga0209102_1000838_pt1 | contig 18529 bp, 24 predicted proteins | sample ConPoolayeHmetaG_FD_185483 | JGI IMG/M metagenome (GOLD analysis project Ga0209102, IMG submission 185483) | Hot spring microbial mat communities from California, USA to study Microbial Dark Matter (Phase II) - Cone Pool mat layer H metaG... ...
AGGGGGTGCTATTCGGGATGGTATTAAATGCCCTATTCTATACCCTATTCTCCTGCCTATTCGGGATTCTATTCTCTACCCTATTCTCTTTTCTATTGGTAATCCTATTCTCTTTTCTATTGAGAGGTCTATTCCCTTACCTATTGGGTGTTCTATTCTCCGCCCTATTCAGAGTGCTATTGGGAATGCTATTCTCTTTCCTATAAAGAGCCCTATTGGAAGTCTTATTATTGGTTCGCTCCCTAGTCAAATTTACCTCTAATTTTGAGGAAACTGTGGACTTAGGTCGGGCTTTGTGTGCGGTTACGCTTTTGCTTGACTTCTTCCAATTCTTTGAGTAAATTTACCTATGCCAAATTTGTTTAGCCTTTTCGTATTTATCTCGTTGGAAATTGGTGGGAATATTGGGGAAATAACCCCAATCGGTTCCTTGTCCCACAATCATTTGCCTTCACCTTTTCTTGGCATCCATCTAACGATGACGCCCCCGCAAGTCTCCTCGGTTATGCCGGAATTCTCTTTTGCCTTCGCCTCAATTGCCGGGAAATCATTATCTTCTTATACCCTTCAAGTATTGGAAACTTCTATGCTCTTTTATCTTCGGACGCTGCGGTTGAAAGAAGACCGCCTAATTTTTAGCATAACCGGTCTTGGAGTAGATTTCTTTGAAAGAAGGTTACTTGCCCAAAAAGAAAAAAGGAGTTATCCGGTCTTTTACCTGGGAGTTGGTTATTCGGAGAAGATAAAGCGGGTTAGGTTCCGGATAAATCTTTTGCCTTCCATAATCTTAGAGAGAGGGGAAAAGTTTAATCTGAATATAAATAATTTCTATTACCTCTTCCGAGCGGAATTGGGAGTAGGATATGAGATATAAAAAGATGATTACGGCGGTAATAAAAAAGAGATTACGGCGATATTCTTTATCGCTGGTATCGGTCTTTATATTGCTCTCATCTTTCTTTTGGGTCTGTTCTGATGATTTTCTTTTGTCCCGAGCCAGTTCGGATTATTTCCCGATGGATGTCGGAAGGAGTTGGACTTATGTTTCGGACGGTGATAGTCTTTATCGGGAGGTAGTTGGGGAAGGTTTTCATTATGAACGCTTCGCGACAATTATTCAACGTAATTTTTTAAGTGAATACTGGGTAAAAGAGAAAAGCGAGGTGAGAAAGTTTGTTGTCTTTGATACCTCTCTTCTGGGGGAAAGGGATACGATTGAGATGGGCTATAAACTCTACTACCGCTTTCCCCTTGTTAATAATTCGGGTTGGGAGGAAAATATTCTTGATACTGTGGTCATTGCCTCGGACTCCTTTGCCCACATCTATACTTTTTCGGCATTGCCTCTTTTGATTGATACGATAAGAACTCCGGCTGGTTCTTTTTTTAATGTCTATAAGATAGAATTCTCTCTCATCCGAGACCTAATCAGTCTACGGGATACAACGACTCGTTATGAAATTAAGTCGTCTTGGGTTGAATTCTTAGCACCTCAGGTCGGGGTAGTGAGAAGAGAAGAAGGGGGGCGGACAGAAGTCTTAACTTCGTTTAAGAGGTAAAATACTTACGAGCAATAGTATTTTATTTAGGATGGATATTCTAATTAAAGATATTAGCCAGTTATTGACGGTTAAAAAAAATCGCCTCCGTGTCATTCGCGATGCCTTCTTAGATATAAGGGACGGGAAGATATTTGATTATGGGTCGCAAAAGAACTCAAAACTCAAAACGCAAAACGCAAAACGCAATCCGGTGGTCATCTCGGCTAATAATTGTGTCGTTATGCCCGGTTTTGTTGACTGCCATACCCATCTTGTCTTCGCCGGCTTTCGAGAAAAAGAGTTGGAAGAAAGGCTTGCCGGAAAGAGTTATAGAGAGATAACTAAATCCGGGGGAGGGATATTAAATACCGTCAACGCGACCAGAAAGGCCTCTTTTTTTGAACTCCTAACGCAGGCGCGGCAAAGAATAAGGGAGGCAATATCCTGGGGAGTAACGACGCTTGAGATAAAATCCGGGTATGGGTTAGATACGGAGAATGAGCTAAAGATTTTGCGGGTGATAAGAAAGTTAAGGGAGGAAGGACCGATTGATATTGTGCCGACTTTTCTCGGGGCTCACGCACTCCCCCGGGAAAAAACTAAGGAGGAGTATGTTGATGAAATTATAAACAAGATGCTTCCCCGGGTTTCTTGCGAGAAACTGGCGGTCTTCTGTGATGTCTTCTGTGAGAAGGGATTTTTCTCTGCCTCGGACGCGGAGAGAATTCTGCGAAAGGCAAAAAGTCTTGGGCTTTTAATAAAGATTCATGCGGATGAGATAACAAGTTCGGGCGGAACCGAGGTCGGAATAAAGGTCGGTGCGGTATCTTGTGACCATGTTATTTATCCCTCAAATAAGGGCATTGCCGGGATGGCAAAAAAGGGAATTTGTGCGGTGCTTCTTCCCGGAACGGTCTTCTTTTTAAAAAGCAAAAAGAGACCACCAGTTCACAAATTGAGGGAATATAAAGTCCCAATCGCTATCGCCAGTGATTTTAATCCCGGGACCTGTCCGATAAATAAGATGCCGTTAATTACCGCCCTCGCTTCTTTCGTCCTTAATCTGACAATGGAGGAGGCAATTATTGGTGCTACGCAAAACGCGGCAAAGGCGTTGAGGTTAGATAAGAGGGTCGGCTCAATTAGGAAAGGGAAGGATGCGGATTGCCTAATTCTTAATATTCCGGATTACCGATTTCTTTTCTATAACTTTGGGGAAAATCCGGTAAGAATGGTGATAAAAAGGGGAAAGGTTATTTACCATCAGGGTTAGAAACAGGACTTCCGTCCCGCAAGGCGTTTATGTCCAGACGATGTTTATTTCTCCTCTCCGACACCGGGGGTGGTCACAGGAGTGTGGCGCAAGCCATCGCCCAGGTATTAGAAGAGAAACATTCCTTTGAATGCCTCCTCCCCGACTTTTTTAAGGAAGGGACAAAAGGTCCTTTCCGAAAATTCCCACACTGGTATGCCGATATCACAAAGCGCAGAAATTATTTCTGGGGTCTTTTATGGTATGGCACCTACCCAAAGGCAATATTTCGCTTTTTGAATTGGATTGTTGACCTCTTCTCCCCAAAGGGGCTCAAGGATTTCTTCGCTTCTTACTACCCTTTTGATTGTGTCGTCTCTTGTCATGCCTTGTTTAATTACTTTCCTTTGAAGGCCTTGCGGGAAAGTCCTTATAAAAAAAGGCCGTTTTTTATCGTGGTCTGTGATTTGGTCTCTCTCCATACTGGGTGGTTTTGTAAGTCGGCGGATTTTGTATTCCTCCCAACGAAGGAAAGTGAAAGTATCTTCCGCAAAAAAGGGTTTGATAGCCAACGAATTGGTGTCTATGGGTTGCCCCTAAAGAAAGAGTTCGCCATCCGATTGGATAAGGAGAAAGTGCAAAGGCAGATAGGGCTTTTCGGTAAAAAGGTGGTTCTAATAATCGGTGGCGGGGAAGGGATAGGTAAGATTAAAGAGATTGCCGACCAATTTATCAGAAATACCGAATACCAAATTATCATAATTGCTGGTCGCAATCAGGAACTATTAAATAAACTATCACAATCTTATGGGCGGGGAAAGCGGGTTTTGTTATTCGGTTTCGTTAATAATATGCCGGAACTTCTCACCGTCTCGGACCTCTGTGTGACAAAAGCTGGACCGGCGACGATTATGGAGGCAGTCAATAAGAGAGTCCCAATAATTTTGATGAGTTATGCCTACGGGCAAGAGGCCGGAAATGTTCATTGGGTAGAGAGCAAAGGGGTTGGTTTTTATGAGCCGTCGCCAGTAAATATTGTCAAAAAGGCCCAGGAGATATTAGAGACCGCATTAGGGGAAAAGATAAGGCGCCGGATGGAAAAAATTGATGTAACGAATGCCGCGGAAAAGATTAGTGATAAAATAGTTGAATTGCTTTATTACAACCGCAACTTCTAACGGGATTGACAGCACCGCTTTTTCTTATAGAATAGTAAGTCGGTTAAAATGAGATTTGGCGAGTTTGAAATCTATCCACTCTCTGATGGCTATTTTGCCCTTGACGGTGGAGCGATGTTTGGTATTATCCCTAAGACCTTTTGGGAAAAGACCAATCCCCCAGACGAGAGGAATAGAATACGACTGGCGCTACGAACCCTGCTCATTAAAACCCCTTATGATGTAGTATTGGTCGATACGGGGATTGGGGATAAGTTTAATTCTAAGTTTTTAGATATTTATCGGGTTGATAAGACGAGGACAATAGAAAAATCCCTCTCAGAGTTAGGAATTTCTTTAGACGAGGTTTCAATTGTTATCAATACCCATCTTCATTTTGACCACGCCGGCGGTAATACCCGCCAAGACCAAACAAGGCGGGTTACACCAAAGTTTCCCAAGGCAAGATATTTTATTCAGAGCGAAGAATGGATAGCAGCCAATTCACCGGATTTAAGGTCGCGGGCAAGTTATTTAAGGGAGGACTTTCTCCCATTAGAAGAAAGCGGGAATCTCTGCCTCGTGAGTGGGAATTGTGAGATTACCAAGGGGGTAGAGGTGATTAAGACCGGCGGCCATACCAAAGGACACCAGATAGTTCTGGTTCGTTCAAACGGTATGCCTTTTCCGCTTGTCTATTGGGGAGATTTAATCCCGACCACTTCTCATTTGAAAATCCCCTATATTATGGGTTATGACCTATTTCCCTTAACGACAATGGCAGAAAAAGAGAGGCTTTTGAAGCAGGCATTGAAAGAAGGGTGGCTTATGGTATTTGAGCACGACCCGGAGATTGCCTTCGCCTTCTTAGAAGAAGATAATAGAATAAGGGTTTATGAAGGGTGAGAATATTAAGATTGATAATTTAAGGTATATCTTCTCCCCTTCTTCCATCGCGGTAATTGGTGCCTCGGCCCGAGAAGGGAGTATCGGTCGAGCAACCTTTGCCAATATTCTCTTCTCCGGTTTTGCCGGTGTTGTCTATCCAGTAAATTATCACCAGAAGAGTATCCTGGGGGTTAAGGCCTATCCTTCGGTTCGGGATATCCCAGACGAGATAGATTTAGCGGTGATTATTATTCCGGCGCGGGATGTGCCGATTGTAATGGAGGAATGCGGCATAAAGGGAGTGAAGGGTGCAATTATTATCAGTGCCGGCTTTAAAGAGATTGGCGAAAAGGGACGGCTTCTGGAGATGAGGGTGAAGGAGGTGGCGGATAAATATGGGATTTCAATAATTGGACCAAACTGTTTTGGGGTAATGAATACCGACCCGGCGGTCCGGCTTAATGCCACCTTCGGGCGGCAAACTCCTCTTTCTGGAAATATCGCCTTCATCTCTCAAAGCGGTGCGGTCGGTGGCGCGGCACTGGAATACTGCGAAGCGGAAGAGATTGGTCTCTCAAAATTCGTCTCAATCGGTAATAAAGCGGATGTCAGTGAAAATGAACTCCTCTGGTATTTAAGGGACGACCCTTTGACCAAGGTAATTCTCTTATATTTAGAGGACTTAAAGGATGCGAAGTCTTTTCTCACCATCGCCCGGGAAATAACCGATAAATACCAAAAACCAATCCTGGCGATAAAATCCGGAGTAACCCGAGAAGGCGCCAAAGCTGCCTCTTCCCATACCGGTGCCCTGGCTGGTTCGGATGAGGCATTCAATGCCTTTTTTGGTCAGTGCGGGATAATTAGGGTTGATAGCTTGCAGGAACTTTTTGAATGCGCTAAGGCATTCTCAAAACAGCCGGTGCCAAAAAATAAAAATGTGGCCATCGTCTCTAATGCCGGAGGCATCGCAATTATGGTGACCGATGCCGCGGTGCGCCAGGGATTAAAATTAGCCGAATTAACTGATGAGACAAAGAAAAAATTAAAAGACCTCTTGCCGCCCACGGCTAATATCTCTAACCCGGTTGATACGATTGGTGATGCGGATGAGAAGCGATACGGTGCGGCATTAAAAATCGTCTTGGCGGATGAAAATGTCTCCGGGGTAATTGCCTGCTGGACACCCGCCCTTACCGCCGAGACCATAGCCATTGCCCGAACTCTGGCCGAGGTGCATAAGTCGTCCGGTTTTAGTAAACCACTCCTTGGGGCGATTCTCTCCTTAAATGGCTATAAAGAAGTGGGGCAGGAGTTGGAGAAGGCCTCAATCCCTAATTATCGTTTTCCGGAAAACGCCGCGCGGGCCTTAGGCCGAATATGTGAATACGGCGAATGGTTAAACCGGCCCAGAACCGAAATAAAGACCTTCACCGATGTTAAGAAAGATAAGGTGAAGGAGATACTAATCTCCTCAAAGGCAAAGAAGTGTGAGTGGCTTTTGGAGCCAGTGGCTTATTCACTCCTTTCCGCTTATCATATCCCGGTCGCCCCATTTTTCTTCGTTCAATCCTTGTCCGAAGCTGAGGCGGCCGGCGAAAGATTGGGCTATCCGGTTGTCTTAAAGATTGTCTCACCCTCAATCATCCATAAGTTTGATGTTGGTGGCGTTATCCTGAATATCAAAAATCCGGAGGAATTAAAAAGCGCCTATTCCCGCCTTATAGCCAATGTGCACTCTCTCCTTCCTGATGCGGAGATTCATGGTGTCCTCGTGCAGAAAATGGTCAGCGGGGGGCGAGAGACAATTATCGGAATGAAAGAGGACCGACAGTTTGGCGCAATTCTTCTATTCGGAATGGGTGGGACCTATGTTGAGGTTTTCAAGGACGTCTCATTTCGGATTGCACCGATTCGGGAACTCTCGGCCCAAACAATGGTGCAAGAGATTTTGGGCTATAAAATATTAAAGGGCTTTCGGGGAGAGAAGCCATCGGACATAGAAAAAATTGTTGAGGTTCTGGAGAGATTATCGCAACTGGTTAGTGATTTTGATGAGTTTGCCGAGATTGATATTAACCCCTTCGTTGTCTTTGAAGAGAAGAAAGGAGGGGTGGCCTTAGACGCCCGAATAAGATTGAAGACGAAACCCGAATGATTTTTCGTGTTGAGGTAAGGAAAAGAGGAGAGAATAAAGAAGGGCACGCCCTTTTAAGTGAGATTTGCCAATCTACCCGGGGCACAAAAAAGTTGCTCGGGATTGAAGTTATCCGCCTTTACTTCATTTCGGGCGCGCTTAAAAGAGAGATACTTAAAAGTCTAACCGAAAAGATTTTTGGTGATGAGGTTAATTGCCAAGTCAAAGTCGGGAGATTCCCGGTCAAAGGGGTAAGTATTGAAATTTTGTATAACCCCGGTGTCTCTGACCCACAAGAGGATAGTATCCAAAAGACCTTTGCCGATTTTGGTTTAGCGGATGTTAAAATCAGAACCGGTAAGCGATATATTTTTAAGGGCAATCTTAAAGGAAAAGAGGTGCGAAAAATAGCCGAAGAATTTCTTTACAACCCATTAATTCAGCATATCGCAAAACCAAAAGAGAGGGTCTTTACTTCGGGGCAAGAGTATATCTTTAAGTTAGAGGAAATACCAATCAGGAGTTTGACAATAAAGGATTTAGCGGAGATTTCCAAGATGAGACTTTTGGCTCTTTCGGTTGCCGAGATGCGGGCAATTCAAAGATATTATCAAAAATTGGGTAGAGAGCCAACCGATATTGAATTGGAGACCTTTGCTCAGACCTGGTCCGAACACTGCAAGCATAAGACACTACGCGGTGATGTCCTCTTTACCGACGACAAAGGAGAGGAGAAAAGGATAAGCGACCTCCTTGGCTCAACCATCTTTAAGGTAACCGAAGAATTAAAGCGTCCCTTCTGCCTTTCGGTATTTAAGGATAACTCCGGGGTGATTGAATTGGATGGCGATTATGGGGTTACTTTTAAGGTTGAGACGCACAATCATCCTTCGGCATTGGAACCTTATGGCGGTGCGGCAACCGGGATTGGCGGGGTTATTCGGGACTGCTTAGGAACCGGGAAAGGGGCAAAGCCAATTTTAAATACCGATGTCTTCTGTTTTGCGCCACCAGACTTTCCCAAGAAGAATCTTCCGAAGGGAGTTCTTCCACCAAAGAGAGTATTATTTGGGGTTGTCTCTGGTGTCAGGGATTATGGGAATCGGATGGGGATTCCAACTGCGAACGGTGCCTTGTATTTCCACCCAACCTTCTTGGGCAACCCCTTGGTCTTCTGCGGGACATTGGGTCTCATACCAAGAGATAAGATAAAGAAGGAGATTTCCCCTGGGGATATTATTTGCCTCTGCGGGGCAAAGACCGGTCGTGATGGTATTCATGGTGTCACCTTCGCCTCCTTGGAACTATCCGAGGATATTTCCTCTTCGGTTGTTCAGATTGGCAATCCAATTGAAGAGAAGAAGTTGACCGATGCTGTCATTGAGGCTCGGGATAAAGGTTTAATTAACGCCATAACCGACTGCGGCGGCGGGGGCTTATCAAGTGCGGTTGGTGAATTATGCCGGGATTTTGGCTGTGAGGTTCATTTAGAGAAGGTCCCCTTAAAATATTCCGGTCTCTCATATACCGAAATCTGGATTTCCGAATCCCAGGAGCGGATGATTATCATCACCGCACCGGAAAAGGTAGAAAAGTTGATAAGATTATTTAATGCCTACGACTGTTCCTGTATGGTAATTGGTCGGGTTGGTAATGACCAGAAGTTGCGTTTATATTACAAAGAGAGGCAAGTCTGTGAACTGGATATGGATTTTTTACACAAAGGAAATCCGAAAATAGTTAGAAGAGCAAGATTTAGGGAAAGGGATTTTCCTAATCCTTCTCTTCCTGAACCAAAGGACTATAACAAAAAACTTCTCTCCCTTCTCGCCAGTTATAATATTGCCAGTAAGGAATGGGTTGTGCGGCAATATGACTTTGAGGTTCAGGGGAGGACCTGTATCAAGCCAATCAGTTCGGACGGTTGCGTCTTAAAGCCCCTTTATAATAAAGATTATGGAGTGGTAGTTGGTTGTGGGATTAATCCAAGATATGGGCTTCTGGATGCCTATTGGATGGCAGCGTCAGCGGTGGATGAGGCGTTGAGAAATATCGTAGCCAGCGGTGGCGATATAAATCACACCGCTCTTTTGGATAACTTCTGTTTCGGGAATCCCAAGAAACCAAGGGTTATGGGGGATATCTTACGTGCCTGCCTCGGTGCCTCGGAGACAGCACTCGGCTATCAGGTTCCTTTCATCTCCGGAAAGGATAGTCTATATAATGAATATAAGATAAAGGGGAAAAAGACAATCTCTATCCCACCGACACTTTTAATCTCCGCGGTCTCGGTGATTCCCAATCTCTCTTTAGCCCTTACCCCGGGTTTTAAGCAGGAAGGCTCTTTGATTTATATTGTTGGCGAGACGAAGGATGAGTTGGGAGGTTCGGAATATCTTAATTTATTGGGGAGGTTAAAAGGAAGAGTCCCGAAGGTAGATACAAAATTGGGGGTGGAGATATTTCGGAGGATTTTTGAGGCAAATAAGATTGGTCTTTTACTTTCCTGCCATGACATTGCCGAAGGTGGCATTGGCGTGGCAATTGCTGAGATGTGTATCTGGGGGAAAATCGGCTGTGAGATTTCCCTAAAAGAGATTCCGGGTGCTGATAAAATTAAAAGGGACGATTTCTTATTATTCTCGGAATCAAATACCCGATTTATCTGTGAGGTAAAAAAAGGATTAGAGGAAGAATTTGAGAAATTATTCTCCGGTCTCCCTCACGCCTTAATCGGTAAGGTGAAGATGAATAAAGAGAATTCTCTTAAAATAACCGGCCGAGAATGTCAGGTCTTTCTTCCAGTCGCGGTCCTCACTGACTGCTGGTCAAACTCCTTGAGTAAGGTCCTTTCGGCAAGCAAGGGTTTTTAATAAATTAGAGTTCAAATCGGTTTTCTGTTCTTTATAGGATGAGATTAAGCAGACCGCCGATGCTCAGCCCAAATAAGAATTGAATTGCCACTATCTTTATCATTTCCTTTAAGGTCAATTCTCTGGTCAAGATGAAAAGGGTGGAGAGGCAAGGGAGGTAAAGGGTAAGAAAAATTGATGATATAATCTTTTGTTTTAGGGTTAATCCGAGTGGGAAGAGAAGGCCAATAGAAACATCCTTCCTTAAAAATCCGGTCATTATTACCCCAATTGAGTTCTTTGGAAGTCCGAGAAGATAAACGACCGGTTTGCCAAGAAATTCACCAAGAAAAGCCATCACCCCTAAGAGTTCTAAAAGACCGATAAGAAAGAGACCAGCGATAATCAAAGGGATTGCCTCTTTAATGAAGGAACTGAGGCGCAGCCCGACCTTGGCAAAAAGGGTTGAAAGATAAGGTCGACGATAGGGAGGAATCTCTAAGAAGAGTTCAGGTGTCTCACCTTTAAGGAGTCGGCTTAAAAAAAGACTGGTAATAAGTGATAGGGAAAAGAGGAGGCCAAATACCAAAAGGAGAAATTTGGTGCCGTAGGGGGCGATTAAACTGACAATCATTGCGCTCTGCGGTAGACAGGGTGCACTCATTAGGATTAAGGCGCTGGTAATTATCTTCTCCCGTTTGGTTTCTAAAATCCGGGTGGCGAGAACCGCCGGAACCTTACAACCCAGACCTAAGATGAGAGGAATCGAAGAATAACCATGAACCCCAAGGCGATGAAGAAAGGTATCAAGAAGGGTGGCTAAACGGGGGAGATAGCCAATGTCTTCCCAAAAACTGAGGATGAGGTAGAAAGCGAAGAGATAGGGGAGGACAATAACAAAAGGGATGTAAAGTCCAGTGGTGAAGAGCCCAAAACCAGCCAGCGGCTCGGCGGTCTTTCCGAGGAGAATTTCGGAAAGGAATTGGGGCAGGGGTTGAAAAATTCGGATTAAGAAAGGGAGATAGAATTTATTAAATAAAGGGTCAAAAATATAAGTTATCAAACCTTCGCTGATTAACCGGACAAAGAGGAAGGTGAGATAGAGGAAGAGTAAAGCCAAAGGTAAGCCAGTCGCCGGTCTTATTGTGCTGTCGCCCAATTTTTCTAAAAGGGTATGGTGCCGATGACTCACCTTCTGCACCTCGCTAATGATTCGACCAATCTCCGGCCATCTTTCGGTAATTTTGCATTTTCCTTTTCTCGCTGACTTTATTCTTTCCTTTAATTCCCGAATCCCTTCCCCGGTGATAGCAACGGTGGGGACGACGGGTATCCCAAGAAGTTCTTCTAATTTTTTATAGTCAATTGTAATCCCAATGTGCCTTGCTTCATCCCAAAGATTTAAGGCGATAAGAAGGGGGATGTCTCGGGTGAGAAGTTGTAAAGTGAGATAGAGGTTTCTCTCTAAATTGGTTGCGTCAATCACCTGCAGGGCAACACTCTCTTTTTCTTTAATCGCGGAATCTAATATCTTTACCGCTACCTCCTCAGCGGTCGTGGTTGGTTCTAAGGTGTAGGTTCCCGGAACATCAATCACCTCCACCTTCTCACCGTTTAATCTTATGTACCCCTTAGTGAATTCCACGGTTGTGCCTGGATAGTTAGCGGCGATAACCGAGGTTCCAGTTAACCGGGAGAAGATGACACTCTTTCCGACATTGGGATTACCAAAGAGAAGGATTTTTTTCATTCCCTTGATATTGATTTCTTTTTCTCAACAATAATCTTCCTGGCCATACCGAAGCCGATGGCAATCTGGGTATTGCCGACCTGAATGATTACCGGTCCGCGCATTAACTGGCTGGAGACCTTTTTTATCTCCGTTCCTTCTCTTATTCCCAAGGCAGACAATCTACTTAAAAGACCACACCCCCCGGAGAGTTCAACGACAATCCCTCTTTCCCCTTCCTTCATTTTGGTCAAGTCAATCCTTTTCACCGCTTCTCCTTATCCTCTTGCCTTCTTCGGCAATGTTGACAATAACCATACAGTTCTAATTTGTGTCGGACGATGGAGAATTTGTGCTCCTTTGCCACCTCGCTTTGCAGTCTTTCAATCCGGTGATTTTCAAATTCAATAATCCGCCCGCATTGCAAGCAGAGGAGGTGGTCGTGATGCTCTTTTTGATGAACCGGCTCAAATCGGCAGTTCTTTTCGTCAAATTTTCGCTCGTAGGCTAATCCGCAAGCCGCGAGCAGTTTTAAGGCCCGGTAAACAGTGGAGAGGCTTATCTTTGGATTTATCCGCCGAAGTTTCTCGTGGAGTTCTTCTACCCGATAATGGCGGTCGGTTTTCAAGAAGAAGTCAATTACCAAATTCCTCTTCTCGGAATTTTTCAACCCCCTATCTTTTAGGAGGTCCGCTAAACGGTCATCGGTCTTTGACTTTTTGAAGTTGAATTTCATTTTCAGATTATAAGACAGATTTTAGGAAAAGTCAAGGGTTCATTGGTTAATTGCTATAGACCAAAAAAGTTGAGGAACTTTACAAAATAAAAAACCCTCTTATAATAAAGGTATGGGAAAACGAGACGCCCTTCGCCGTGTTAAGAAGTATCAGGCAAAGGTCGAACCAGAAGTGGTTCGGAAAAGATTTGCGAAACGTAAGAAGGCGATTGTTGACCAGATGACCGCCTACTTCAATGAGATTTACGAGGTGGAAGAAAAGGCGAGTGCCGTCCTAAATCAAGAGGATGCCCCAATCACCTTCACCCCATCTTATTTATGCTATGCCCGGGAACTATGGCGCCTGCAAAAGAAATATGCGGGCAAGAGATTATTCCGGGAGATAAGGGTCTGCGAAGAGAAAAGGGAAGAGAAAAGGCAGCGAAGGGGATTAGACCAGAAAATCTTAGAGAACCTTCGGGTAAAAATCTTCGGCATTGAACTCCCTTGAAAAAAGAGGAATACAAAAAGCGAGAAGAGAGGCGCCTTGAAAAGATTGTCAGGAAATACCATCTAAAACGAGGCGCCGATTTTCCAAAGGCGACCGCTAAATATAAGAGAAGTATGGCAGAATATCTCCGCTTAGAAGGAGCGGTCAAGGAAATACTTGATCGAAGAGGTGAATCGGTCGTCTTGCGCTGGGCATATTTAGCATTTGCCCGAAAGGCATTCCGATTGCTAAAAGAAGGGAGTGAGAGTGAAGCCATTTCTTTGCTTTCGGAATGGGGAAAGAGGGGATTAAAAGAAAAGGTTTTGAAGGAGATATACAAAAAGTGCCGGGAATTAGTTAGAGGGGAGAAATAAAACCGCTTCAATCTATCTCCCGTCTCCTTTTCTTAAAGCGGACTATATATAGGGGGTGGGCAGTGGATGGGGTGGACGATACAGGGGGTGATACTCTGGAAGATATTCCGGGTAATATAGAGGGCGATATTCTGGGCGATATTGGAGATGATATAGAAGGCAATATAGGAAGTGATATTGGGAATGATAGAGAAGGCGATATAGAGAGTGATATTGGGGGTGATATTCTGGGCGATATAGAGGGTGATATAGGAGGCGATATAGAGAGTGATATTGAGGGTCATATTGGGGGCGATATTCCGAGCCTAACTGAGAAACGCCTCCCTTACCCTTACCAATTACTGCCGAAATAGAGCCCCTTGGTTAACCCTTTTTACCGAATAATCAGTTTCTGGGTGAATTCCTTATTCTGGGCTATTTTTAAGATATAGACCCCTGCCCTTATTCCTTTTGGGGAGATTTTTGGCTCGTTGGGAGAAGAAGAGAGACCAATCTCTTTTACTAACTTTCCCGAGACATCATAGATTTTAATATCTTTTACGGGTAACGGAGAACGGATAACGAAGAACGAACTTGCCGGATTGGGATAAATTTCCGGCGTTGAGCGTTTAGCGTCAAGCGTAAAGCATTCTTCAATCCCGGTAGCATCCCGAATCACCGAGATACTTAAGCCATAATAATTTGCCACATAGGTTCGGTTCTGAATTGAATTCCAGGCAAAGGCACGAGGACCATCTCCCACGAGAATGGTTGCAATCACCTGGTTTGTTTCCCCATCAATCACCGTCACATTGGCACTAACCCAATTGGCGCAATAGACCTTGTTGTTGGTTGAATTCCAAACCAAGGTCCAAGGATATCTTCCCACAGGGATTGTTGCAATCACCTGTTTTGTTGCGCCATCAATCACCGTCACATCGGCACTACCATCGTGATACGGATAAAAGAAGTTGCCGAAGGCAATTTTGGGTTAAGCGAAACCTAGCCTTTTATCCGCTGTTAGGCGAAGATGTTTCTTTTTTTCACCTTTGCTGGATCGGGCGGAAGATTTTTTCTATTCTTTCCTTCGTTAGCAGACCTTCTTTAATTTCAACCTTATATACATAAACTTGAAAATCGCTCCACCTAATCGGAACAGCAATCTGGCGTTTTGGTTGGAGTTCTATTAACTCATAGTCTCTCAACTCTTTGTTCTTCAAAGCCGCAACTAAGTCCTCTTCGTTAAAGTGAATTTCATTATCAGCAATTAAATACTCAGTTTTTAGAACCGAAAAATAAGGATATATATTTGTAACACTTCTTCTATTTCCACCCATGCCACATCCTTCCCCCACTTTTACCATATAGGCGACATTTATTCTATGTTTAAGAAGAACTTCTCGGAAAAAGTTTATATTCTCAAACAGAAAATAAATTACAGATTTTTCAATTTTCCCTAATTTGTTTGAGGTTATCTCAAGGTCTAATAGATAAATTTCAGGTTTTTTGGGGCTGCCTTCGGAAAAACAACGAAATTTTTATTAATTTCATATTTTAATTCTACTGAAGGGGCAATAGATAAAGCATAAATTTCTTTCGCTATTACTTTTGTTTTGTCATCATTAAATAATTCATCTTTTTTGAGTGTTACCATCCTTGTATCATAATCTGTGTGTATAAAAAGATATGGGGCAGGAATTCCATAGTCTGTTACGATATTAATATTACCCCTGATGTTTTTCTCGTCTATTTTAACTTCCGACAACTCTAAGATGTCGCGATAGTCGTTACCAGCACTTGGATACCATAAGATTTTTGAATTATCTCCGACCGAATCAAATAACTCGTTGAGCCGTTTTTGTGATGTTTCGTCCCTTCCTTTTAATAATTCAGTAATCTTCATTTTTTCTCCTTTCGCCTAACATTTGCGCAATAGACCTTGTTGTTAATTGCATTCCAAACCAAGGCCCAAGGATAATCTCCCACATGAATGGTTGTAATCACAGAATCTGCTATCCCATCAATAACCGTCACATTGTTACTACCCGAATTTGCGCAATAGACCTTGTTGTTGGTTGCATTCCAAACCAAAGCCCAAATGTCAGAACCCGCCGGAATTTTGACAATCTTTTCGTCTGTTTCTCCATCAATCGCAATCACACAATTACCGTTTCCGCCCCCAACATAGATTTTATTATTTGTGGCATTGTAGGTAAAGGCTTGGGGCCATGACACTCCAAAGAGCGAATCCGGAACATAAATTGTCGTCTCAAGCCACTGGCTAAATAAGAGAAGAGGGAGGAGTAAGCAGAGAATAGTAAGGAGAACCGAGCGCCAACCGTTAACCACTCTTTTGCTTCCGGAAAGCCAATAAATTTGTTGGGGACAAGACCCAACTTCAATTTTTCGGATAAAGTTTAAAAGTTTCATTTCATCCTCCATCGGGCGATTTTAAGGCACAACCCAGAAAGCCTTTCTTTTTGCTCATCGCCCTTTTGCCCGTTAATTTCATTCTTGTCAATAGCCATTGCCAGCAAAAAGGTTTGCACTCCGCTATCCCTTTAGCGCTTTTATAAGTTCCCTTGTATTTTCCCCTTCGGCTTTTATCAACTCCCTCGTCTTATCGCCTTCCGCAACGATAAGGTTTCTTGTCTCTATAATCAGTGCTGAAATCTTATCGGATGTCTCGGTAATCTGTCGGGAAATCTCTCTGCGAGTCATTCGCCCGTTGTAAACGGAGAAGATTCCGACGATGAAAGCGAAAATCGTTGCGCCAGATGCAATTAACATAAAAAGTTCTAAAAATGACATATTATCCTCCTCCAGTGCTTAAAAAAGAATAGATGGAAATTGATAAAGTGTCAATACTCAATTTTGTTTCCAATGTCTCTTTTCGTATCATTTTCTGGCACAATCCGAAAAGCCTCTGTTTCTCATTATTTTAGCCTTTTAAGGCTCTTATCAATTCCCTCGTCTTATCCCCTTCCGCAATGATAAGGTTTCTCGTCTCTATAATCAGTTCCCTCGTCTCTTTAATCAGTTCCGTAATCCTTTCGGTTCTCTCGTCCATCCTTTTTATCAGTTCCGTCATCCTTTATGTTCTCTCGTCCATCTTTGCTATCTGTGTGGAGGTGTCTTTATGTAATTCCCTGATTAACCGCTTAATACTCCGACCATTAACAAAAGCAGCAAAAGTTAGAAGGGCACCTAAAATTGTAAAACCGCCAACAATCGCCGCTATCATTTCCACCCCTTATTTTATCTCTAATTGAATTATAGAAAAATTTTTCCTCCTGTCAAGAAGAAATTTTTACTCACCTCAACTCCTTTGAATAAACCAATTCTTAAACTCCTTAATATAGCCCTAATTTTATTCTTTGCCAATATTCTCATTTGGCGATAAGTTAATCACAATCTCTTGGGGATATTATTTACTGCTACCAGATTAGAAACTTTCCCCGGTAGGCTTCTCGGTCGGTCACAAGATTAAAGAGATATATCCCTTTGTTCACTTGATTTCCCCGGGCATCTCTTTTATCCCAGAGGATTTGCCCTTTTATTTTTCTTTCTTCCCTAATCTCTCTTATCTGCCGACCGTCTGGGCTATAGATTCTTAGAAGAATCGGTGAGGGTTGAGAGAAGTGGTATTTGACCACCGGACCAAAGAAGGGATTAAATAAGATTTTACCTCCTGCCAGGATTTTTTCTTCTATTCCCGTAATAGCAACCAATTCAAGATATTGAACTTCAACAACGACCGTCAAGGCATACAAGGGGAAACCAGGAAAGAAATCTACCTTCATATTTAGCCGGCCGACCTGAAATTCAATCGGACCAGTGGCCAGAGAATCAAGAGCAGAAGCCCGGATGATAAAACGACCAGTGTCAATGATAGGATAATAGAAAAGCTCATTACCAGCGGTATCCGAAAGGACGATAACTATATTGTTCTCTCCACTCATAACCCAGCGCACAACTAAATTTTCGCCTTTTCTAATTGTATCATCCGGTTGGGGGGCGAGAACTACAATATCGTTGAGCGGAGAGACAAGACTATCGCGGAGAGGAGGGATGCTGCCTTTCCCTTTTACCCGAAAGCGAAAGAGATAATTGGGGCGATATTGAAAACCCTCATCCTCGGGCAGGTAATAGAAATAGCCGTTAATCGTGTCCCCCAATTTTAGCATCGGCCGGTTATCGGTCCAGCCGGTGTCGGCATCAAGTCCAAAACCAGAACTATCAAAATAGGCCTGGGCGAGATCAAGGGTATCCAATATCCCACCGTAATGGAATTTTGCTCTAACGGCCTGCCAGAGTCCTGCATCCGGCCGAACCGCGGGGAATTTGCTCTTTGATGAAGAAATTAAGGGTAGATTTGATATCCCCGGGAGCGATAAGAAAGAAAAGATGAGCAAGAGATTTAGCATAATATATTATAAAATGGAATTGGGCATCTGTCAAACTCGTTTTTTAATAAATGGATGGGGAAGGAGTTGGGAAAGAAGAAATGATTTCTTCTTGCCGTCCTTGCGTAGAAGAATAATTTTTAGGTCCGGACAATGCTCTTTTAAGGCCTGTAAGCAGGCACCACAGGGGAAGGTAAATTGTTTTGTCGGGGTATAAAGGGTGAGGCGGGCAAAATCCTTTTCGCCTTCGGATATCGCCTTAAAGAGGGCAACCCTTTCCGCACAGATAGTTAAGGAATAAGAGGCATTTTCAATATTTGCGCCGGTAAATATCTTACCCGACTTTGTCTTAATTGCCGCCCCGACCCTGAATTTTGAATAAGGGGAATAAGAGAATTTTATTGCCTCTTTTGCCTTTTTCTCTTCTATAATTGATTTATCGCCCATTCTCTTTTTACCACTTTATCTCTTTTCATCTTCTAATCTCTCTTCCGGTTTTTATGGGTTTCGGGCTCAGAAGAATGGATTAAAAATGCCCGGGGCGGGATTTGAACCCGCATGCCGTATGGCCTACGCCCCTCAAACGTATGTGTCTGCCAATTCCACCACCCGGGCAATCTTATGAGGCAATCACTCGGTGATTACTTCTTTAACTTCGGCAATCTCTCGTTTTAAGACCTTTTCGACAAAGCCCTTCAGGGTAAAAGTGGCCATCGGGCAGGCAGCACAGATTCCTTTCAAGGCAACCTTGACACTTCCTTCTTCTTTGACCTCTAAGATTTCAATGTCCCCGCCTTCCATTGCCAGGTAAGGCTTTATCTTTTCAGCCACTACCTTTTCTACCTTTTCTTTTAACATATATTCTCCAAATTTAATTATAGCCAATTGTCCCCTTCCTGTCAACTCTCTCGTACTGTTTCTAGACATGGTATCTACCCTAGAGAGATCTTTTGGATCCGTGACTTGAAAAGATTCTTAAAATCCTATAATCTCCCAATAAGGAGGAATT
>Ga0209102_1000841_pt1 | contig 18502 bp, 18 predicted proteins | sample ConPoolayeHmetaG_FD_185483 | JGI IMG/M metagenome (GOLD analysis project Ga0209102, IMG submission 185483) | Hot spring microbial mat communities from California, USA to study Microbial Dark Matter (Phase II) - Cone Pool mat layer H metaG... ...
GTTAAGCAAAGAGACCAGTATCGCATATCATTGGAAAGTAAAGTAGCTGATCCTTTGGCCACGATAGATAGTTTTAATAAACAGTTTCAGTTAGGGGAGAAGGAGAAAGAGGCGGTTAAGTGGGGGTGGTTACAGGAGGTTGGGGAGACGATGTTTCATGTGGTTAATGCTTATACGAGGGCGGCTCAGTTTCCTGGGTTATCTGCTGAGTCTTGTTATAGGCTGCAGAAAGTAGGTGGGTGTATCTTAGGGATGGTGAAATAAGAATCTGGTATCCTCTGGAAGGAAGGATTCTGGAGGATACCAGGAAAGGAGGTAACATGATCAAGAAAGTGGAGATTTATTTTGATGATTTAACTCCGGAAGCGCAAATGAAGTTGCTGCAAGCATTTCAAACAACTCCCGAAGAAGAAAATTGGGACATTTTCCCGATTGCGGTTATTGAAAGGGAATTTGTTGACGAAAATGGTGTATATTTATCTTAAATCACCTGGAAGTTTTGACCCAACGGCTGAAACTCTGCTACTTCTTGTCTTTCTAATTTCTGTCTAATCTGCTCGAAGCGCTGAACAGTTTCAGCTGCATATAGCCGTTCACCACACTTCAGACATACCTCAGCACACACTCGAAGCACGGCAGTATGGATTCCTCCCTTCAGTAGTTTCTCCACCTCTTTCTCCATTAATTCTCCGCCACAAATAGGACATCTGTCAAAAGGCTTCATATTCTCTTTCTCCTTGTCCGCCAATCTATCCATCGTTGAGGATCAGGTCGGTAAACAGTGACGAGTACCGCCCAATCCGTTTCTGGATTATAAGCCCACAAACTATGTATTGGCTCGCCGCTAAAACTTTACCCGTAAATTAAACAACTCGGATATGGCTTATCAGTAGGATATTCCTCAATAATTTCACCCTGCAGAACACTGAAAAAAATTTCTTCAAAAGATATATGTCAGTCTGAGCTTCTTCATCAGCATGGTCGGTAATACGAATGCGATTATGCCTAATAGCTTCGATAATATTTCGAATGTTCACAGCATCACCCAACTTTTTTTTACAATGGATTATTTTTTAGGGAAATGGATATTTAAAAATATTATGGGAATAATTATGCATTTTTCCCCCTTTAGTGTGATAAAATTGTGATAAAAATAGCTCAAAAAGAGTAAAATAGATAGAATAGACTGAAAAGGATAGAAAACAGATTTCTAAATAATTTAGCAATATTACGAGAAAACCGGATTGATATCAAGGGCTTAAAAAAATGGCAAAATCGGGCTCATAACCCCAACGTCCCTGGTTCAAATCCAGGCCCCGCTACCAAAAGAAAATTAAGGGGCTAAATGAAAAATTTAGCCCCTTTTTTTCATTTATTAAAAACAGTCCCCAAAAAGTTTGCTATTTCTCGATGCGGAGAAAGGGAGCTTACCAATAAAAACCGATAAGCGCATTAAAACCCAGGCGATTGTCGAATCCTAATTGTAGGCAAAGGTTTAGGTGACGAGGGAAGTAGCCGATCCCTCCGCCGATTAGGCCGTAGGTCTTAGTGGTTTCTGATTCTTGGTAATGCCATCTAGTAACATTCGATTGGGCAAGTTCTATCTCTTTGCCCCAAGTGCCGCCGGCATACACTAAGGCGAAAAGGCCCGACCTCTTGCCTACCTCAATCCCAAATTTGCCATACAGCCCGACTTCTTCTCCTTTGTACCGTTTCCCCAGGTAAGTAAAATCCCAGTGAGGAACCGGATACTCCAACATATCAGAAGGGGTTTCATCTCGGCCCAAGGTAAAAGGGATACCGATCCCTAAAAGAAAATTCGTGCTCTTATTAATGGTGAAACCGCCAAGTTCAAAGCGCATGTTGGCAGCTTTGGCGTCTCCTCCACCACCGCCTCCAAAGGCCACATATCCATTAGTAAATGCTGGCGTTGATAATGGAAAAATTAAAAAGAGACCGATTACAGTTAGTAGCACAATTATGTTCTTCTTCATATTGCTTTTACCTCTTTTTTTCTTAGTTTAATTTTTTCCCATTTCTGCTTCTCCACATTTTGGGAATTTATGCGCTAAATTTTAATAAATTATATTTAATCCTCTTTCAGGCAATTTTGCAAGAGAGAAAAACAATCTCTTTTTCAGTCTTATGGTTGTATGGCTATTATTTAACAAGCGGGATTAAGTGAGAAACATGAATCGGGCCAGAAAGGGAGGTCCGAGGCTGGGCTTTTTGGGGGGCCGCTTCTATCCTCTCTCTTTTAAGACAAAACGTCCTTTAAAAAAGATAGATTAATTTCCCAAAGAGGGATAGGGTTTATGGCGGGTAAAGGGTGGGTAAGAAGGAAATAAGCAAATGTTGGCGAGAAATGTTAAGACTGATCGACGGTCAGGAAATTTAAATATTGAAGGTTATCCAGGTTTGGCATTAATATTAAAATAATTTTAGCTTGTATTTTCAGAAAGGCCAAATTTTTATCGAGGAGGATATTCATGACTCATAAAGAGCGGATGCTCAAAGCAGCCAAAGGAGAGTGGGCAGACCGGCTTCCCTGGGCGCCCCGCTTAGATCTTTGGTACAACGCGAATAAAAGGAAAGGAACTCTACCGGCAAAATATCCGCCAGATGTTACCCTTGATCAAATTGCCGATGATATCGGAGGAGGGTATCATAAAATTGTCCCCGATTTTTTAAATGTGCGGGTTCAGGAAGATACTATTGATCGTGGTTTAGGAATTTATCATCTGCCTGGAATGCCTTATCGGGTAGAATTGGCAGGGGTAGAAAGGGAAGTCTATAAGGATGGAGATGCTACCACCGTCATTTATCATACTCCTTTAGGTTCTGTTTCCTGCAAATATATATTTACCGAAGAGATGAAACAGGCCGGGGTATCAATTTCCTGGCTTACCGAACATGTCATTAAAGAACCTGGTGATTACCGCAAAGTTGGTTACATCTTTAAAAATATGAGAATTCTTCCAGATTACCAGAATTATCTGGACTTCCAAGAACGGGTGGGGGAGAAGGGCTTTGCGGCAGCGCGCGGAATGGCTCCAGCCAGTCCGCGGCAACATATCATGCGGGATTTTATGGAGCCTACCAAGTTTTATTTAGAATTATATGATCATCCCCGAGAGATGGAACAGCTGGCTCGAGATATGGATCCTTTTTACGAACAATTATTTCAAGTTCTTGCTGATTGCCCTGCTGAAGTAGTTTTTCACGGTAGCAATTTTGATGAGATGATTACCTATCCACCTTTTTTTAGGGATCATATTTTACCTTATCTCCAGAAGCTGGCCGACATGCTGCATGCCCGGGGGAAATTACTTCTTTGCCATTGTGATGGAGAAAATAAAGGTCTGCTTGATCTTATCGTCGAGAGCGGCATGGATATTGCTGAAGCCATTTGCCCTTACCCGATGACTAAGATGACTATTGGCGAGATTAAAAAATCATTACGAGGGAAGGTAACTATTTTTGGAGGCATTCCTTCGGTAGCTCTGTTAGAGGGGAGCATGTCAGACAGAGAGTTTGAAGATTTTATGCGTGGTCTTTTCAAACAAATTGCCCCTGGAGATCGCTTTATTTTGGGGGTGGCTGATACAACCCCGCCCGATGCCAAATTCGAGCGACTTCGGCGAATTACCGAAATGGTTGAAGAATGGGGGGCATTGCCTCTGAGATTTTAATTTTTATTCGGCAAACTGAGGCGGACCAGCCCCATATTTTTCTTCGCTTCCTTTAGTAAAGGGGGTGAGAAGAGATTTGTCTCAAAAATTTTAAAAAAATTGCAAGCATTTGGCATTTATTACTCGGAGCAATTAAATATTTACAGCTATCACTCTTATCTTACTCCGTGGTCTGGCTTTATCGAGTTTTCCAAATGAAATTTTGTCGTAATTATACATAAGAAATAAAACCAAATGCGGCAAGGGACAAGCCCTTGCCCTACGTTTGAGATTTTTTAATTTCTCGTAGGGCAAGCCCTTGGGGCTTGCCGAACCACGCCTTAAGATGTCGTTTATTTTATGCTCCCATTAATAAATGCTCGGGCAGGCATTGAATAAGTTCAAGAGGATTTGGGAACTGGCTTCTTTTGCCCATAATTTTTTAGGAATTGGTTGAGCTGCTCTTGTTGTTCAGCCGTTAAGTTTTTAAATTCTACTCCGCAGCGATAGGTCTTTAAGCGGATAGTCAAGAATTCGTATTCTGGCGCAGGCGGAACCTCGATGTTATAGACGATTTGGCAAGGAAATTTAGATAGGCGAAAGTCGCCTACCCAAAAAGATATTTCCAATTCTTTACTATTTGTGGTAGAAAAATCTTCGTATATATGCTCGAATGATAGTCCGCCCTGGCTGATATCTACTAATTTTCCCACTTTTATGGACTGACCGTAAAGGGCGACAAAGGCATTTTCAGGAGCTAAGAAACGTTCATATTTCCGACGCTCAGTTTTCATAGGCCCAAAAAAGAAGAAGGAACAATATAACGAAAGCGATTCTATCATGGGCAAATTTAATAAGGCAAGAAAATTTTTGGTAGGAGGGATTTAAAATGAAATTAGTAACTTACGAACTAAAAAGAAGTAAAGCCAGGGAATTAAAAACAGGAGTCTTTTTGGATGGGGATTTTATTTTAGATCTGCAGGCGGCCGCCGCCTTCTATTTAAAAGAAAAAGAAAAAGAGAAAGAAAAGAAAGCATATGACTTAGCTGCCCAACTAATGACGGGGGATATAAAGAAAATTTTGGAGAAGGGAAGGGCGGCCATGAGTTTGGCGCGAAGCACGTACAAAAATTTCTTAAAATGGCAAAGAGACCAAAAAAACCCCCTCCGCGGATGGCGAGGAGAGCCGCTAACGATTTCTCGAAAAGAGATTAATTGGAAAGCACCAATTCTTAAGCCAGGCAAAATTATCGCTATGGGCTTAAATTTCCGTGATCATGCCGAGGAAAACAAAATGCCCATTCCCGAAATACCTGTAGGGTTTTTAAAAGCCTCTTCGGCAGTAACCGGTCCATATGACCTCATACCTTACCCTTCTTCCATAAGCCAACTTGATTATGAAATAGAACTTTGCTTGGTAATAGGTAAGGAGGGAAAAAATATTCCCAAGGAAAAAGCCTATGAATACATAGGAGGATATATGATCATGAATGATCTAAGCGCGCGGGATATTCAATTAAAAGAGATGGAGAAGAGGCTGCTTCTTTTAGGAAAAAGTTTTGATGGCTTTGCCCCTATAGGTCCTTACTTGGTGATCATAGATGAAATTCCTGATGTGCACAATTTAGCAATGGAACTATGGGTAAATGATGAGCCTGAGCCAAGACAAAAATCCTCTACCGAGCAGATGATCTTTAAAGTTCCAGAGCTAATCGAATATTGGTCGCAGATGACGTTAGAACCTGGTGATATAATTACTTCCGGCACTCCTGGGGGTGTGGCTTTCTTTCGTAAGCCAGATCCAAATAAATTCTTTTTAAAAAAGGGGGATGTAGTCAAAGCAAAGATTTCCGGATTAGGGTTTTTGGAAAACAAAATTGTTTAAATTTAAAATTTGGCGGAGATTTTAACCAAGTTCCCAGGCTAAATTTTGATATATTCCCTTTTGTTCTTGACGCCGCCATTTGAGGAAACGAGGTGAAAGGCGATAAGCGAGGCGGCAATCTTCGATATTTTCCCCTAAAATTTTTATTTTCTGCAAATCGCCTTCGCCGAAACCTTGGTCCCATAAAAAATTGAGGTAGCGAATCATATCGAAGTCAATGCCCATTACTTCGGTTCCAACTCTATCTACCGCTAAAAAATCTGTTCCGGCAATAGCTACTTGGTGGTTTACTGGTTCCCCAGCAATTGGTCCATTGCCTTGCATGCCTTCGAAGCCATCAAGAATGGCCAAGTCTATATGCAGATGTTGCATGATGCTAAAAAGATTGAAGTCCAAGACCCGGTTGCCGGCCTCAGTAGGATGCAAGCGATTTTTATCCATGATAAGAATGGAACCCATGATCACATTTTTAGCCGTGAGCGTAACCCCCACTTGTAAATGGGTCTTCAAGCGGGTCAGGGAGATGATGTAGTTATGGGGATCCAGCATTTCTTGGGCTATTTTTACAGGGTGCGGCTTCAGGTCAGGATGGATCACGTAAGCAACCTTCCACGAAGAAGAGTCGTTTAAATCGATCAGCTCCAGGCCGTATTCCTTAGCCAGGTCATAATAACCATATTCCCGGAAGCCCCGGGCGGTTGTTCCCAGAGTGGCTCCTTCAGCGATGGTAATATGATTTTCCCCCATATCTTTTAGAAACTCTACCACGGCCCGCACTGCTTGCGGATGAGTGGCGCTTAAAGGGGTATAGGTAGATACCATGTTGATCTTTATTACTGGATGCCGGCCATTTAATTTAATATCTTCTTTGATTAGCTCCAGAGCGCGGCGGATATTTTTTTGTCGATCATCTCCTTTAATTAAGGCTACTTTCGCCATCTTTAGCCTCCTAAACTCCAACAATTTTAATGAGGAAAGATAATTAATTTATAAGCTTGAAAAATAAATCTTGTCAATCATTTAATAAGAGATCTCTGAAAAAACGACTTCTCCGTCACTCCCGCGGAAATAGGAGTCCAGACATGCCTTGAAGATACTGGATTCCTGCCTGCTTCCTGCCTGCGCCCGAATGACGTAATTACATCCCGAAGGACTTTTGCCGAGATCTCAAAAAATTAACTGGACGGACAATCAAGGAAAAATTATAATATTTTCTTAGAAGGGGTGAAGGTAAATGATTGCTTTTGACCTTGTTTGCGCCAACGGACATAGATTCGAATGCTGGTTTAAAAGCAACCAGTCCTTTGAAGAACAGAAGGCCTTTGGTTTAATTATGTGCCCGATTTGTGAAGACAACCATGTGGAAAAAGCCATCTCTCCCATCGCCATCAGACGATATAAGGAAGACAGCTTGCGCCGAGGAGATAGAAATAAAGAAACCACTCCCGAAAAAAACGTTTCTTTAGAGATGATGCAGATAATCAGCGAATACGTGGAAAAGAATTTCGAGGATGTAGGATTAGATTTCGCCCGCGAAGCTTTAAAAATTCATTATGGTGAAGCTCCCCAAAGGAATATAAGAGGAATGGCTCTTCCCGAAGAAGAAAAAATCCTCAAGGAGGAAGGAGTAAAATTCCTCAAAATTCCCATCATTAAGCGCTTAGATAATTAAAAAATTAAATATACTCAATAGTAGCCGGTGGCTTGGGGGTTAAGTCATAAAGGCACCGATTCGCGCCTTTAAGGGAAGTAATCCGCTGGCTGAGATGGTGCAGTTTCCCCCAAGGAAGTTCAGCTACGGTCGCCGTACGGGCGTCTATGCTATAGACACAGCGAACTACAATGATATGACCGAATTCTCTTTGACCATCGCGAATTCCAGTGGCTCGGTCATTAAGTAAAACAGCTAAATACTGAAATGCGCCACTTTCCTGGAGTTCCTCTTCCACTATGGCAGTAGCTGCGCGAATAAGATCGAGACGTTCTTCGGTAACCTCGCCGACGATGCGCGCTGCTAAAGCAGGACCAGGGAAAGGCATCCTTTTCGTAATCTCTTCAGGCAATCCTAATACTTTGGCTACTTCCCTAACTCCGTCTTTTCTTAAGGTACGCAATGGTTCCAAAACTTTGTAGCCAAATTCCTTTTCGGGATCTATGCCCATTTGGGCCAGAATGTTGTGTTGGCGCTTTATACCAGCTACAGTCTCTTCGATATCAGTCAAAATAGTCCCATGCAAAAGATTTTTGGCCCCCGTTTCTTTAACAAGATTCTTAAAGACTTTAGCGTAAAAAGTCTCGGTTATGGCTTTTCGTTTTTCTTCAGGATCAGTCAATCCTTTCAAGGCGTTCAGAAATTCAGTTTTGGCTTCCACTATGCGCACTGGGATGCCCATTTCGGCAAAAATTTGTTTAACCCTCTCAGGTTCACCTTGGCGCATGAGGGCGTTATCGATAAAAACAGTCTTTAATCTATCTCCCAAAGCTCGGTGACCTAAAACAGTGACTACTGAGCTATCCACACCGCCACTAAGGGCATTGATGGCCAAACCGTCACCCACTTCTTTTTTGATATATTCTATCTGTTCCTTTACGAAAGCTTGATAGTCCATACTTTCTCCTTTCTCAACTTAACCAGGGTATTTTACGTTCAAATGTTTTTGTTGATCCGGTATAAGGAATTCCACCAAGTTTTTTTACGATATTTTTAGATCTTTCCCAATCATGATCGCGGTAAATAGCTACTTTTTCAATCACCGGAGAACCGCCGCCGTGGAGGGCATCAATCAATTTGTGACCGCCCCAAGCTGAGGCCATCATATCTTGGAAAAGGCGAAAAGCGCGATGCTGATATTCCGCCGGAATTTCCGGCACACGCATAATATATTTTTCTAAAAAAGGTTTTGTTTTTTCATTGTAGAAATCAGCTTCAGCGGGCAAGGTGGCCGTCAAACCGCCAGAGATGGCCGCTAAAGCTTCATATTCCCCATAAATTGATTCTCCAGCTAGCATCCGCCCAGCATTACAGAAATTAGAATCAGGAATGCACGTGCCGGAGGGAGCTTTTTTAGAGTATACAGCGCTGGCCACGCCAGCGGCAAAGATGAGGTCGACGACCTGGATCATGTCAGCTAAAGTGTGCCGCACATGTTGGGCTCGATCGATGCCATTATATTCGGCGGCTAAAGCCGTGGCCCCGGTGAGGATTTCCGATAAGGCCGCTTTACAGCCTGTATAACTATGCCGATGATAGAGGGCAAAAAGAAGAGCTAATTTGCCAGCCAATTCTGTTTCTCCACACAGGAAGACCCTTTCCCAAGGCACAAAAACATGATCAAAAACTGTAATCGAGTGGCTGATACCGAAATTCTCATATGGACAATGGAGTTGCCTTCTCTGGGGAGGGTAATAAGCGACATTTATAATGGTTATTCCTTCCCAATCAGCAGGTAAGGCAAATGCTACAGCCCAATCCTTTTCTTCCGGGGTCATAGAGCGAGTAGGAATAACCACGATTTCATCTACATAAACAGAACATGAGTTATGGGCCTTGGCTCCATTGACGATGATACCATCTGCTCTTTTTTCCACCACGCGCAAGTAAAGATCGGGATCCTTCTGCTCATGAGGCCGCCAAGGACGATTACCTTTGACATCTGTCTGGGCACAATTTAGAGCCAGGTCTTCTTTCTGTACTCTTTCCATAAATTTTTTAAAATTCTTGTAGTATATCGTACCGTAATTTTGGTCTGCTTCGTAGGATACTATGGAAATGCCGTTTAAAGCATCTATGCCCATACACCTTTGGATGCAACCCCCGACCTCTTGGCAATAAAGTCGGGTCATCTTCTGCTTGAGGAGCAAGTCTTCCATATTTTGGTGAATGTGGCAAAAACGGTTTATTTTCTCTCCCGTAAGGTGAGACGTCGCCACGCCGATTCCCTGAAATTCAGGGTCAAAAGCAAAATCATAAGTGGCCGCCATTATATTAATGCCCCCAATTAAGCGAGGATCAAAACGATCAACTAATTGTCCGCCCATATAAACATTCGGTTTAAGTTTAGCGATACGCGCCCGATATTCATCGCCTTTAATCATGAAGCCATCCTCCTTTCAGTTAATCTATAATAATTTTATAGAAAAGGCGTAAGATTCTTGCGGCAAAATTTGGGCAAGATTATTTTTTGACCCTTTCTAAATATTTTTTAGTAGCCACACTAACCCGAACTATATCTTTCTCCTTAATAAATTGGGGCACTTGAATGACCAGGCCGTTAGCCAGCGTGGCTGGTTTATATACTTCGTCCTGCAGACTACTCAAGCTGGGAGGTGTGGAGACGACTTCCAAGTCCACCCATTCGGGAAAGAGCACATTCACCGGCTCATCCCCCAAGAATTCGACAGCCAATCTCATGTTTGGTTGCAAAAAAGGATCAAAAGGTTCCAACAGGCTCGGACTTATTTGAATTTGTTCGTAGGATTCAGGGTCCATCATATAGTAGCCATCGGCATCTTTATAAAGGTATTCCAGCGTTTTTCGGGCTAGATCTACATCCTCCAATTTCTCTTCGGGCTTAAACTTGCGATCCAGAAAAAGGCCAGTCTTAAGATCTTTTAGTTTTACATGAACTAATCCGCCCATCTTCCCACCGCCCATATGGTATTCTGTTGATAAAACTTTAAAAAGCTTTTTTTCAAATTTTAAAACCATGCCGGGTTTGATACTGGAGGCAACGACCATAGCTTTCCCCCCCCTTTTTTGGATTTTTAAGGGTAAGAATTTTTCCCATGATTAGCAAAAAAACAATAAAAAATCAAGATAGGAAGGGTGATAATATTTTAATGATCTTTGGCCCGTTTGAAAAAAGCCTCTAAGGATCCGTATATTCCTTTGGGTAGGAAGATTATTAAAAGAACTAAAGCTAATCCGTAAATGATTTGGGAAAATCCCACAAAAGTTCCGCCATAGACCACCCGAAAATATTCTTCTAAAGAAACAGTGAGAGCAGTACCGACAGCTGGGCCCCATAAACTAAACATGCCGCCTAAAATGGCTTTAAAAGCAATTTCCAGTGAAGGAGCAACGCCAGAGAGGGTATGCGGATTCAAATAAGTAATATATTGAGCGTAAAGTACTGCCCCAATAGCGGTCATGAAAGCACTAATCATGGTAATGACCATCTTATAGCGGATAATTGGTACGCCCAAAGTGGAAGCGGCAATTTCATCTTCTCCTATCGCCCGCAAAGCTTTTTGCATTTTACTACGATCAATCCACCTCCAGATGAGCAAGGCCAGAATCAAAAAGGCTAAAGAAGCATAATAAAAATGAATCTTCTCTTCGGATTGAAGGTACCAAAAGGAAGTTCCTTTGGACTTTAAGGTAAACCCCAATGATCCACCAGTAACGTCTCGAAAGGCAATAATTGTTTTAGATACCACTTCTCCCAGGGCTAAAGTTACTAAAGCAAAATAGTCACCGATGACCCCAAAGCGAAAACAAGCATAACCAATAATTATAGCCAATAAAACCGCAGCCAAACCTCCCAATAACATCCCGATCCAAGGAGAAAGGCCAAAGGAGTTAAAAAGCAACCCAGAAGTATAAGCTCCCACTCCTAAGAATGCTCCATGGCCCAAAGAAACAAGGCCAAACCGTCCCATGTAGGACCAAGAAGTGGTTATGAAAGCCCAGATGAAAATTAGGGTGCCAATATGAATTAAATAAGGAGAAGACACTAAATGGGGAAAAGCAATAACGCCCATAAAAATTAGGATCAATGGATAATTTGCCCGCAAAAGAAAACCTCCTATTTGGAAACGCGAATGCCCAGAAGTCCTTGGGGACGAACGAGGATTACCGCAATAAAAATAACCAAAGCTACAATGTCGGCAATTTCTGTAGAAGTTAAGACAGCGGCCAAAGAAGTGACTACCCCAATTACAAAGGCCCCGATAAAGCCTCCTAATAAGTTACCGATTCCTCCTAAGACAACAATTATGAAAGCCATCATGGTAAAACTGCCACCAAAATGTGGGTGAACCGCATAGATGGGAGAAAAGAAAGCGGCAATAACCCCCGTAAGAAGGCCACCCATAGCCATAGTAATATAGTAAATTATTTTCGGATTAATACCCATAAGTTGGGCACTTTCCACATCTTGAGCTATGGAACGAATGGCTAAACCTAAGTAAGTTCGGTTGAGGAACAAGTAAAGCCCTAACAAGGTAAGTAAAGCTCCCCCAAAAGCAATAAGATTAGAAGTCCGCAGGAAAATATTGGCGATACTAATCAAAGGAAGCTGAATGTTTACACCCCGGAGATCTGCCCCCCAGATCACTTGCGCCATGTTCTCCACGACGATAGTCAAACCAGCTAAGGCTAAAAGCTGGGTTAAAGGGTTGGCTTTGGCTTTGAGAAGAGGGTTAATCACTAACCATTGTAAAATAATGCCAATTAGGCCCATGACTGGCAGAGTGAGCAGGCAAGCCAAAAAGACAGGCAATTTCAGTTGGACTACTAAGGTGTAAACCATATACATACCTAACATGACACATTGCCCGTAGGCGAGATGAATTATTTTTACCACTCCAAAAATTAAATTCATCCCAAAAGCCAGAAGAGCAAACACTCCACCTAACAAAATCCCATTGACGATGGCGTTAGCGTAAAGTTCGAACATAAATCACATACCAATATAAACTTTTTTGATATAAGGATCTTCCAAAAAATCCTGTTTTGTGCCTTCTTTATGAATCCGTCCCGATTCCATAAGATAAGCCCGGTTAGAAAGTTGCAGGGCCTTACGTACATTTTGCTCCACCATGAGAATTGAGTATCCTTGGGCTTTAATTTGATGGACAAATTCAAAGACCCGGGAAACCACCCGGGGAGCCAAGCCAGAGGATGGTTCATCCAGAAGGATTAATTTAGGTTTAGACATTAAACAGCGAGCAATGGCCAGCATTTGCCTTTCCCCACCACTCAAGGTATCAGCTAATTGCCTTTTCCGTTCATCAAGGACGGGGAAGAGCTGGTAAATTTCTTTTAAGGCTTGTTTAAATTCTTTGCGGGCTCGGGGCAGGTAGGAGCCTATTTTTAAATTTTCCATGACTGTCAAACGGGGAAAGAGTCGCCCCCCTTCCGGAACATGAGCTATTCCTAACTTTACAATTTCGTGAGCCGGAAGGCCATCCAGACGTTGACCCAAAAAGGTAATTGAGCCATTCCGCGGTTGCAGGAGGCCAGAAATTGATTTCAGAAGAGTCGATTTACCTGCTCCATTAGGACCAACCGTGATCACCGTTTCTCCTTCAGAAATTTTCATGGAGACGTTGAAAAGAGCCTGAAATTCCCCGTAATAAACATCTATATTTTTAATCTCCAGCATGCTATGCCTTTTCTTCTTCTCCTAAATAGGCTTCGATGACTATAGGATTACGAGAAACCTCCTCGGGGGTCCCTTCGGCAATAATCTGTCCATAATCTAATACGGTTACCCGTTCTACTAAGTTCATCAAAGCATTCATTATATGTTCCACCCAAATGATCGTGATCCCCATTTCCTTGTGGATTTTTTTTAAGACCTGCGAAGCTTGCTCGATTTCTTCTTGGTTTAGACCACTCATTACTTCATCTGCTAAAAGCAGTCGGGGATTAGTAGCTAAAGCCCGGGCAAGTTCCAACCTCCTTAAATTACCGGCTGTAAGTTCTCCAGGCATAGTCTGCTCATCCACTTTTAATCCTACAAAATCCAACCATTTCTGTGCTTGTTCTTTGGCCCGAGCATTGGTGGTCTTTTTCTGGCCTTTGCCGAAGAAGACACCCACCATTACATTTTCAATAACCGTCATCTCTTTAAAAGGCCGAGGAATCTGGAAAGATCTGGTAATACCTGCCTGGCAGATCTGGTCAGGTGTAAGATAGGTAATATCTTTTCCCAAAAATTTAACTTGTCCAGAAGTGGCAGGGAATACTCCGGAGATAACATTGAAGATAGTGGTTTTGCCAGAACCATTGGGACCGATTAAGCCGCGAAATTCTCCTTCAACCACCTGGAGGTTGATCCCTTTTAAAGCTTGAAAATGGCCAAAGAACTTATCAACTTGGATAATTTCCAACATATTGCTCTCTTTTTCCCTCGCTTAAAAAATCAGGGTTTAAGGGAAATTTAAAATTGAAAATCCCCGCCTAAGCATGGCAAGCAAAGGCGGGGCAGGAATTTTTGCTTATTTGACGGCCAGGGGCCAATCAGGGGGAGCAGGCAGCTTAGCATCTATGGTCTTTAAGGCTTCCGGCCATACGATCTCTATTTTGCCTTTCACCCATTGCATAACCACTGGATAACATCTTAAATTCTGGCCAGCATATTTGTGATCAGGAGGAGCAAATTTAACTCCATAACCAGAGGGAGTTCCTCCGTCAGGGATGTCAATTTCTAAGGCAGCTTTGCGAATATTATCGGGAGTGGGTGTACCGTACTTCTTTACGGCATGTTCTAAAGTTTGGAGAAGGATCCAAGTATGACCAAAACCCATCGTGGCATGGGCCGGCGGGGATGGTTCTTTATATTTATCGTTATACCGTTTTAAAAATTCGTCAATTACTGGCCCTATTTCTTTTTGCAATTTTTTCTTATCGAGATTTTGAGCTGGAGCAGGATCTATATTATAGACATATTGAACCATTTCTCCTCCCAGTTGGGCTTCCAGGTTGGGGAAGTTGGCATAGCCCGCTCCGTGACCAATTAAGGCTTTCGTTTTGAAGCCCAATTCCCGAGCCTGGCGCATAAAAAGAACAATATCAGGATAATAGCCGGTATTCAGAACTGCATCCGGCTTAGCTGCTTTCAGTTTGAGGACTAAGGAGGATAAATCTTTGGTTTTGTGATCATATCCTTCGGTAAGCACCACATTCATTTTATATTTTTCAGCTTGGGCTAAATTTGCAGTTTTTACACTAACTCCATAGGGACCGTCTTCGTAAGTGACCGCAATTTTAATTTCGCTCGGACTTTTATAACCTAATTTTTTTACGTTATCTTTGAGAAATTCTACAGAGCTTTGTCCCCATTGAGAGCCCATGGCTTGCGGACGAAAGACATATTTAAGATTTCTCCCTTCGACAACTTTGTCGGAGATGGCAATGGTAATCCAAAGGATGGTGTTGTTCTTATCACAGATGGGGGCTAAAGGAACGGCTATAGCGCTGGAGTAAATTCCGACAATAATTGGGACCTTCTCCACATTAATAAGACGCTCAGCTTCCCGGATGGCTACATCTGGGTTAGATTGGGCATCAGCTTCCACAGGTACAATTTCATATTTGTTGAGGATACCGCCGCGGGCATTCCACATATCGATAGCTACTAAAGCTCCACGTTGACCAGCAAGACCTCCGGCAAGAGCGAAAGCGCCGGTTATAGAATGCATTACGCCTATTTTTAATTTCTCTTTAGCCATAACCGGTGAAGATAGGGAGAGACATAGGCAAATGATTAAAAAGCCGATAATAAGATTTTTCTTCATTTTCAATACCTCCTTGTTTAAAAATTTTCTCAATGGGGGTTAAAGTATGATGAATAATAAATAAAATGAAAGTAAATTGTCAAGAAAAAATATAGGAGATCCCTGAAAATGTCCCTCAGGATGCAGTTCCGTCATTCCTACGAAGGCATGAAGCAGGCTGAAGCAGGCTGAAGCAGGCAGGAAGCAGGCATGAAGCAGGCATGAAGCAGGCAGGAATCCAGTATTTTCAAGGCATTTCTGGACTTCCGCTTTCGTGGGAGTGACCAAAAAGTCGTTTTTCCAGAGATCTCCAAGGGAGAGAACTATTTCTCATCGTAGGGCGAAAGTTTTACTTAGAACATCTCCGTTTGGAATAAAATTTTCCCTCGGCCAGTTGCCCATTATTTAAAATCTTTTCCCTTGGAAGATTTAGGTAAGGCGAATTTAATTAATCAAATTTATTATTCAGAAGATATATTCTTTTCAATATCTTCAACGAGATCTTCTATCCAATCCTCTTTAGGAAATTGTCTTTTTCCTGTTTTGGTAGCTTTTGAGGTTTTGGATTTTTCCTCTTGACTGGTCATAATAATAATCACCACATCCATTTTTTCAGGCGTTTCTTTCTTCTTCCGGGGAGAAAGCTTTTCGCGCAATTTAGTATTTAATTTTAAAAGTAGCTTCATTAATTCGTCTAAAGATTTTGGAGAAGGGAGTTTCCTTTCGCTCGATCCTTTTATTGGTTCCATTTATTTTTTCCCTCTAATTTTTTAATTTTAAAGATAGGAAAAAGTTAACCATGGTAGGCCATTTTTCCTGGTAATTTTTCTTTTTGTAAACGGTGGTGCAAATATAAACCTTCTAAAATGAACTCCAATCCGGAGGCAATGGCTGCGGGAGATTGGTCACATTGCAGTTTTTTTAGACCTTCCCAAAGTCCGTTTATTTCCGTACTTCCCAGTTGCATTTCCCTCGTTTTTTCCGCATAAATAGAAGATTTCATTCTTTCGGAGACTTCGATGGACCAGCCCGTCTTGAATTTGGCTAAAAGGCTATCAAACTGATGCACATCGAAGTAGCGATTGAAAGTGTTCAGCGTAGCTTTGGCAATAAGATTTTCGATAAGATGGCGGCCGCGATCATCGTCCGTTGCTTCCAATTCTATTTTGCCTTCGGTAGAAGCAGCGAGATAAGGAAGATCACTAATGCGCGGCACTACTTCCTTTTCGCCCAACCGCAAAGCTCGGCGTAAGGCATTACTAATCACACTTTCGTAATTAGCAATGGAGACGCGTACCGATACACCTGAGCGTTGATTTATCTCCGGGGACTGGCGGGCTAAAGAGGTTATTTCGGCAATGAGTTCTTTTAAGTAAGGAGGAACGTAGGTGCGAAAATCTCCGTCGTCATTAAATTTGTTCCGTTCCTGTTCCATAATCTGAATTTCAGCTTCTAAGGTTTTCGGATAATGGGTGCGGATCTCAGCGCCATAACGATCTTTAAGAGGGGTAATAATTCGGCCGCGGTTAGTGTAGTCTTCTGGGTTAGCACTGGCCACGAGATAAATGTCTAAGGGGAGACGAACTTTATAGCCGCGAATTTGCACATCCCCTTCTTCCATTAAATTGAAAAGGCCAACCTGAATTTTTTCGCCTAAATCCGGCAGCTCATTGATGGCAAATATGCCGCGATTAGTCCGCGGAATAAGGCCATAATGAATGGTTAATTCATCAGAGAGATAGCGGCCTTCGGCAACTTTAATGGGATCAACTTCCCCGATCAGATCAGCGATAGTTACATCCGGCGTAGCTAATTTTTCTCCATAACGATGCTCCCGTCTTAGCCACACAATTTCCGCCCGATCTCCCAAACTTTTTATTTTCTCTCGGCAACTTTTACAGATAGGCTGATAAGGATGGTCGTTTATTTCACAGCCGGCTAAGGCGGGGATCTCTTCATCAAGGAGATTCACTAAGCTACGAATGAGCCGAGTTTTAGCCTGGCCACGTTCGCCAAGGAAAATAATGTCTTGTCCCGAAAGAATGGCATTTTCAATCTGCGGAATAACCGTTTCTTCATAGCCAATAATACCTGGGAATAATTCCTCACCCCGCTGAATCTTGGCCATCAAATTTTTGCGCAATTCTTCTTTTACTGTGCGCAGAGGGTAATTTGCTTTTTTTAGCTCTTCGATATTGCGAGGTTTTTTATTTTTTAAAGCCTTAGTCACGGAAAATCCTTTCTGGAAATTCTCTTTATAAATAATATACTCCACAAAATTCTTCTCCGTCAAGGTTATGATTCCCCAACCGTCTAACAGTTTTAATAATTCTCGCTAGCAGCTAACAGGCGGGAGGGGGAGAGGCGAAATTAAAAAGCTTGACAATCTATACCTTAAATTATATGAAATTATGGCTAAGAAGATAGCTATGGCTATTGGCAGCAAATAAACTTGAAAATCTGCCATAATTGGAAATTACTTTTTGCCTATTATAAAGTGGAAGAAAGTTATGCAATATTTAGTAGGTCTAAGCCACATTTTAAAAATTAAGGCACTTCTAATAACCTATTTAGTAAATTAAAGGGAGGGTTTATGGAGAAGATATTCCAGAATGGGAAGATCTTGACGATGGAGCCGGGTGCTCCGCCAGCCGAAGCTTTAGCCGTGCAGTTCGGGCGCATCTTTAAAGTTGGCCAGAATGCCGAGATAGAACGATTAGCTACCTCAGAAACTCAGATAATCGATTTGCAAGGGCAAACGGTCTTGCCGGGATTTATTGATACGCATAACCACTTTTGTCTGTATGCTTTGCTTACTGATCAGGCAGATTGTCGACCGGCCGCAGGTTGTATTAAAGGCGATGATGTAATTGAAGCATTAAGAGCCCAAGCTGCTAAGACTAAACCTGGAAAGTGGATTATGGGCTGGGGATATGCTCCCTATCTATTAGAGGATAAAAAGGAGTTGACGCGAATTGATCTGGATAAGGCTTCCCCAAAGCACCCCATCTGCCTCGTTCATGTTTCGGTCCATGGAGCAGTAGTAAATAGTCTGGCATTGAAAAAACTTGGCTATACTAAAAAAACTCCGCATCCTCCAGGGGGCATAATTTACCGGGATAAAAATGGAGAGCCCAATGGCATTCTGAGTGAATCGGCCTTTATGAACCCCCTTTTCTTTCAACGGCCCTCTATTTATGCGCAAATGGTAGCTGAGTACGATGCTCAGGGAAGAGTGGAGATGGTTTTGCGCTGCGCAGCCCGCTATCAAAAATTAGGTTTGGTGGGAGTTCATGATCCTTTTGTAGACTCTTTAACTTTGCAAACTTATCAAGAAGCTGAAAAAACGGGCAGATTAAATTTTCGCCTATATAGCTACATACTCAATCAATGGGCAGATCCCCTTATAGCTGCCGGGATAAAAAGAGGATTTGGGTCTGAA
>Ga0209102_1000843_pt1 | contig 18480 bp, 15 predicted proteins | sample ConPoolayeHmetaG_FD_185483 | JGI IMG/M metagenome (GOLD analysis project Ga0209102, IMG submission 185483) | Hot spring microbial mat communities from California, USA to study Microbial Dark Matter (Phase II) - Cone Pool mat layer H metaG... ...
AAGAGAGAAATTATTGTCCAATCTCCTTGGCCACCTGATTTTATTTGGGAAAGTGTGGCGGACATCTTAAGATACTTATGACAATTAGCCAGCTTAAAGAAGTATTCTCGGCCGGCATAGGAAATGATCGATGAAGACAGAAGTAGTGGTTATAGGCGGGGGAGCTACGGGAGCAGGTGTTTTCCGCGATTTGGCTTTACGGGGCTTAGAAGTTGTCTTGCTGGAAAAAGGTGATCTTACGAGTGGAACTTCGGGGCGTAACCATGGCCTTTTACATAGCGGAGCCCGTTATGCTGTTTATGATCCTGATTCGGCCCGCGAGTGCTTTGAGGAAAATGTTCTTATAAAAAAGATTGCTGCTCCCTGTTTGGAAGAAACAGGCGGATTTTTTCTTTCCCTCCCGGAGGACCCGCCAGAATATGCCGATACTCTGCTCCGAGCTTGTCATAGTTTGGGAATCCCAGCAAAAGAGGTGGCGGTGGCTGATGTTCTTCATCAAGAGACCAAGCTTTCTCCCCAGGTAAAAAGAGCAATTTGGGTTCCTGATGCTTCCGTTGATCCTTTTCGTCTAATTCGGGCCAATATAGAGGCTGGAGAAAGTCTAGGTGGACGAGTATTTCTCCATCGTCAAGTGGTAGATATTTTTACGGAGCGAGGGAAAGTAACAGGAGTTAAAGCTATAGACCCGCGCACGGGAGAAGAATTCAAAATTCAATGTCATTTTTTAATCAATGCTGCGGGAGTTTGGGCCGGGGAGATAGCTCGCTTAGCCGGGATCAATTTGGGCGTTCTCTTTTCCAAAGGGAGTTTAGTTGTATTTAATCAGCGCTTAGTCAATGCGGTGATTAATCGTTGTCGACCTCCGGCTAATGGCGATATTTTTGTGCCTCATGGGCCTACACTTATTTTGGGTACTACTTCCCAAACAGTAGCCCAAGTCGAGGATCCCTTTCCCGAGATTGAAGAAGTAGATCTTCTCTTAAGAGAAGGAGAGAAGATGATCCCGCAAACTAAAGAGACTAGGGTTATTAGGGCTTATGCCGGCATCAGACCTCTTTTAGGAGCGCGCGAGGCCGAGCGGGAGGCAGGCCCTGAGGTCCAAAGCGCAAGTGGAGCAGATGGCCGCCGGTTAAGTCGGGATTTCCTTTTAGTTAATCACGGAGTGCAGGATCAGCTCCAAGGTTTTTTTTCTATTAGCGGAGGCAAATTGACTACCTATCGGCTGATGGCGGAAAAAACAGTGGACGCGGTGATGGATGAAATAGGCCGAAAAGAGAGCTGCCGCACTGCCGAAATCCCCTTACCTTTCCCGCGGGAATATTCTTTCCATGCTTTAGAAAAGAAACTCTTGAAGATTGCCCAGATTCCCTCCGCTGATGTGCCGCAGGAAATTATATGTGAATGTGAGTTGGTTTCTAAGAAAGAAATTTTGCAAGAGGTGGGGAAATTAGAGGTCTTTAGTTTAAAGGAACTGCAGGAAAGAACCAGAGCGGGGATGGGGCCCTGTCAGGGAGGATTTTGTGCTCCGCGGTTGACGGCTCTTTTGCTGGAAACAGGAAAAATTACCGCGGCAGAGGCCTTAACTATTTTGAAAAATTTTTTGGAAGAACGCTGGAAAGGAATTCGGCCGGTCCTGTGGGGGCCGCAGCTAAGAGAAGAGCAGCTCATTCAGGCTTTATATACAGAATTTTTCAATTTAGACCGTTTCTGATTTTTTATGTTTTATGATGTGATTGTCATAGGCGCCGGATTAGCTGGTCTCATGGCCGCAGAAGCGGCCCAAAGGCGCGGAGCGCGTGTGTTAGTTTTGGCGCGGGGGATGGGTTCCCTTCCTTTGACTACCGGTTGTTTAGATGCTTTAGGTTATTTTCCTCCGGCTTCTGGAAAACTTTGCCGCAATTAATAGCGGAATATCCTCATCATCCCTATGCTTTAGTCGGCTTATCCAAAATAGCAGAGGCTTTTTCTTATTTTCAAAAACTCACGCAAAAAATTGGTTTACCTTATTATGGTAGTTTAAATTCTAACTTTCTTTTGCCAACTCCTTTGGGAACCTTTCGGCCTACATGTTTAGTACCCGAAACGATGGGCGCGGGAGATTTAACTCTTCCTGAGCCGGTCCTCCTCTTAGGGTTTGCGGGACTTAAAGATTTTTCTCCTTATTTAGCAGCGGCCACCCTTAATCAATTAAAAGAACAGCAAAGAATTGCTCCCCATTTTCGGGCCGAAATTATAGAAAAAATAAATGGGGGAGGAAGCAGTTTGCATATAGCTGCTGCTTTGGATCAGGAGAGTTTCCGCAAAGAGTTAATCAGAAGCATTAAAATGCGCCTAAAGCCTGGCGAAAGGTTGGGTCTGCCGGCCGTATTGGGCCTGTACTCTTCCGCAGAAGCCTTAGCTGATTTAGAAGCTCAACTGCAAACCCAAGTATTTGAAATTCCTCTGCCTCCCCCATCAATTCCGGGGCTGCGTCTGCAAAATAAATTGCGGAACTATCTGCAAAGCTCGGGAGTGCGTTTGCTAATCGGCTTGGCGGCATTGCTGCCGCAAAAAGAAGGTGATCACCTGAGCGGATTTGCTTTGGGGGATTCTAAATATAGTCCTGCCTATACGGCTACTTCTTTTGTTTTAGCCACCGGAAAATTTGTGGGCGGGGGATTGGAGGCCACGACCGCGAAGATCGAAGAGACCCTCCTCCATCTTCCTCTTTCCTATCCTGAGCAAAGGAGAGAATGGTTTAATAGAAATCTATTGGGTTTATCAGGTCAGCCTTTTAACCGCATGGGAATTGCGGTAAATGAAAATCTGCAACCTGTAAACCCTGCCGGAAAAGTGATCTACAAAAATCTCTTTGCTGCCGGAGGAATAATTGGCCATAGCGATTCGATGATGGAAAAATCAGGAGGCGGTATTGCTTTGGCCACGGGCTATTTAGCTGGGGAATTGGCCGCTAAATACGCTGGTTTTTGAATAAGGGGACTGGGAACGTTGGTAATGGATAAAAGTGACCTTGATCAATGTATTAAATGTTCTATTTGCACCGCTTTTTGTCCAGTTTTAAAAGCTACGGGACTTTTCCCCGGCCCTAAGCTGGCCGGCCCAGATGCGGAACGCTTTCGCCAGAAAGATATAGCTGCTTTAGCTTCCTGGATTGAGTTCTGTGATTATTGCAAAATATGCGAAAGAGTTTGCCCCTACAATGTGCCCATTCCTTGGTTGCACCTACGTTCGCGTTTGGCTGCCCACAAGCAAAAAAAACCTTCATTTCGCGATTGGCTTTTAGGGCATGCCTATTATTTGGCCAAATTGGGAAACTGGGGTGCCCCCTTTTCTAATTGGATTTATGGTTGGTCTTTTTGGCGTTGGCTCCTCGAGCGCGGGTTAGGGATTGCCCCAGGGATAAAACTGCCTTTTTCCCGAAGGCAAACTTTTGCTGCTTGGTTCAAAGCCCATCAACCTGCCCAAGGGAATCCCTTGGCCTATTTTTATGGGTGTCATACAAATTATGTTGATCCGCAAGTGGGGCGCGACGTAGTCTTTGTTTTAGAAAAAAATGGCTTTGCTGTTTTTCTTCCGGAGCAAGAGTGTTGCGCCTTGCCTTTGATCAGTAACGGGTTTGCCGATTTAGCGGCTAATTTGGCGCAAAAAAACTTAACGTCTTTTAAAAAAGTAGTTGCTGAAGGGGTAGAAATTGTCTTTTCCTCACCGAGTTGTGGGATGACTATCAAGGAAGAATATGAGCAGATTCTGCATATTTCTGGCGCTAAAGAGGTGGGGGCGAATTTTGTGGAAATTTCCCAATTTTTATGGCATCTCTATGAGCAGGGGAAATTGCGCAGAGGTTTTAAAGAAATAAGGGAGACTTTTTATTATCATGCCCCTTGCCATTTACGGGCCCTTAAGATAGGCCTGCCGGCCTTAGATTTGCTATCGCTGATTCCTGGTCTGCAGGTAGTAGAGATCCCAGAAGGGTGTTGTGGGTTAGCCGGTACCTACGGGCTGAAGAAAGAAAAATATAAGATTGCTAACGAAATAGGAGAGGAGATTTTTCGCTTTATCCGGCGCGGAAGACCCAAAGGAGTAATTTCTGATTGTGAGGCCTGCCGTTTGCAGATCGAAAGTAATACGGGAGTAAAGACGTATCATCCTGTGCAGATTTTAAGACAGGCGTACATGGCGTGAAAAATGGAAATTAATATTTTGGTGTTAATTTTTTTGATTATTGGCATGGTCCTTTTATTCGAATTTATCAATGGTTTTAACGATTGCGCCAATATGGTGGCCACGCCAATAATTACTGGAGCGTTAGAACCACGCCAAGCTCTTTTAATCTTGGCTATTTTTGAGTTTATGGGCGCTTGGTTTTTGGGTACGGCCGTAGCTAAAACTTTGGGGTTAGGCATTGTAAATCCAGCTCAGATAAATATCTTTTCGATTTTGGTGGCCTTATTTTCGGCTATCATTTGGATTTTGGGTGCTTGGTATTTGGGGATGCCTTCCAGCTCATCTCATGCCCTCATAGGCGGGCTCTTGGGCGCTGTTATGATGCAGGCAGGGGCAGAAGCAATTCATTGGGTTATAGTATTAAAAATTATAATTATGCTTATTTTTACTCCTCTGCTTGGCCTGGTGGCGGGCAATTTGGTAACTAAAAATTTTATATCTTTCTTTGCTGGATTTAAACCCAGCCAGGCCAATCGTTTATTAAAGCGCCTGCAAGTTATTACTTCAATTACCTTGGCCTTAAGCCATGGTTCCAATGATGCCCAGAAAGGAATGGGCGTAATTAGCCTCGCTCTCCTCCTTTTTTATAAGGTTTCCCCAAAAGAAGTGGGAAAATTTTACCAACCAGTGGGGAATAGTGGTTTTTATGTCCCGGATTGGGTTATCCTTATTTGCTCTTTAGCCATAGCCTTGGGGATAAGCTTTGGCGGCTGGCGCATTATGAAAACATTGGGGACAAGACTCTACAAAATAAGACCCATCCATGGTTTTAGCGCTCAGACTTGTGCTTCGGCAGTTATTTATCTTTCCTCTTTATTTGGGTATCCAGTGAGTACCACGCAAATAGTCTCCTCTTCTATTTTAGGAGCTGGTTCAGCTCAACGAATTGGTTCTGTGCGCTGGGAAGTGGGTAAGCAGATTTTCTTAACCTGGTTATTTACCATCCCAGGGTCCGCCCTTCTTTCGGCCGGAATTTTTCTTTTGCTTAAAAGGTGGTTTGTTTAATAAATTGGCCCTGAGCATAAAAATTTCTGGACAGGGTTAGAGTATTCAGCCTAAAATATATTTTAATTCCCAAAAATTGAAGAAGAAGCGCTTTAAATGCCGATAAATGAATTAAAGAAGAGGCGGTAAAAATTAATTTCCTAATATGGTGAGCTGAAATTTATGCCTTGGTTTCGCCAGAAAAAGAAAAGTGACTTTTGTGAGATGCTCCATGCCCAATCAGAGAAAGTTTTAGAAGGATTGGATGCCCTGTATGATTGGGCTAGCGGGGAAGATGAAGAGAAAAGAGAACGAGTAAAAGAGATTGAAAGAGAAGCTGACGAATTAAGGCGCATTCTTATTGAAGAACTCAACCAAACTTTTGTCACCCCTTTTGATCGCGAAGATATTTTTTCTCTGTCCCGAGCTATAGACGACGTAATGGATTATGCCGACCGCACCGTAGATGAGATGGAAATTTATGAGGTAAAAGCAAATAAGCACATAGTCCAGATGATTAATATTTTACGCAATGCAGCGCGCGAACTTAGTGACGCTATTCGTTTGATCAAAAAATATCCTAATATAGCCTTAGAGCATGCCACTAAGGCTAAAGCATGTGAGAACGAAATGGAAAGCGCTTACCACCGAGCTCTGGCTGATCTTTTTAAAGGAACGGACACAATTTATATGCTGAAGATGCGCGAAATATATCGCCATCTTTCCAATGCTGCTGACCGAGGAGACGAAGCAGCTAATCTTATTGGTGATATAGTAGTGAAAATGACCTAAGGAATGCGCTATGCGCCTTTTCTTCGCTTTCCTGGCGGGGGGCTATATTTTTTTAATTTTTTTCCTGGCTGATTCTTCAGCGGTTAATCACCTTGGTCATTTCAATCCTTTCAGTCTTTTGCATATTCCCCTTTATGGTGTTTTGACGGTTCTTCTTTTTTTATCTATCCATCCGGAACAAAAATCTGCCCATAAAAATTCTTACCTCGGCACCGCTTTGATTGCTGGAGCAGTGGGCGTTTTAGATGAACTATACCAATCTTTTCTCCCTAATCGAGAAGCTTCGGGGGGAGATGTATTATTAGATTTAATTGGCATAATTCTGGCACTCTTTATTAGTAAACGCCTTCACGGGGCCCTTGGCCGTTTCCGGTGAGGGGAGGTGGAAAAAGGGAAATATATTGATCCGGAATTATTTTATAAGGAAAGGAGGAGTTATGAAAAAAATTTTATTAGTGATGGGGCTTTGGGGTTTTTTGAGTTGGCCTTTTCTCTCCTGGTCGCAGATTGGCGAAGATTATAATATCGAGATCGAAGGAAGATATTGGAAACCAAGATTGGATTCGGCCATAAAAATTGTAGAGAGTGGGATTGGCAATGAATTCAATTTAGTCGATGATTTGGGCTTTGAAAAAGATAAAGATGCAGGGGAAGGAAGATTGCAGATTAAATTTTTCCGGAAGCATAAATTCAATTTTTCTTTCCTACCCTTGAAGTGGGAAGGGGATAAGATCATCACTCGGACCATTGAGTTTTCCGGAAAGACTTATACTGCGGGAACCAGAGTGCAGTCAAAGCTTGATCTCAATCTCTTTAAAGTGGGCTATGAATATGATTTTCTTACCGGCCAATATGGCTTTTTGGGGGCCACCATCGATGTACTCATAGGCAATGCCGCTATGGAACTTAAAGCCCCGGATTTGGCCATCCATGAAAAAGAAGAGGGAACAGCTCCTTTGCCCATGATAGGATTAATTGGTCGCCTTTACCCCGTAAAATGGATAAACTTTACCGCTAAGGTTTCTGGCCTTCCTTTGGGAAGCTATGGGCATATTTTAGATGCCGAGTTAAGCTTGCATATCAATCCTGTTAAATACGTGGGGGTTTCCGGCGGGTATCGTTACTTCGAAGTAAGAGGGAGATATAATGACAATGCCGTAGATTTTAGACTGAATGGTCCCTTTGCGGCATTGATGATTCGTTTTTAATTTTTTCTTCAGCATGGGGCAGGCGGTGCATTTTCCGCCAAATTTGGCCAACTAAATTGGAAAAGATCTAAAAAGTGACCGTCGGGCACTTTTAATTTTGAACCTCGAACCGGGAATGGTAATCTTAATCTCTGATTAAGATTAGGTTGTAATTGCCTCCATGGGCGTACCTAAAGAAACATCGTCCAGAAGCATCTAATTACCTATTTATTAATTCCTATCTTTTCTAAATTCCCTATTTTTCCCCTCTTTTTTAAAAAGCAGCTGAGGGGAAATTATTACTTTTTCTGGCTAACTTTAAAAAAGAAAAAAATAAAAATGATGGATGGTCAGCGTAAAAAACTGACCGTCGATCACTTTTAAAATCTCGCTTAATTCAGGCGGGAGGAAGAGAGGCTCATTAAAATGAGGCCCGTATTCTTCCATAGGTACGGGCGAGGAGATAAACATCTATTTTAAATGAAGGAAGCTATTATTTAAGATTATCTGGTGTAGACAAGTATGTTCCCGCCTGTTTGTGGCTAGCGAGAAATATTAAAACTGTTAGACGGTCAAGCAAAAAAATTATTGACAGAAAAAGATGAGGTAGTAAAATATTTTTAATTTGAAAATGATAGAGCGAATCATGGAAAAAAATCTGAGCGCGCCAACAAAAATAAAAGTTGATAAAAAACGGAAGGTAAAAAAGAGGGGCAGACCCATTGCTTTGGGGATGTATTAAAGCAGATATATATTAGCAGCATCCTAAAAGCCATGGGTCAGAAAGCCCATGGCTTTTTTATTTTTAAGAACATCTTTTAGTTAAAAAATAAATTAAAAAGGAGGATTTTATGCAACCACAAACTTGGGCAGGATGTCATGTACCAATTATCACTCCATTTAAGGATGACTATTCCGTGGATTGGGATGGTCTAAGAAGACTGGTTAATTATTTTATTGAAGAGGAAAAGTGCGATGGTCTAGTGCCTTGCGGAACGACGGGCGAGTCTCCTACTTTGACTAATGAAGAGCATGATAAAGTCATTGAGGTAGTGGTTAAAGAAGCCCGCGGAAGAGTACCGGTCATGGCTGGCACTGGTTCTAACAGCACGGCCGAGGCTATTGAGCGCACTAAACATGCTGAGTCTGTGGGGGCAGATGCCAGTTTGCAGGTGTGTCCTTATTACAACCGGCCCACTCAAGATGGCCTTCTGGCCCATTTTGAGGCAATAGCCCAGGCCACAAAACTTCCGCTTTTTATCTATAACATTCCTTCCCGCACAGGCCGTCTTATTGAAGCCAAAACCATGATTGAGCTCTCCAAGATTGATAATATAATCGGCATGAAAGATGCCTGTGGCGATATGATGATCACCATGGATATTATGCGCGGCACGAGAAACGCCAAGAAAAAGTTTTATGTCCTCTGTGGGGAAGATGCCCTTACTTTCTCGATGATGGCCTTAGGAGGAGACGGGGGGATAATGGCAGTAGCTAATGTCATCGGCCGGGAATATTACCAGATGATTCATCTCATGTTAGAAGGTAAGATAGCGGAAGCCCGGGAAATTCATTTCAGGACTTTGCCCGTCGTCCGCGCCCTATTCATTGAGTCCAATCCAGCTCCGGCCAAGGAAGCCATGAACATGATGGGTTTACCTGCAGGTAAGCTGCGCTTGCCTTTGGTTCCGCTTCGGCCCGAAAATCGCGAGATTCTGCGCCAGGCCTTAATCAAGATCGGACGTCTGAAAGAATAAAGCGTTAGGCTAACTTTTTGTTTTTTATTTTTAGACTGAGATAGCCAAAGCAAGGAGTTGCTTAAATATCTGGCTCAGGGATTTCAATAGTCTCTCCCTCAATAATAGCTAAAGGAAGATCATGAACCATGCGCCAGGCCTTTTCCGGGCCTATGTGGGCGCTAATTTCGGCTAAAGCCTTAGAGAGGATAGGCGGACGGCTTTTAAGAGAATGCGCGTCGGAAGCCAAGAGGTGGGCCAAATTTTGATGGAGAAAGGAGAAGGCCGCTGCTTTGGCCTTTTGTCCAAAAAAGCCCGTGATACTCATAGCCGTAATTTGAGAAAGAGCTCCTAACCTTACGAAGTCTGCCAGGATCTGGCTATCCTTCTGAAAAATAGAATTTCTTTCGGGGTGACTGATAATGGGGATAATACCCTTTTCCCTAAAAGAGGCGATGAATTTTTTAACGGGTTCAACGAGAAAGTAATCCGGAAACTCCAAGAGAAAATATTTGCGATGGTCATTAATAAAAATTATATCTTCCCAACTAAAATTTTGGCGCAGAAAAAAACTAAGATGAATATCAGCCCCGGCCAGGATCTTTAGATCTATTTTTTGCGGCACCTCAGCTACTGGAAATAGATTTGGCAATTTTTGATTGAGCTCAGCCAATTTGGCTAAAATAGTTTTTTTGGATGAATGGTAAAGTCCGGGATGGAGATGGGGAGTAGCAACCAAAGTATGTATGCCATCGGCCTGAGCCAACTGACACATCTGTAATGATTCAGCAAAATCTTCTGGTCCATCATCAATTCCAGGAAGAATGTGGACATGCAGATCAATCATTTTATTTCCTTTTTAGGTGAGGTATGCATGAATATTTTACTACAAAACTATTCCTCTTTTCTGCCAATTTTGGTTCTCTTCTTATTTAAAGCATAAATATGCCCAAAATAATACCAGCTTTTCTGAAGCTAATCATCAAGCAAAATTAATTTTTCTTATTTAATTTAATGGGTAGAAGAAAATTTGTTGGAAGGCTGATAAATCTGCCTTAAAACTAAGGCCCAGAGCAGAGTAAATAAAAAAGCATTAGCCGGTACTTGTAAATTTCTTTCCACGAAACTATGAAGAATTAAAGCCAGGACGCCCACCGTACCTCCAATAGCTATATATCGCCGAGGCTCTCCTTCGGGCAGAGAACGAATGCCTTTAATTACTTTATGGAAAAGAATAAAGAAAAGTGCGCCAATTAAAGATATGCCCATCAACCCTGTTTCCGCCATAAGTTGCAGAAGGTCGTTTTCCGCATGCGTAACGTAGGCATTCATAAAGAAAGTTTGGTATAAAGGAAAAATTTGCGCAAAAGTTCCTAACCCAGAACCAAAGAGAATAAAATCTTTACATATCCGCACTGTATCTTTCCAGAAGAGGAGCCGGATTTTAAAGTCATCGGTGCTACTAAAAAAGCGGCTGATAATGGTATCCAGGCCGATCCAAGCTCCCCAGAGTAAAGCCAAACCCAAAATAAGAACCGTAGTCCTGGAGAATAAATGACCTTTCTCTTTATGGCGGAAAATAAGAGAAAGAAAAGAAAAGGAAAGCAGCAGACTTATGATACCCATGCGCGAGGCCGAGAAGAGGAGGCCCAGGATCATAATGATTATGGCAAAACCGAGGAGAAGCGTTTTCCCATCGAGGGCAGCTAAGCGGTGGCGCCAACCGCGATATTGAGTTGGCTGATTGGCTTGGCGCGATAAAAGAAAGCCCATGCTCAAAGGGATAACTAAGAGCAAATAGCCAGCAAAATAGTTCCGATTAATGAAGGTGCCCATTACCGAAGACATTAAAAAGGTACCCTTTAAAGACAATATATAATGGTGGCCGCTGAAGAATTCGAAAAAGCCGTAACTTGCTTCCCCCACCCCGACCAAAATAATTACCACTATAAGCTGCTTGCTTGTCCGTTCTCGCCAATGAAAATTAGGCCAGCGCCACAGAGTGAAAAAGAGCCCGAAAAGAGTAAGCCATTTCCAAAATTCAATTTTCGTAGCGAAAGGGAAAACGGAAATAGGCCCTAAATCAGCAGGCCATGAAGAGAGGCCAGGAAAGGACATTAATTGTTGGCGTAGTTGATAGGTCTTGGGTGAGATAATTCGTAAAAGTTCCAAGGGGAGGGGAACCATTTGCCAGAGAAGTATGCCCAGGAATAATATACTAAGCCAGATCACCGAGGGCGGAATAGGGAAAGGGGAATAAGGGCGCCAATTAATCGAGGGCCAAAAGAAGAATTGTTGCATGACAAATAAAGCAATAACAAGAAGAATACCTATTTCCATTATAGAAAAAGCCCATATTTCTAACGCTCCCCAGGCTAATGGGGTAAAAATAAGCAAGAAAATGAGTGTGCTTTTGATTAAAGAATCTAAGAAATTCATTTCTGGTGTTGGTAATCAAGAGAAATGATTTTGAGCTGCCCATTTTCTCTGACCAAAATCCAGCGAATTTGACCTTTCCAGGATTTCTTTTCCCCTTCTTTCTTGGTCACTTGATGTAGCTCGTATTTAGCTTTTACTTCCAAGCCTTGAGGATGGTCGGCAGTCTGCACCTCTTGCAGGATATAATTGAGCTCCTGGCTGCGATCAAAGAAAGTGGTATATATCTTTTTGATCTCTCCTAAATTATACTTCTGATTCTGAATGGCCCGCGATGAAAAATAGGAGAGAAAACCGCCAATATCTTTTTGATTATATTTGGAGACATAACCGGCAAGAAATTTTTTTACCTCTTCTTCTTTAGGAATTGTTGTTTTTTCAGGGAGTGCTAATTTTTCTGGTTTTTTAGCCTCGATCATCTGGGACGGTTCAGGCGGAATTATCTTAGCAGGTTCTGGTTTTATATCCTTCTCTATCTCCGCAGGCTTGGTAATTTCTTTTTCCTTCGCCACCTTTTCTGGTTTTTCTTGTTTTAATTCCAGGGGCGAAGGAATTGGTGCTTTAACAGCTTCCGAGACAGGAGCCTTGGCCATCTCCTTGGGCTCTTCAAATTTTCTCGGTACTTCTAATTTCTTTGGCTCTGGAGGTGTTAGGGGAGGTTGTTCCAATTCTCCTGGTTTCATTTGCGGCTCAATTTTCTGGGGTTGAATTGGTGGTTTTTCTAATTTTTCTGGTATCTCTAATTTTATTTGCTCGGGAGCTGGGGGGCTGGGGGAAGGTTCAACTTTGGTCACGGCCGAGGGAATAGGTTTTGTTATTTCTTTAGGTTTTTCCTGCTCTAATGGTTTTACCGGCGGCTCCGGTTTCTGGGGTTGAAGGGGAGGCTTTTCTGCAGGAATGATCTTGGCCGGTTCTTTCTTCTCTTCTTTAATCACCACCTTGGCTAAGGCAGGTTTTTTTTCTGCTTCTTTTGTTGGTTCAATTCGGGAGGGTAGCAATTTTTTTTCTGGGCCTATAGGTTTTGCTTGCTCCGGGGAAGGCAGGGGAGCAATTGGTTTTTCTGGAAGAGTTCCTTTTTCTAATTCGGCCATTTGGAGAGGTCCCGGGGCCGGGCGCGGAATGCTTTTTTCTATTTTAGCTGGTTCAGGGAAGGGTATTTTAATGGCCTGCTCATGCTTCGGCGGGACTTTTAAAAAAACATAAAAAATCGTAAGAGCTAAAGCGATCAATGCCCCTGTGGGCAAAATAATCTTGGGCCAGGGAATTTTTTTTTCCTCTTTTTCCACAATTTTCTTGAGTACAGATTTCTGCATGGCCCTCTGCAGGTCGTATTCTAAACGCGAGGAATAATCTTTTAGCACTTGGTAGGCTTCGTTAATCTCCTTTATGCGCTCATCTGCATCCGGACTTTTCCAGACATCAGGATGGTATATTTTAGTCAGCTCCAGCCAGCGTTCACGAATTTCTTCCTGGGAGGCATCTTCTTCCAACCCTAAAATTTCATAATAGTCTTTCATTATGGTACTCCTTAAAATATCCGGAAGTTTTCTTTAACCAATTTTTAAAAGCGCCCTTCTTCCGCCAGGCTCACACTGTCCATCCATACCTTCCCGGAGATAAAGCGATCGAACTTTTCGGTCTGGTCGCGGCGGAGGCGGATTAAACCTCCTTGGAGATCAGGAGGAGTGCGAAAAGAAATGGTCAACTCTTGCCAATCATTGCTTCCTATCAGGGCTTGGGATTGTTTATGAAAAGAACTGTTTATTCCGGCGACTTCTAACTTAATCCCACTTTGAGTAGTAAGACCTTCCGTCTTCAAAAAAGCGCGGAGAAGATAATCCCGGTTTGGTTTTAATGGTACGTACTGGAAAACATGATAGAAGTGCACATTTTCTTTACCCCCAAAAGTGATGCTTAATGATTTTTGCCCAGCATAAAAGATGGAATGGTCGAAAGAAATGGTAAAGCCTGCCCCTTGATGAAGACGCCAGTCGAACCCTTTTCCTAAAAATTTTTCTTCTTCGAAGCCGCCATTGGTAATTAAATTTTGAGCGGAAATAGCAAAACCCTCCTGGCGGAGCAAATTTTGAAAAATCTGGAAGCCCTCGGGGAAGCGTCTTTGGGCTATCAGAAAATCAACTAGTTGTAAAGTCTCCGGGAGAGAAGGTATGTATCCGAGAGAACTGCGTTTTTGCCATGTCTTTAAAGCCAATTCGCTATCGCCTGTCTCATAAAGGTAAGATAAAAAATGACTCAAGGATAAAGCGTCTTCTGGGATTAACTTCTCCAAGATAAAATGACGGCCGCCTCCAGCTCTTTCCCAAACTTCATAGACCGGTCTACTTTGAGCAGGGTAATTTTTCAAAATAAAGGAAAAGTAAGGAATTGCTTGGTCAAAGTCTCCTTTTTGCAGAAAAAGGTTTCCCCCTATCCATCTGCTTCGATAACTCATGGGCGAGACCATGATGGCCATTTTGAGGGCTTCTTCAGCTAAGGGGTAATTATCTTGTTTCTGAAAAGCTTTGGCCAGATTGAGCCAATATTCTGGTTCTAAGGGATTACGTTTTATCGCTTCCTTTAAATAATAGATCGCCTTTTCTAAATTAAAATGGCGAATATCCCACTGGTAGAATAAGCCTAAACGGTAATAAGGATCAGGGTTGGCCGGTTCATGTTGCAAAGCAGAGAGCAACCCGGCAGCCGAAAAAGGCGGATGATAAGGATAAAACCCTTTCCAGGTATAAGCAATGGAGACTCCTAGGTAACAGCAAATGAGCAGAATTAATAGACCTAAGATTATTCTTCGGCGGCGCTTCTTCATTAACTGGTTTTTTCTTCGACAGGTGGAGGTAGTTCTTTCTTTTGTTTTTCCTTCCCGTAATAATAGTGATAATAATAATGAGTATAATCGCTGCGACGCATATCTGTTCGGTTAATAACCACGCCCAAGATGTGCGCTTCCACCTGAAAAAGAAGATCTTTTGCTCGTTGCAGAGTTTCTTTGGGAGTTTTACCTCCCAAAACTACTAAAACCACGCCATCCACCAAGGTAGATAGAATAGTAGTATCAGCAAAACCTAATACCGGCGGAGAATCGAAGATTACATGATCAAATTGTTCTTTTAAAGAATGAATCATCTTTTTAAAAATGCCCGAGCTTATTAACTCCGAAGGATTAGGAGGCAGAGGGCCTGCTGATATAAAAGATAGATTGGGTATGCGGGTCGGAGTGATGATTGATTCGAGCGCAGTCCTCCCCGAAAGAAAATTAGAGAGCCCTAGCCCATTTCCCCGGTTTAAAATCTGATGCAGCCTAGGCTTGCGCATATCAGCATCGATAATAATTACCCGGGCCCCTGTCTGGGAGAGGGCAATAGCTGTATTTATACATGTAGTGGTTTTTCCTTCAGCAGGATTAGGACTGGAGACGACGATAGTCTGGGGTGGCCTTTCGGAGAAAGATAAGAGAAGAGAGGTGCGGATATTCCGGTAAGCCTCAGCTAACATAGATCGGGGATGTCCGTGGGTAATTAACTCTACAGGATAAGATTGGCCAGCCCCGAGGAGTTTCCGCCGCTCTTTAGAAATTTCCGGGATCAAACCAAAAGAAGGTAAACGGACTAAATCTTGCACATCTTCCGGAGTTTTAACGGTGTTATCCAAATATTCGCAGAAAAAAGCTAAACCCACCCCTAAGAAGAGACCTACTAAGCAAGCCAAAAGTAAATTAAGTTCTTTATTAGGTTTAAAGGGCTTAGTGGGAGGTTCGGCATAATCGACAATTTGGATATTACTGGCCGTAATCCCCGCCGAAACTCCTGCCTCTTTCATCCTTTGGAGAAGTCCCCGATAAAGTTCTTTATTAGTATCAGCTTCCCGCTTTAGGATATTATATTGGATAGCTTTCTGCTTCATCTCCATGGCTTTAGCCTTCTGTTTCTCAAAGGCCGCCCGCAGCAGATTCTCTTTCTTCAAACTTGCTTCGTAATCAGCTTTTATACTGGCGATGACCTTTTGGACTTCCCCATTCAAGCGCTTTTGAATAACTTCCATCTGCGTCTGTAAGCGCTTCATTTCCGGATAGTCAGGTTTATATTTCTCCCCTAACTTCAGATATTGAGCTTCCAGTTGGATGAGAGACTGTTTTAGATCTTGGATTAGTTTGTTCTCTAAAAGGTGGGGCAGTGAGTCGAGTTGATCGTCTTGAGTTTGGCGAAAGAGGGCTTCTTTAGCCATCCGCTCCATTTCTGCTTTGGCCAAAGCTTCGTTAAGTTCCGTGAGGCGCTGCATAGTAATATTTTCTTTTTCTTCCAGAGAAATAATATCGTGCTTGGAACCGAAGGCTTGTAAAACTTCATCCGCTCTTTCCACCTTAGCCTTGAGGTCGGCCAACTGCCGATTTAGCCACTCCCGAGCCTTTTCGGTAGAGGTGAAGCGCGTTTCCAAATTTTGTTGGATATAAGCTGTGGCTAAGGTATTTGGCACGCGCACAGAAAGTTCAGGGTAATGGGAGTCAAAGTGAATCTTTACCAGCCGCGAGTTGCGGATGGGCTCAATTTTTAATTTGGTGAGAAATTCATCGATGAGCTTAGCCTCGGAATTAGTTTCCCCCTCTGCTTTAGAGGGCGATTCCATTTCTAAGAAAGCTAATTTCTGCTGCCAAAAGCTCCAAAAGTTTTTTTTCCATTCTTGCCAAGGAGTGTGGACAAGCGGAGGAAGGAATTCAGGATGCTCAGCTAACTTCATGGTTTGGATTACTCTTTTGGCCAGGCTGCGACTTTCCAGAATTTTATACTGAGTTTGATAATAATCTAAATCCATAGTGTTTACGGCAAAGACTTCTTTAAAGTCTAAAATTTGGGGATTTTCTTTATTTATTAAAATGGTGGTGGTTCCGCGGTAGATAGGGCGCATAGTAAAGGTGACCATCGCGGTGGTGACGACCACGATAATGAAGAAAGCCAAAATGGTCCACCTTCTCTTTTGAATAACCTTCCAGTAGTCGCGCAAATTAACTTCCTTCTCCTCTGGATAAGCAACTTGAATATAGTCAGCCGAGGGAAGTTGAGTTAATTTTTCAGCAGGAATATATCTACCATCGTTCTTCATTGAGCAAATTCCCGCTAGCCCCAAAATTAGAAGCTCCGGCTAAAGCCAATGCCGAAGCCGAAGATACCTCGAAAAGTATCCCTGACGCCATAAAGAAAATTCTTGACGCCACTCTTGGGCACAAAGACCACATCATTCTCCTGGAGGTAAATATCGGCAGCTTCTCCATTCTGCACGGCATAGAGATTCACCGGGATAACTTTTTTCTCATTTCCTTTTCCCGTAAAGCGATATATTTTTGCTTCTGCGCCATCTCCTTCCGGTTTAATACCTTCGGCTAAGACAATAGCTTGCGCAAGGGTTAGTTTTTTCCCTTTTAGAGGGAATCCTCCAGGCCGGAATACTTCTCCGCCCACAAAAATTTTTCCAGAAGCAGGAACATTGATTATATCACCAGATACAACCGGCAAGTTAAGGCTGGCATCGCCTTTAATAAGTAATTCATCCAGGTCGATTACCAATGTTTGCGGATGAGGCATAGCGCTTTCCTTATTTACTCCAGAGGAACTTTCTTCCGTTGGGGGAGTACGGATTAAGAAGAGGAGTTGTCCAGCGTCTTCCTTCAATCCTCCGGCCATGGCCAACATGTCCAAGATAGTCTTAGGCCCCGATACTTCGTATATTCCTGGTTTTTCCACGAGCCCCAAGACAGATATGCGCTGACTCCGGTATTCTTTGATAAATACGCTCACGTGGGGATCACGGAAATATTTTTCGGCCAACAAATCTCTAATTTCTTTTTCCAACTCACTGGCAGTTAATCCTTTAACGTGCAGCGTACCTAATAAAGGAAAACTGATGTTCCCTTGGGAGCTTACCCGCAAAGTTTTATTCAGCTTCTCTTCTTCAAAGACAGAAATTTCTAAAAGGTCTTCCGGACCAATCTTATAATCCCGACGAGAAGTTCCGGATACCAGGGAACTCATGATTATCCTTTCGTTCATGGCTTTAACTTGGCGGGATAATTCAATCTCTTTGATTTTATTGTCCAGAAAAGCATTTTCTTTTTGGGGTGGAGGAGAGGTAGCACACGCGAGGAAAATAAGAGGAAATAACAAATAAATATATTGCCGCCTTAAGCAAAAGTATTTCATCTTTTTATTTGTCTTAAATAAAGGTTCAGGGGGACGCCAGATAATTTTCAGGGACAGGCAGGTCCTCCACCTCCCCCGCCTCCAGCTGCAATGAGCGCTCCCGTAGCTCCTAGAGCCGCTAACCCTATAATGCCCCAGGTTTTCACCGAGATTCCAGCGTATTTTTCGGGCTCGGCTGCTACTTCTTCTTCCCCTACCTGAGCAATTTTAGTAGGCGCTATTTTTTCTTGCGGAGATTTATGGGTTAATGTGGAAGGAATTGTCAAAGAATCTCTCTGGGAAAGAGCAGCCAATACCCGCTGATTTTGATCTAAAACAGAAATTTTTCCTTTCATACTAGAAATAGTAACCGCCCCATGAGGGTGCCGAGTTAACGTACCTAAAACTTCTGTGCTTGTTAGATAATTTCTTTGGCCAGCTTGCTGGAAGGAAGTTTTTTGCACTACTATATTTCCCAAGTGTAATCTTAAATGGGCATGAGCAGGAATACGGAAGTCAATTTTACCTTGGAAGAGGCGTAAATTATCAGCACTTTCCATGGCCAGCAGAGTATCCTTATTTAATTCCACCTGGCTATGGTCTTTAAGGAATATATTGGCTAATCCTTTTTTGGTTTTAATTTTCATTCCGGGAAATAGAGGGAAATAAGACAATTCTATGTTTTGCCAAACATTCGCTTTAACTTCGACTTGCACTTCTCCCCGAACGATTATTTCTCCGATAGGAGGATTTCTATCTTGCGCCCAAGATAGGGTAGGCAAAAAACCTCCCCAAATAAAAATATGGAGAAAACATAAAAACCAGGTGAATAACTGCAAATAAATTTTTTTCATCATTATTCTCCCCAAGTTTAATTATAAATCTGACAAAATAAATAAATTTTGTCAATGGCAAATTTCGCCTTGCCCCCCTTCACTT
>Ga0209102_1000844_pt1 | contig 18440 bp, 16 predicted proteins | sample ConPoolayeHmetaG_FD_185483 | JGI IMG/M metagenome (GOLD analysis project Ga0209102, IMG submission 185483) | Hot spring microbial mat communities from California, USA to study Microbial Dark Matter (Phase II) - Cone Pool mat layer H metaG... ...
TTTAGAAGGTTTCAATCAGTCGTTATCGCTTATGCACGTTGCAACTTATGTTTAAATATGTTTACTGTGGTCAAAGAGAGCAGGACGTTTCAATCAGTCGTTATCGCTTATGCACGTTGCAACCGAAAGAATCCACCCGTCTATCACGTAAATTGAGATCTTTCGCCATTGGCTCTGATCCATACAGGCACGAGTTAGATCGTGTCTGGCAACTATCCTTTACGTTGGGTTGGGTTGTGAAACAGACAACCTATCAGCGAAGACTTGCCTCGCTGATAATCTTTGCTCGATTATCTATTAATTGCAAAACACCTTATAAAGTTAATCGTTGCATCTTACTCTTGGTGCAGTTGCTTGTCCATTCGCAAGATTTGCGTAAGAGTGAAGCTTCATGTGGATGATAGCCAAAGGACAATATTAACAAATTTAATGAAAGAAAACGCTCGATGGTTCAAGTACTGCGTAAAATCGTTTGTCAATGTTATAGGTTCTCGTGGAAACTTGAGAGAAATTGCAAAAAAGAAAGTTTACCCGAAGAGAACAAAATTTTGCTTACAGTCAAGAATCGCAAATCTGACACTTGAAGACGCCGAATCTCATATCAACTCGTTATTAAGCAAAGAATGGAAACTAAGCGGACTATTACCGTTAAGATTAGACAAAGATTGTTGCCTATTCACAAAACACGATAATCAATGGTTTATCAGGATTCCACTCCGTGGGAGTCCAGAAGCAAAAACTGTCCGAATCACGATCCCATTAAGCATCCAACCCAAGAAATACTATGAACCATTGATTAAATTCCTTAAAGAAAAAACTCCTCCATCAAAGCTTGTCAAAAACGGAAAGAGATTTGAACTCCACGTTACTGTCCCAATAAATGTAATTCAAAAAAGCGCTAAACCAAACGCTGTCTGTGGAATAGATCTGAACATGCGGAAAATCGCCATTGTCATGCTAACTGAACCTGAATATGAAATCGAAGGAAAAAACATCATTTTCTACAACCTAAAGCCTCTAAATCAAAAACTAAATCAGCTAGGCGGAAAAAAAGGAGAATCTCAAAACTTTATGAAAAATGAATTTGGCAACTTACTCAAAACGATATTCCAGCTAACAAAAGATTACAACACCAGCTACGCACTTGAAGACTTAACAGGTATTCGCCGCAACTCTAAAAACATGGGTAAAGATATAAATCGTTGGCTAAACTCTCGTTGGGCATACAGAAAATTTAGAACAATGCTTGAACAAAAAGCACAAATTCGCGGTGAAGCCACAATCTTCGTTGAGCCTAGTGGAACCAGCCAAACATGCTATAAATGCGGGAGGAAAGGAAAGAGACCTGAAAGATGGAAATTTACTTGCCCACATTGTGGCAACCAAATAAATGCTGACTTAAACGCAGCAATCAATATTGCCAGAAGAGCCTTGGAACAAACGAAACAGCAAGACCTCATGCAAACTCCTATAAATACGCCATCTAACCAGCCACCTGATCGCTAGCAATTAAACCTAAATCAAAGTTTTTCTACAATTCATCGCCTAAAACCGCCTAGACCAATGAGTTCAATCAATGTTTCAAGGTATATATAGGGGGGTTAAATTTTTTCTGCGAGCATCAGAGCAAAAGCCTATCCCAGTTTTCTTGTCATCAGGTATGCGTTTTCTCCATCCGCATAATACCCATAAATCGTCTTGGTAATCTCAAACCCTAGCTTCTTGTACAACGCAATAGCCGAATCATTAGTAACTCGCACTTCCAAAAAACACTGCTTCGCACCATAATACACTTGCATGTTCTCCATAGCCTTAAACACCAAAGCCTCACCAATTCCCTTACGCCTATGCTCATGCACAACCGCCACAGAAACCACATGACCCTTCTTAATCAAGCCTCCCAAACCAAAATTAGCAAAACCAGTCTCAATCCTACACATAATATACCCAACAACCTGTCCATCCTCTTCCGCAACAAGAAACGTCTCAGGAAACCGCTCAAACAAATCAACAAAAAAGAAATCCGTATAATTCTCTGGAAGACAAGTCCTATTAATCTCCACAACCCGCCTCAAATCATTCATAGTAAACTTTCGCAGTGCAAACGTCTGCTGCAAACCTCTTCCCTTCCAGTCTTCAGTGCATTACAGTTTACGGAATGGGTAAACCTCATCCGATTTAAACCTATCCTCAAGAATCATAAACACTTATTCAATCATCTTGACCTCAGGCAATGTGAAATTTCCATAAGGCATAACCCAAACCTTGGCATTTCTGCCAGCAATGTTAAACGCCTCATTCAGAGCCTCATTCACAATTCTAGCAGTCTTAAGCTTAAACACATCAGAAGCATAATAATCTGGCATAGCCGAAACCAGAATAACCCTATGACTCTGCAACGCTTTAAGCAGATAATAAGCCTTGTGACCACCCAAAACAAAATTTCGCTTAATCTCACGCTCAACCGCTTTCAAATCTTTAAACTTCACCATCCAATCATAGAACACTTGATTACCATGACCTTCTGGGCACTCAGCAGCCAAAACAACCACACCGCCACGCTTAACCACTTCAAGCGCACTGTCCACAGCCTTATATGCTTGAAAAAGATTCACATCAGCCGGAAAGCCACCAGAACTGACAACAACAATATCTGCTCTACGCTCAACATTCACACGATACATTTCATCAACAAGCTTAACGCCTTCCATAAAAGCCTGTTCCAAATCTCCAGCGAAAGCTCTAACAATTTCGCCTTTGCTGTTAGCTACAACATTCAAAATAAAATCCACCTTAGCAAGCCTAGCTGTTTCAGTCATATCCTCATGAACAGGATTACCCAACAAAACACCAGTCTTAGCATTAACATCCAAGAGCATGGCATGATTATGTTTAATCGTTTCCTCACCCGAAACTCCAGGCAGGACACTTTTTCTTCCGCCACCATAACCAGCATAATAGTGAAAACCAACATCACCCGTTAATATGCGAACATCAGCCTCAGCAAAAACACGGTTCAAATAAACCTTCGTTCCATGCTTCTTTGTTGTGCCTGCAAAAACCAAATCCTGCGCTCTGCAATCGTGGCTTACTGCTTTAACTCTGTTTAGAACATTTTCGCCTAAAAGTCTCACAGCTTCTTCGCTAGTTACCGCTCTGTGTGTTCCGCAGGCAAAAATAACTGTAACATTTCCATCCTTAACGCCAGCAGCTTTAAGCTCATCAAGCAACACTGAAACCATCAAACTGCTTGGAGCAGAACGTGTCCAATCATCAACCGCAACAGCTATTCTGCTTTCAGGCTTAACTATTTCGCCGAGACGTTTAGAGCCGATAGGCTCCTTTAAGGCTCTTTCAATCTCTGCTCTTGCATCAGCTACTCCTTGCTTTTCTTTAGGTTCTATTGTGCCTAGATAATTCTTCGCTGGGACTCTTACACAAATCTCCGTCTTCCCATAAGGAAGCCAAACATCAACCATATCAGACAACTCCAACAACGGCTACAAGAGAAATAGTGAAAACTTTTAAACATAACGGAACCAACAGCTCACAAACCACCCAACAAGAAAGCCCTTTTAAGCGCATAACGCAAATAACTCTATATGGTGAGCCATTATGTCAATCGAAAAGACTCCATCAAAAAACGAAATCTTCTTCGTATGGTTTAACCGCTACGCTGGAATAACAATCAAAACCCCAACAAAAACCCTAGTCATAGACCCCGTAGAAGTTAAGCCTAAAAACTTCAAAGACGTAGACGCAATCCTAATCACCCACGAACATTACGACCACCTAGACCAAGCAACAGTCTCAGAAATCCAAAAACAAACACAATGCACAGTCATCGCAGACCCAACATCAGCCAAAAAACTACGCCACGCAATCCCAACGGAAAAACTAAACGAAATCCAACAAGACAACGAAGTCAAAATCGGCGAAGTCACAGTAAAAGCGGAAAAATGCAACCACCCACCAGCCGCAACACCAATATCCTTCATAATCACAAGCGAAGACAGAGTAAAAATCTTCCACACCGCAGACAGCCTACCCTACCCAGAAATGGCAAAAATAGCAGAAAAAGAAAAACTCGATGTGGTCTTCTGCACAGTAGGCATAGCACCAGGCACATCACCAGAAACAGGCTTCGAAATCGCAAGACTAACAAAACCCAAAGTAGCAGTACCCTACCACACAGGCTCAAACAACGACCTCAAAAAATTCGCCGAACTCGTAAAAAAAGAACTGCCAAAAACCACATGCCTAATCCCAGAAACAGGCAAAATCTACCAAGTCTCCAAGAAGGGCTAAAACCTTGCCCACACAAACAAAAAACGAACCAGTAAAAATGGAAATATGCAAAATCCTAAACAAAATAGGCGCACTACAATTCGGAACCTTCAAACTAACAAGCGGAAAAATAACCCCCTACTACATTGACCTTCGCATAATCCCAAGCTTCCCAGAGGCATTCCAAAAAATCTGCAACTTCTACGTAACCTTCATAAAAGATGAAATAGGCTTACAAAACTTCGAACGCATAGCTGGAATCCCAATCGCAGGCATACCATTCGCCTCGCTGGTTGCCTACAACACAAAAAAACCCTTCCTATACATCAGAAAAGGAGAACGCCTCCACGGAAGACAAAAAAGAATAGAAGGCATCCTCACGCCAGGCGACAGAATCTTGCTAATCGATGACCTAGCAACAACGGGCTTATCTCTTGCAGAAGCTGCAAAAACCATAAACGCCGAAGGCGGAAAAACCACAAACGCACTTGTTCTAATCGACCGCGAAGAAGGCGCAAGAGCGAAACTTGAAAAAAGCGGAATAAAACTCCACGCACTCCTCAAAATCAGCGAAATAGCCACAAAACTACACGAAATCGGAACAATAGACGAAGCTCAACTGAACACAATATTTAAACAAATAAAAAAGTGAAAAAAGGCTAATCGTAGAATATCAGATTCTGCTGCTCCAATATTCTATGAAGCTTCTGAACCGCATCATACACATCCTGCTCCTTCTTCGCACCAGTGCACACAAGCTTCCCACTAGCAAACAGCAATATAACAACCTTCGGCTCATCCATTCTGTAAATCAATCCAGGAAACTGCTCCGGCTCATACATGGTCTTTCCAAGCTGAAACGCTGACTTCTCCAAATCAATCATCCCACCTAAACTTGCAGACGCAACAATGTTCTGAATTTTCAGCTCTGGCTTGCTGATGATTATTATTCCACCCTTCTTAAGCTCCTTAATCACCTTCATAACCGCCCTACGAGCTTCCTTCTCCGACTTCGCCCCAGTGCAAACCATTTTGCCCGAATTGAAAATAAGCGTAGCAGTCTTCGGTCTTTTCAGCCTAAACACCAAGCCTGGAAACTGTTCAGGTCTATACTCAACTCCAGGATAGCCCTTTACAACCGCGTTCAAATCAACCTTCTGATTTAAAGTTGCAGAAGCAACAACATTCTCAATGCTTATTACAGCCTTAGTCCTAGACATTAAACCTCACTCTTACAATCAAGTGCTTAAATACCCTTTATAAGCCTTTATAAAGCCTTAGGTGTCTTTTACAAATTTTCCCAACTCTCCCCTAGGAACAGCTTCCTCTTCCTTGCCAGTAAATAAAGGTATAACAAACTCAATCATTATCAACACAATAATCAGAACAGCAATTATAAAAATTCCAGCAGACGAGTTATGCATAAGAAGCGCAATATGCCCAACCCAAGGTATTCGCATAACAACTTTTCCAACAAGCATTTTCTCCGAAATCATTCCATTCCAAGAATAGTTAAATCCTCTATAATCTTGCGGCCAGCTGTCTGTGGAATATCCCGAACTGCCATCGCCCTTAGTCCTAAAATAGATTAACCCATTTCTAGTTTCATTTTCAACAACTCGGTGAACTATCAACTCGTCCTGAGTGTTAGGAGAAGACAGCGGTCTGTGAAAAACTATTATGTCGCCTTCAGGATAAAATCCCGCCTTAATCTGCTTCGCATCTACACCTTGAACGATTATCAAGTCTCCAAAATGTAATGTAGGCTCAAAAGGATGAGACCAACCATCACAGTACATGTACTCCGTCTTGCACATGCTACCCGAAGCCACAGCTAAAACAGGATACGATGTGTTAAGAACAAACTGACTGCCAGCCCAAAAACCAAAAACAACCGCAATAATAGCCACAATCATTATCGCTGTCTTGAAATACTCATTCTTCCAAAGCTTCTTGAATGTGCTTGCCATTAACCTTCTGCCTACCACTATCTTTAATGATGTCAGTTGATTTAAGCTTCGACGTTTTAAAACTTACCGCTTTTTATTAAAAAAAATAAAGGGGGAAGATTGCTTTGCTGTTAAAGCTTCAGCGTTATCTGGAGTTTTTGTTCATGCCGAATTTTCTTATTGGTTTGTTAAGAGAGTATGAGGGTGAGCTTCCTTGCTTGTTTAATAGGCTTGGTGCATTTCCTCTTATTTTCGGCATACGAAGGCTCCAGCTGTCTTGTGGGTGTTTAAATCTTCTTTTTGCTCAGCACTTCTCGGAACGGTTTCTTACACTTGGGGCAGTCGAAGAGTCCAATTTCCAGCTGCATCCTCTTTCCAGACTTGTCAGGGCGTCCAGCCATCGTCCACTTCTTCTTTGGTGATGAAACTGCAGTTCCGCATTTTGGACATTTAGCCATTTAATTTTCCTCCAACATATCTCCTTGTTCATGGTTTTCTGATGATGATAGATAAATAATTTTCCATTGTTTTTGCGTTGAATTCCTTTCTCCGAACATCAAGTTTATACACTTTTCATGCAAACGTGTTGTGAGAGTTTGCAAAGACTTTTAAGTCAAAAGCTAAAAAATGCATAAGACAGCGGATGGAAAGGATATGGAAGAAGACTTGGCTTTGTTTGGAGTTGAACATGCTTCTAAACTTGGTGCAAACTATGCGGATGTGAGGCTTGAAGACCATTATAATGAGCTTATAATTGTCGCTGATGGTAAGGTTCAACGTGGAATCATAAATCGAAAGCGTGGTTTAGGCGTTAGAACACTGGTTAAGGGCGCATGGGGCTTTCAGTCTACAACAGATTTAACTAAAAACGGCATAAAACAGGCTGTTGAAATTGCTTTTAAAATAGCAAAAGCTTCAAGCAGGCATGTACCTAAGCCAGCCAAGCTTGCACCTACAAAAGCACACAAAGCCTCCTACAAAACGAAAGTGAAAGTTGATATTGAAGACATAGCTTTCGAAGATAAGCTGAAACAATTAGTTAGCTGGGAAAAGAGTCTGCACACAACTAAGAAAGTTGTTCGAGGAGTCGCCGAGTACACTGGGTTAAAAATTGATAAAATGTTTGTTAACAGTGAAGGAGCAAACATTCACTTCTTGAACTCTGTGGTATGGGTTAACTTGAAAGCTGATGCCAAAGAGCGGGACGTGACGCAATCCTACGAGACTACAATCGGGCATTCAGGCGGATACGAAATCTTCGAGAAAAAAAACGTGAAAAAAGTCTCAGCAGAGATTGGGAAGAAGGCTGAGTCTCTTTTGAAGGCGAAAGCCGCGAAAACTGAAAAAGACGCTACCGTTGTTCTTGATAATCATTATGTTGCGCTGCTCGTTCACGAAATTGTCGGACATCCAAGTGAGGCTGACAGAGTTCTCGGGCGAGAAGCAGCATGGGCTGGAACTACTTGGTGGGCTGGAAAAATAGGCGAGAAAATAGGCTCTGAACATTTTACAGCGTATGATGACCCTACTGTGCCTGGAACTTTGGGCTACTATCTTTATGATGATGAAGGCGTTAAAGCTGGACGAAAGTTGCTCGTTGAAAAGGGTGTCTTGAAAGGGCACATGCACAGCCGTGAGACTGCAGCCATTTTCGACGTAGAGCCTAATGCTGGAATGCGTGCCATAACTTTTGAGTACATTCCGCTGATTCGCATGTCAAACACTTTCTTTGGAGAAGGAGACTGGGATAAGGATGAGCTGATAAAAGACACTAAAAGAGGATACTTAATCTCGTGCTACCGTCATCCGTCAATTGATGACAAACGTTATAATTGGACGATAAGTGCTCAAGAAGCCTACGAAATAAAGAACGGAGAGCTAACAACACATTTGCGAGATGTGGCATTGACTTCCATAGCCCCCAATTTCTTCAAAAGCATAAACGCTACCACTAAGAAAGTTGAGATTGTGCCGTTGCCTGGATGCGGAAAAGGTGATCCTATGCAAGGCTTGTATGTTGGAAATGGTGGACCGTGTCTTCGTGGAACAGCTACACTTCTGGGGGTAGGCTAAGATGAAAAGTGCATTGTCAGTTTTGGAGGACGCTGGTGATACGCTGCTAAAGCTTGCTGGCTCGAAAGGAATTGATGAGGCTGAAGCTTATCTAGTTTCAAATAAGGTGCTTACCATTCGTTTGGTGAACAATGCAGTATTCGAATCAAAGGGAGTCCATGACATTGGTGTTGGCTTAAGGGTGATTAAGGGAAAGATGCTTGGTTTTAGCTCCACAGCGGACCTTTCGAAGAAGTCTTTGGAAAAACTTGTAAGTACTGCTGTAGAGACTGCGAAAGCGAGACAGTTGCCTTTCAAATATTCTTTTCCAAAGCGGGGGAAGATAGCTAAAGTTGAAGGAATTTATGACAAGAAGTTGGCTGACTTGCCTCCTGAGAAGGCTGTGGAACTTGCTTATGAGATGGTTGCGTCTTCTTTGGCGTGCAATAAGAAAATCGTTGATAATGCGGGTGTTTTGAATCTTGTAAGCTATGAAAGTCTTGTCTTGAACTCGCATGGCGTTAAGGCTGAGAATAATGGAACATTCTTTGAAGGGAGTTTAAGCGCAACGGCTAAGGATGGCAAAAATGTTTCTGAAGGCTCAGATGCTACGGCTGGAAGAAGCTTGAAGGAGCTCAAGCCTGAAAACATAGGTGAAAACGCTGCGGAGATGGCTGTTTCTGGACTTAAGGCGCAGAAGCTTAAGGAAGGCACCTACAATGTGATATTGGATTATGAGCCGACCTCTGGAATAGTTAGCAACATTGCCATGCTTGTAAGCCCGATGATTGCGAGGCTCTACATGCAACTTTTCCTTGACAAGCTGGGCAAGAAAATCGCAAGTTCGCAAGTGAACGTTATTGACGACCCGTTAATGCCGCACGGCGTAAACTCAGCTCCAATAGATGAAGAAGGAAATCCAACAAAGAGACAGATAATAATCGATAAAGGCGTACTCAAAAACTTTGTCTATGACAGCTTTTATGCAGCTCTGGAAAAGAAGAAAACAACAGGAAGCGCCCAAAGAGCCTCGTTTTCCACGGGCGTAAGCGTTTTTCCAGGCAAAAACTACAACGGCGAACCTATCCCTGTTCCATTAAATCCTTACCTTAAACCTGGCGATTGGAAGCGTGAAGAAATCTTGAAAGATACTAAAGCTGGTTTGCTTGTTCGCCGTTTTCATTACACGCGAGTGACGAACCCTACACGGGGAGATTTTACCAGCGTCTTGCGGATGGGGCTTTTTATGGTGAAGAATGGCGAAGTAGTGGGTGCTGTTGCTAAGTCTAGGCTTTTGGACAATTTGATAGATATGCTGCGGAATGTTGATGCGGTTTCAAATAAGCTGGTTGTGGCTGGAAACTGGGGAAACTATACACATGTGCCTGTAATACGGACAAAAGCGCATGTAGCACCAATAGACTAAACATTCTTTTCCTCTTTTTCTTTTTATGACTAGATTTTCCAAAACACTTTTACCCAAGTTTCAGCGCTATTCCTATCTGCATCGGAGTTTCAACGGTTGAAAGACTCCTCTAAAAGTGCTTTTGATTTGCTTGTCAAGCCTGTTCGAAAACTGATTGAGCAGAGGGGATTCTCGAAGCCTACAGAGCCTCAAGAGAAAACTATCCCAAAAATTCTTGAAGAAAAAAATGTTCTTCTAATCTCGCCTACAGCCTCTGGCAAGACTGAAGCTGCCTTTCTACCAGTCTTAAGCATGTTACTTCAGGGTCAGCAGGGAACGCCGGGCATAAAGGTTCTGTATATTACGCCGTTGCGTGCTTTGAATCGTGATATGCTTGAGCGTTTCGAGTGGTGGTGTAATAATTTAGATATTAAATTGGCTGTTAGACACGGCGATACGGAAATAAAGGAACGAGCGAGACAGGCTAGGAGTCCGCCTGAGATTTTGATTACAACTCCTGAGACGCTGCAGGCTTTGTTATCTGGCTGGATAATGCGTCAGCATCTGCAGCAGGTGCGCTGGGTTATAATTGATGAAGTACATGAAATGGCTGATAGCAAGCGTGGAAGCCAGCTTTCCTTGGCTTTGGAACGGCTTAAAACGATGATTGGAAAAGACTTTCAACTCATAGGATTATCCGCAACTATCGGTAGCCCAGAGAAAGTCGCTCAATTCTTGGTTGGAAACAGCAGAAGTGTTGAAATTGTCCATGTTCCAGTCGCAAGGTTGATGCGCTTGAAAGTACTTTTGCCGAAGCCTGACTCTGAAGACATGGAGCTTGCAGATAGGCTTTATACGCATCCGGAAGTTGCGGCGAGACTTCGTGTGATTCGGGAGTACATGAGTCAGCGTAAGTCTGTGCTTCTGTTCACAAACACGCGGTCTATTTCAGAAGTCTTGACGAGCAGGCTTAAAGTTTGGGACATTGATTTTCCAGTTTCAATACATCATGGTTCTCTTGCTAAACCTTCTCGTATAGCTGCTGAGAAGGGCTTGAAGAACGGCGAGTTGAAGGGGCTTGTCTGCACTAGCAGTCTGGAATTGGGCATTGATGTAGGTCGCATAGACCTTGTTATACAGTACATGAGTCCAAGACAAGTTACAAGGCTTATCCAACGTGTAGGTCGCAGCGGTCATAGGATTGGACGCATCGCTGAAGGAGTCATTGTGGCGATGGATTCTGATGATGCGCTTGAGGCATTAGCAATTGCACGAAAGGCACTGAAAGAGGATTTGGAGCCAGTTGACATTCCGCCTAAACCATACGACGCTCTTGCTCATCAGATTGCAGGTTTGCTGATTAAGCAGAGAAGACTCGAGTTTACTGAAATTCTGGAAATGTTCAAGAATGCCTATCCATACATGGATTTGACATTAGAAGACATTGAGAAAATTCTCAGATACATGCATCAGCGTTTTCCACGATTGGCATGGGTTTCATTTGAGGATAAGGTTGTTCTGAAGCCGCGCACGACGAAAGCTCTCTTCGAATATTACTTCAATAACCTCTCAATGATTCCTGAGGAGAAACAGTTTCTCGTGGTTGACGAGACAAGCGATTCCGCTATAGGCGTTTTAGACGAGGCGTTTATGGCTGAGTACGGCAAGCCTGAAACAAAATTCATCATCCGAGGGAGCCCGTGGCAGATTCTTCATGTTGCTGAGGAGAAAGTTTACGTGAAGCCTGTTGAAGACCCAACTGGCGCTATTCCAAGCTGGATTGGTGAAGAGATTCCAGTGCCTTTTGAAGTAGCGCAGGAAGTTGCTCATATTAGGGGTTTTGTGGAAGAACAACTGTGTAAAGGAGTTTCGACAGAAAAAATCGCTGCTAAATTGTGTGAGCAGTATCCTTCTGACAAAGAGACTATGTTGCGTGCGCTGGCTGAGACGATAGAACATGTGAATGCGAGATTGCCGGCACCAACAGATCGTCGAATAACTGTCGAAGACTGGGGAGAATTCGTGATAGTTCATGCCAACTTTGGTTCGCTTACAAACAGAGCCCTAGCCCAGCTTATTGGGCAACTGCTTTCTGAAAAAGTTGGCTACGCAATAGTAGTTCAACATGACCCTTACCGCATCTTCGTGCAAACTATAGGGACAGTGAACGCGAATCAGATGGTCACATTGTTCAACGAGATGAGCCAGCTGTCCGAGCAGTCAGTCAGAGACAGTATTACTAGAGCAACTGTGAAGACAGGGCTTTTCAAGCGTCGAATGATCCACGTGGCGAGACGTTTTGGAGCGCTGGAGAAATGGGCTGATTTTAGTAGTGTAAGTCTCCAGAAACTAGTTAAAAGCTTTGAAGGCACGCCAATCTACGAGGAAGCCTTGAAAGAGGTTTTCACGAAGGATTTAGACATAGAAAAGCTTGTTGCTGTTCTAAAGCAAATTCGAGACGGCAAGATTACAACACAGAAGGTTGAGACAGACGGCAATCCAACGCCAATAGCTCGTGTGGGAATTGAACGGGTCAGCATGAAGACTGACCTAATTCCGCCTGAAAGAATGCGTGCCGTGCTTGTTGAATCTGCAAAAGCTCGCTTGCTTAATGAAACATGCAATTTCGTGTGCACAAATTGTTGGAACTACACGGAAATGATACGTGCTAAAGATTTACCTGAAAAGCCGAAATGCCCAGTTTGCGGTTCACATGCGCTTGGGCTTCTCAAAGTTGAAGAAGAGAAGCTCATTCCAGTTGCTGAGAAAAAAGGCGAAAAACTAACCAAAAGCGAAGAAAAACTGCATAAACAGGCAATGCAAACTGCACAGTTGCTGTCGAAGTATGGGAAGGCTGCTGCGGTAGCCTTGTGCGCTCGCAGGGTTCAGCCTTCAGACGTTAAAGAAGTTCTTGAAGAAGAGTCTCGGCTTAGTGATAAGTTCTACGAGTTGGTTCTTGAAGCTGAACGGAAAGCGATAAGCAAAAGGTTCTGGTGAGTTTTGAGACTTACAACAACTTTTAAATTAGTGGCTAGCTTACTCTCCGTCATCGTGTCTATAGATTGGTGGAGAGAAAACTAGACTTGGAGATTAGCAAGAAGAAACTGCGTGAAGAGATTCTCAGTAGGATTAGCTATGTTAAAACGTGCGTTTTGGCTAGGGAGCTCTGCCTTTTAGTTCGAACGAATAGGGCTGTTCTAGAGCCGAAGGATGTGCAGGAGATCTGCAGTTATATATCAAACCTCTGTAAGGAGTCGGGATGCATGGAGCCAAGTGACATTTGTCGCAGGGCGGCAGAGGCTGTTGGTTCAAATGATGAGGAGAAGTATCTTGAGTTATGTATGCAGAGTTGTGCAAAGTGTGGGGAAGCTAGAAGACCTCAGCCTAAGAGTTCTCCTTACGTTGCTTAGATTATGGGTGAAGAGGGAAAAATCTTTAAACGGGCAAAACATTGGTTAAACCTGAACTGTGTTGAAGCTTAGATGAGGACAGAAAGTTGTTCATAGCGCCGTTTGTTCCAACTCCGCTTCCAGTGATTCGGCAAATGCTACTTTTGGCTGAGTTGAAGGCTGGGGAGGTTTTTTTTGATTTGGGCTGTGGTGATGGTAGGGCGATTATGATGGCTGCGAAGGATTTTGGAGCGAGAGCCGTTGGAGTTGAGTTGAGGGAGGATTTGGTGAAGAAGGCTTTAAGTTCTGTTTATGAGCAGGGTCTTCAGAATCGTGTAACGCTTGTTAACGGTGACATGTTTAGTGTGGATTTGTCTTCGGCTGATGTTGTTTTCTTGTATTTGACGACGAGCGCTAATGAGAAGGTTCGCCCCAAGCTTGATAGCGAGCTTAAGCGTGGAGTGCGGATTGTTTCTCATGATTATGAGATTGTGGGTTGGAAGCCTGTTAAGGTTGAGAATTTCTGTGAGAATCCGAAGCTTGGCTATCCCTCTCATACAATTTACGTTTACAGGAAAGAGTAGTCTTGGCGTTGTGATGTGTGAAGCTTTTGGCTTCAGAGGCTTTTAGAACTTTTTTAGAGTTTTGTGGGTGGACACTGATGCTGCGCAGGTTGTGCATTTTTCTAATTATTTTAGGTTTTTTGAGAGAGCTGAAGAAGAGTTTTACAGTCGTTTAGGCTTTAATTTTGGTGAATTTGCGAAGAAGGGTTTGTGGTTTCCGAGAGTTGAAGCTGTTTGTCGATATAGGAAGCCTGCAAGGTTTAATGATTTGGTTGAGGTGGAGTTGGTTGTTGAGGAGCTTAGGGAAAAGTCTGTTAAATATGGGTTTAGGGTTTTTAACAATGAGTCAAAGGATTTGTTGGCTGAGGGCTATCTGGTTGCTGTTGTGGCTGATAGGCAGAGTGGAAAAGCTGTGGCGATTCCTAAGGACATTGTAGAAAAACTTAAACCGTTCTGCAAGTAGCGTTTTATCAGAGGATTTAAACAGGGTTAACTATGGTGTTTACTCCTTGGCAGTTTATTTCAGATTGGAGATGCAGAATGTGCGGGTTATGTTGCAAAGCCTACAGTGTTGTTTTGAGTGTTCCTGAATGGCTTACGCTGGCTAAGAATTATGGTTTTGAAACAACAATATCAGGTTTAGACAAAATTTTCATCAAACGCCGAAACGATGGCTCTTGCACTTTTCTTTGCGATTTCGAAGGAACTTATTTTTGCGGGATTCAGAATAATAAGCCTCAAGCGTGTAAGCTTTGGCCTTTTAAGGTTCTTGATAAGCCCAAATTTGGGTATGAAAAGGAAGCCGCATACGTTTATGCTGGAAACAAGTTTTATGTTTATGCGGATTCCACGTGTATGGGTCTTCGTTATGGAAGACCAAGTTATGATTTTGTAAACTTTACTTTAAGGGAATTTGTTGAGGTGGCTATGGGTTTTCGTAGAAGACAGTTGAAGACGACTGGGTTCTGATTTTTGCTGATGGAAATGGGGTGTCTTTTTTATTATGCTTTCTTTTGTGTTGCTGGTTGTTTTTGTTCTAACTCTTTGACTCGTGTTTCAATGAATTCTGTGACTTTTTCTTGGCTGTATTTTTTCTCTTCTTCCTGTTTTTTAAGCTGTTCTTCAACTGTTTGTAACACTTTATCCATATCAAAGGGCTTCATTATGTAGGCGTCTGCTCCTTTGTTTAGGGCCTCTACTGCGTTTTGGAGCGATGGAAAGCCTGTGATTATTATTTTTCGCATTTTTGGCGTGGTTTGTTTTAGGTTTTGTAAGACGTTTGTGCCTTCCATGTCTGGTAGGCGTATGTCTATTAAAGCTAGATTGTAGAATTTTTCGTGTGATTTTTGTATTCCTTGTTTTCCTGTTTCTGCTGTTTCCACCGTGTAGCCTTTTTCTTCGAGTATTGTTGTTAGGACGGTTCTGATGCTTTCGTCGTCGTCGATAACAAGGATTCGGGCATTTCTACCCAAATTCTTTCACCTCCTTCTTCTTGTTTTGGTTTTGGTTCTTTTGGAAAGGTTATTGTGAACGTTGTTCCTTCGCCGACTATGCTTTCTACGAAGATTTTGCCTCCGTGTGCTTCTATTATGCGTTTACAGATGGGCAAACCTAAGCCCATTCCTTTTGCTTTGGTTGTAAAGAAGGGCGTCCAGATTTTTTCAATAACCTCTTTTGCCATGCCAACACCTGTATCAATGAACATGAATTCTATGTTGCCGTTTGCTTCTCTGCTTTGAAGTGTGAGTTTGCCTCCTTCGGGCATGGCTTCTATGGCGTTTTTGATTAGATTTGAGAATACTCGCTTTGCTTTTTCGATGTCTATTTTTATTTTCGGCTCATCACGGGTTAAGTCTATTATCTGGATTTTTTGCGGGATTGCTATGACTGAAAGGGCTTCTTTTATTATTGATTTTGGTGTGGTTTCTGTTAGTTCTAGTTTTATTTCTCTGGAGTATTCCATTAGGTCTGTTATGATTTTGTTTGCGTATTGTATGTCTTTCTCGATTAGCGCTACCATTTCTTTTGATTTCTTGTCCATTATGGCGCCTAGCTTGTGTTTTAGGTAGTATGTAGCGCCTGCAATGCCAGTTAGTGGATTGCGCAGGTCATGTCCAACCATAGCGGCTACTTGTCCGATGGCAGCAAGTCTTTCAGCTTTGATGAGTTGTTCTTGAGCCTCTTTCAACTGCTTTGTTTTTTGCTCTACTAGAGTTTCAAGCTGCTGCGAATATTCTTCTAATTTTTGTAGCATTTGTTTGCGTTCAGTAATGTCTCTTGAAATTCCAACAACCTCGACTGTTTCACCTCTTTTCATGGGCATAGTTGATATTTCCGTAAAGACAATGGTGCCATCTTTTCTTATCAGCTCTATTTCATCTGGACCGGTTTTTTCCCCTCGCATATTCTTTTCAAGAAGTTCTAGCGCTTTTGGCAAAGATTTTTCTGAAAGAAGCCCCGTTTGCAGCATATTTTTTCCAATAAGCTCTTCTTTCTTGTAACCTACAAGCTTCTCTGCTTGTCTGTTTCCATCTAGGAATGTGCCGTTAAGATCCAGGATGTAGATAGCGTCAGGTGCAAATTCTATCAGCTGTTTTAGTCGTTCTTCAGATTCCAGAATTTTTTGTTCCATCCGCTTCCGTTCTGTAATGTCTCGAGCAATTCCCAGCGCATGCCATTCGCCCTTCATCATAAATGAGGAGATGGAAAACTCCATCGGAAAAGTTGTTCCATCCTTCCTTTTGACCATTAGTTCTTGCGTCGTTCCTATCATAAAGCCTTCTCCTGTTTTAATGAATTTTTCAAGTTCCTGATCCACGACTTGCCGGAATTCTTGCGGAACAATGATATCCATTGCAGATTTTCCTACAACTTCCTCACTCGTGTAGCCGAACGCCTTTTCCGCCGCTGGGTTCCAATAAATGATTGTTCCTTTGCTGTTCATCAAGATGATGATGTCTCTGGCCGATGTGCTGATCGCTCGGAAGCGCTCTTCGCTGTCTCGCAGTGATTCTTCCATTTTTTTGCGTTCGGTTATGTTTCGCATAACTGCTTGGATGCCTACGACATTACCGTCTTTGAGTATTGGAGCGGCGTTGACTTCTATGTATGCTATGGTTCCGTCTCTTCTAGGTAGTTCGAGTTGTAGTGCCTCGATGTTTTTTCCTTGAAGAAGATTTGTAAACAGTTCAGTTGCATTGGAAAGCTGGACTGGTGAAAAATAGTCTAGAAAAGACTTTCCAATTACTTCTTTTTGAGGATAACCTAGAATATTTCCTACAGAAGGCGAAGCATAGGTAATTTTTCCATCAAGATCAACCGTGGCTATTGCGTCAAAACTTCTTTCAGCAATTCCTCTGAATTTTTCTTCAGATTCCCGTAACTGCTCTTCTACTTTTTTACGATCTGTAATATCTCTATATGATACTACGCAGCCTGCAAATTTGTCTCCAATTTTTATTGGCGCCGCAGATATCAAAACTGGAATTAACAACCCATCTCTGGCTTTTCTGGTTGTTTCATGATAAACGTATCCTTTCATACTTTCCTGTGTAAGCGTTTTTGCCTCTTCCCGTTTGTCTTCTGGCACTATTAAATCGTCGAGAGCTTTTCCTTTAGCCTCTTCCACTGAATAGCCAAAAAGTTCACTGAACTTTGGATTAATTTCTAGAATACGGCTTTCGCTGTCGACTAAGGCTGAGGCTTCTGGATTGCTTTCAAATAATTTCTTAAACTTGAGTTCTGATTCCAGAAGCGCTTGCTCCAAATGCTTCTTCTCAGTGATGTCCATAACTATTCCTAAAGCGCCAGCATAGCTTCCATCTTCATTCCATAGCGGCGACGCTGATAAATGAGTAATCCGAGGCTCACCGTTTTTGCGGTAGAAAACAAGTTCGTAACGGCTTGTTTTGCCTTCTCTTCTAACTTGCGTTTCCATTGTAATTTTTTTAACGCCTTCTTCATCAAGCAACTTCCGAACATTTAAACCGAGAAGCTCATCTGCTTCGTAGCCCACAATATCAATGAAAGCTTTGTTAACAAAAGTAATATTCTCATCAACATCAACAGTAATTATTCCTTCTTTAGCTGTCTCAAGCAATGTTTCAAATCTCCTTGTCGTCTGCTCCAGCTCTGACAATGTGCTGTTGATGTCATTCGCCAAATCACACAGCTCATCTTTTCCGCATACTGACACTCTGGCGCTAAAATCTCGTGTTTTCCCTATTTTTCTCACATCATCACGAAGTCGAAAAACCCTAGATAGCACACATTTTTCCAAAAGTATTATTGTAACTCCAGTAAAGATTAAGCCCACTATCGCAAGCGCAAAGGCAACATAGATAACGCTTGCTTGCCCTTGGGCATAATAATCTCGCGGCATGACTAAGCGAAGAATAAAAGTGGGGTTTCCATAAACATCTTTTAACAAAACGAAACCTGCAATGCTTTTGCTGTCTAAAGGCTGAACAGAGATTGTGTTTTCTTTTGCCAGCGAAGAGTAGGCGGTTTCAAAATCTGAAGAAACCCATTGCTCACCAAGGATTTGTATAGTAATAGGCAAGTGGGCAAGTTGCTCTATGTGGTTCATTTCCCTAGAATCAAGAAGGCGTCCCATGATCAATGTCCCAGCAATCGGTCCTTCACCTAAGCTGGTCAAAATCGGCCTAGAAGCAACTAGCATAGGATATTTAGGAATTGATAAAACGCCCGTTTTGTTGCTCGTCAAGTCTTCATGCGTAAGCAAGAAGCTATTTGATGCAAGATGCTCCAATAAACTTGATGATACAAGTATTTC
>Ga0209102_1000845_pt1 | contig 18393 bp, 15 predicted proteins | sample ConPoolayeHmetaG_FD_185483 | JGI IMG/M metagenome (GOLD analysis project Ga0209102, IMG submission 185483) | Hot spring microbial mat communities from California, USA to study Microbial Dark Matter (Phase II) - Cone Pool mat layer H metaG... ...
AAATCCTGGGCAAAACGGTGCTCATCTTGTCCAGGTCGATTTTGGTCAATGGCTGGATTGCCATGCTGAAGGTGGCTCTAGGGAATTCGATGCCCGTAAGTATCACCGGGTGTTCACGAGCACAAAGTGTGTCCCCGGTACTGGTCACACTTAGTTTCGCCACTGCGCCAATGTCTCCAGCGGCGATCTGCGGCACAGGTTGCTGATTCTTTCCCAGCATGGAGAAAAGCTGGCCAATCCGCTCCATGCTGTTCTTATTGGCATTCCATATCTGAGAGTTGCTGGAAACTACGCCCGCGTAAACACGGAAGTAACTGAGCTTCCCCACATATGGGTCAGCGCTCGTCTTAAACACCAGGCTACAGAAAGGCGCCTCCGGGCCGGGCTTGATTTCCACTTCCTCACCCGTAGTGGCATTCTTAACAACGACAGAGCCTTTTTCTTCAGGGGAAGGCAGGTAAAGACAGATGCCATCAAGGAGCTGACGAGTCCCGATGCCCTGCAGAGCAGACCCGACAAAAATGGGCACAAGCTTACCGGCAATCGTAGATTTCCTTATCGCAGCGAGAATCTCTTCATTGCTTATAGCCTGCCCTTCCAGATACTTGTTAATCAGCGCATCGTCAACTTCCACAACTGCTTCCACCAGCTTTTCACGGCTGGCCTTTGCCTGTTCCTGGAGCGAAGCAGGTATCTCGGCTTCCCGTGAGTCCGCGCCCATATAGGCTTTCATAGACACCAAATCTACAATGCCTTGAAAGTCTTTCTGCGAACCAATGGGAAGCTGAACGGGCAAGCACTTCGACGACAACTTGGCCTGAATTCCCTCCACAGCAGAGAAGAAATTTGCGTTGTCTCTGTCCATTTTATTGACAAACACCAGGGTGGGCAGCCCGGCTTTTTGCGCATCGCGCCATGTTAGCTCTGTACCCACCTCGACGCCTGAGGCTGCACAGACTACGAGCACTGCCCCCTCGGTTACTCGCAATCCCGACCTTACCTCGCCGACAAAATCGGCGTATCCGGGTGTGTCCACTATGTTCAGCTTTGTGCCCTTCCACTGGACTGGAAGCAAGGACAAATTGATGCCCATCTGCCGTTCTATTTCAAGGGGGTCGTAATCCGAGGTCGTAGTGCCCTCTCTGACGCTGCCCAAACGCTGGATAGCGCCCGACACAAAAAGCATGTACTCAACCAGGGAAGTCTTTCCTGCTCCTTGGTGAGATAGCAAGACAACGTTACGGATTTGCACGGCCCTCCATTATAACCTTGTCCGTGAAGATAAGCAACCGCTGTTACATTACGTATCGCGATGCTATAATGTTAGGTAAGTGGCACATGTCGATGAAACTGAGCTACGAACAGGTTAAGCACATTGCCTGGCTGGCGCGCTTAGGCCTAAGCGAAGAAGACGCCGAAAGGTTCAGCCTCCAGTTGTCTAGCATCCTGGAGAACTTCGAGATACTTAAGGAAGTGGACACTAGCGATGTTCCCCCGGCGGCACATACTGTCCCGCTGCGCAACGTGTTCAGAAAAGACGAGGTAGCCGAGTCGTATCCACGAACCGAAATCCTGTCAAACGCACCGAGACAGGAGGAAAACTGCTTCAGAGTCCAAGCAATACTGGAGTGAGCGTATCAGCCAGATGATTAACGCTGCCAGCCTAGCCATTGCCTTGCTAATTGGCTATCTCCTAGGCTCCTTTCCAGCAGCATATCTTGCCGGCCGCCTCAGAAAGGGCATAGACATCCGCAAAGTCGGAAGCAGAAACATGGGCGCCATGAATGTCTTTTACGAAGTCGGCCCGGCAGAAGCAGCACTAGTAACCCTGGCTGATCTGGGCAAAGGCGTCGGAGCCATTCTATTGGTTCGGCACTTGTTGGGTTATCCTTTAGTCTGTTCGTTTGATATTGTTAGCGGGGTTACAGGTGTGGCCGCCATAATGGGCCACATATTCCCCGTATTTCTCAAATTCCGCGGCGGGAAAGGCGCAGCTACGGCCATCGGGATTCTCATGTTTTTGATGCCTTGGGCAGTGCCGTTTCTTTTCGTCGTTTTCTTCATAGCTTTGCTCATCACTCGTAATCCCACCTTCAGCTACAGCCTGCTCCTCATCGTTTTCCCTTTTGTGGCTGGCTTTATCTACCACGACCGCTTTGACGAGCCGTTGGCTCTGGTATTCTACTCCGCCGGTCTCGGGATATTTTTGGGCATACAATACACGCCCAGGCTCAGAGAGATGTACAACAAAGCCGGCGGCAACTGGCATAGAGTCGTCAAGCGCCGCAGCCTCAAAGAGAGGTTATGAGCTATGGCAGGGAGCGAGCTATACCAGTTAACTATTCACGAGGCACACGAGCTTCTGAGGCGAAGGGAAATATGCTCTAGAGAGCTGACGAAATCCGTACTGAAACGCATTGCTGATGTAGAAACGAAGGTTAAAGCCTGCGTCACTATTGTTGAAGACCTCGCCCTGAAGGAGGCGCAGAAAGTTGACGACCACATCAGAACTGGTCAGGAGATCGCTCCTTTAACGGGCATCCCTACCTTGATTAAGGATGTCATATGTACGAAGGGGATAAGAACAACCTGCAGTTCCAAGATGCTGGAAAACTTCGTCCCGCCCTATGACGCTACGGTAGTAGAGAAACTGAAGACACAAAAGGCAGTGATAGTCGGGAAAGCCAATATGGATGAATTCGCCATGGGCTCTTCCACAGAGCACTCTGCCTTTTTCCCCACGCACAACCCCTGGGATCTGACCCGGGTCCCCGGAGGCAGCAGCGGTGGTTCAGCAGCTGCTGTAGCTGCCGATGAAGCCATCTATTCACTTGGCTCTGACACTGGTGGCAGCGTCCGTCAGCCAGCGGCACTTTGCGGCGTAGTTGGGCTGAAACCCACCTACGGTCGGGTCAGCCGGTTTGGCCTGGTTGCGTTCGCCAGTTCCCTTGACCAGATCGGCCCGATAACTAAGGATGTCACCGATTGCGCCCTGGTGATGAACGCTATCTCGGGTTACGACCCGAAAGATTCAACTTCGGTCCCCTATCCTGTACCGGACTACACCAAGCAACTAATTCCGGACATCAAAGGGCTCAAGATCGGCGTCCCCAAAGAATACTTCGTTCAGGGCATGCAGTCCCAGGTGCTGGCAGCTTTACAAGCTGCCGTAAGCAAGCTTCAGGAATTAGGCGCCGAGATAGACTGGGAAGTGTCTCTACCGCATACGAAGTACGCTCTGGCTGCTTATTACATACTGGCTCCATCCGAGGCTTCGGCAAATCTGGCGCGCTATGATGGAGTGAAGTACGGCTTTTCCGTGGCAAATGCGCGGAACGTCATCCAAATGACAGAAAGGACTCGCCAGCTCGGGTTCGGTGTCGAGGTTAAGAGGCGCATAATGCTGGGCACCTACGCCCTATCCGCAGGTTACTACGAGGCTTACTATCTTAAAGCACAGAAGGTGCGCACCCTGATAAAGCAGGAATTTGACCGAGCATTCGAAAAATATGACGCTCTGGTTACCCCGACTTCGCCGATACTGGCTTTCAAGCTCGGTGAAAAGTTAGAAGACCCGATGCAAATGTATCTCAGCGACATTTGCACATTGCCTATCAATATCGCCGGCATTCCAGCCATCTCTGTGCCTGCTGGTTTTGCCGATAATCTGCCCATAGGCATGCAAATTATAGGCAAGCCTTTCAGCGAGGAGATGCTTCTGCGCATTGCCTTCGCTTACGAACAAGCAACCGACTGGCACAAGAGAAAACCTCCATTATGCTGAAACAATGCGCATGTCAATCTAGATACGGTCGGATGAGGATTGCTTGCAGATTGCCACAGGTTGTACTGCGCAGTGCTCTTGCGAACAGCCTCCACAAGAAGGCAGGTAAACCAGTTGGCGAGAGGTAACGACTGTTACTTCACTGGCGTCAGAATAACAGCTATACGCTGATAGTAGATAGCCGTGCGCCCTTCAAAGCCGGAATCCGTACCGACCAACAGCCAGAGTTCACCATCGGGACTGGCAGTGACAGTGTACTTGTGTGTATGACAGCGTTTCAGGGAAACATACGGCGGGTTCTCTAGATCAACCTTTTCGGCAGAAAGAGGATTGGCGATGTGCCCGACTACTGATGCCGCTTGCCCGTCACCGGTGTTACCTTCTGCTTTGTCTACGTTCATTCGGTAATAATCAAGGCCGACATCGAGGTATGCCTCAGGCTCTGCAGGACAGGCACCAGCTCTCAAGAACACGCTCTCGCCCGGAGCGCCACCGATGCCCACGGCACCGCTGGGCGCGTTTGAAGCAAAGACGATGGTGAACCTTACTCGGTATTTCTGACCGGGTACGATGCCATCCTCAGGCCCCAGGCGGCGCTTGAGGAACATAAAGAGATCATCGGAATGGTTGATACCCTGAATGTAGTAGCCGGTACCATTGATTCCAAGTTCGGGCGGCAACGGCCTTATCCCACCCTCAAGCTGCATCATATCCTCCATATCAGCAGCATATTCAGCAAAGCCGTGTTTCCAACCTTGTGCATCCTTACGAAAATCGAATTCCAGACGAATCGAAGGGGATATAGCTGTAAGGACGGCGTAAACAACCAAGCCGACCGCCGCCACAACTCCCACGACAACAAGTAACCTCTTTCTCATCTCCTATCTCCTTCCGATTCTCAAATGTGCTTAAGCCCGGTTTTCCGTTCACTCTCCACCAGCGTACGGGCTCCCAAAAAGTTGGTTCACAAGATATAAATGCCTTATGCTGCCAAAGGTTGCGATTCTCAAGGCAGGTCATTTGATAGGAGGCCGTGATTCTGGGTGGAGCGAAGAATCTGTAGCCCAGCTCAGCACACCGTCTCCTCACATTCTTCATCATCCCGATTTATCGGGACTCCTCAGAATGACATTTCTTGTGAAGGTTATCTGCCGGACTGCACTCTAGGAAATATATCCATCCCGGATGAGAAGCTCGGCGACCAGAACTGCGCCCTTGGCTGCCCCCATCTTGGTGTTGTGGGACACAAGAAGATACTTGATGCCATTCTTGAGAACATTATCTTTCCTGATTCTGCCGACTGTGGTTGCCATGCCATCTTCAGCATCGCGATCAAGCCGCGGCTGAGGACGAAACGGGTCGTCCTGCACTATTATCATTCGCTTGGGGGCCGAAGGCAGATCGGCTTCGTTGGCCGACCCTCGGTAGTCTCGCATGGCTTGGGCGACGTCGCTAACCTCGCATGGCTTCTGCGTGGATACGAAGACGGATTCGGTATGTCCTTCACGGACATTGACGCGACAGCAGGTGCAGCTAACGTTAAACCTGGCAGGGTCGATACAGGGGCCTGCGAATCTGCCCAGAATCTTCTGCGTTTCACGCTGCACCTTCTCTTCTTCGCCAGGGATAAACGGAATAATGTTGTCCAGAATGTCGAGCCCGATCACGCCGGGACTTCGACCCGCCCCCGACAGGGCTTGCATAGAGGTCATTATCACGGCGTCTATGCCAAACGACTCATAGATCGGTTTCAGGGTTATGGCCAGGCCGGTAGTAGTGCAATTCGGAATGGGCGTAATAAATCCTCTCCAGCCCCGTGCTTTCCTCTGCACGTTCAGCAACTTGGCGTGCTCGGAGTTGACGCCCGGGATGAGGATGGGCACATCCTCATCGTACCGGAAAGCCGAAGCCGTGCTGATAACAGCTTTATGTTCCGCGAATTTGGGCTCCAGAATCCTGGCCTGGTCGGATTCCACGGCAGAAAAGATAACGTCCAGACCAGAAATATCCATCTCCGTGGCATTCTGGACAGGCATATCCATGACCTCTTCCACGGGCGGCTCCTGACAAAACCAGCGCAAAGCTCCTGACTGAGCATCTGTGATGGCTTCCTTATAGCTACGCCCTGCCGACCTCTCCGAAGCAGCCAGCGCTGCAACTTCAATCCACGGATGGCCTTTAAGTGCAACCAGAAATTGCTGACCAACTATTCCCGTCGCGCCGACAATTCCAGCTTTTATCATCGTTCCCCCACTAGGACCCCGGAGACTCTAGAAGCAAGCCAAATCGGGGCGAGAGGATTTGAACCTCCGACCTCAGCGTCCCGAACGCTGCGCGCTAGCCACTGCGCTACGCCCCGCCATGTGTGCTATTATATGATGTTTAACTACGGAGAACAAGAATGAAGTGGTAGCCGCTCACTTCGGTGTCATTCTGAGGGAGCGTAGTGACCAAAGAATCTTTGGAGACCCTTCGCTTGGCCTAGGGTGACATTGGGTAATTGCAGCTAGAGATGAAGTATTGCGTTCTGATAATCGATGGAGTTTCGGACTGGCCATTAGCTTCTCGTGGCGGCAAGACGTGCCTCGAGTTAGCACACACCCCGAACCTCGATGCCATGGCCCCGACGGCTGTTGTCGGCCTGGTTCACACCGTGCCACCTGGGATGGAGCCGAGCAGCGCCTGCGCCTGTATGTCCGCGTTGGGTTACGACCCTCAGCTATATTACCGGGGTCGCAGCGCCATTGAGGCGCGCGGCATGGGCGTTCCCATCAACGAAGGCGAGGTCGTTTTTCGCTGCAATTTGGTCGCTGTTCGGGACGGTAGAATGTGGAGTTATAGTTGCGGCCATATCAGCACCGACGAAGCACGAGCTCTCATTGCCACTTTGAACCAAAAGCTGGGCAACGACCAAGTACGCTTCTATCCCGGGGTTAGCTATAGACATTTGTGCAAAATAAGGGGAAGAGAGGATACCCTCCTGGCCAACTGCACTCCCCCACATGATATCCCTGATAAACCTATCGCGAAGTTCCTTCCCAAAGGCACCGGCAGCGAATTTTTGCGCCATTTGATGGCTCAATCTGAGCTCGTGCTTCGTGACCATCCTGTGAACGAGGCGCGAAGAGCACGGGGTGATATGCCGGCTAGTATGGTCTGGCTCTTTTGGGGCAGTGGTAGAATACCTGATATGCCCGCTTTCAAGGACGTCTATGGACTTGATGCTGCCGTCACATCGGGCGTGGATATCGTTAGAGGTCTAGCCCGAATTATAGGTATGCAGGTGCTGGATATCCCTGGAGTGACCGGCGACCTCAACAATGATTACGCTGCCCAGGGCAGTTTCGCGCTGAAAGCGCTGGAGAAATACGATATGGTGGTTATCCACGTGGAGGCTACTGATGAGGCATCCCACGCCGGCCTGGTAGATGAGAAAATAGAGGCTATTGAATTGGTAGATAAAGAGATTGTGGCTCGGCTTCGTCTCTGGGGTAAGGACGCCCTTCGGGTTCTGATTTTGCCTGACCATTCCACCCCCATCGAGGTCAGAAGCCATGTTGCCGACCCTGTTCCGTTTATGCTCTGGGGTCCGAGGTTCACCCCGACAAGTCAGGCTCGAGCACGGAGATTTACCGAGACGGAAGCCAAACGCACTGGCGTGCTTATCAACAAAGGGCATAGTATTATGAGCATGCTGACGGCAGACTAGGATTTGTAAGATGGCGCTGATAGTTCAGAAGTATGGCGGCAGCTCGGTAGCCGATGCCGAGAAAATCAGGAATGTTGCCCGCCGTGTCGGTAGGGCTAAAGACGAAGGAAATGAGGTGGTAGTGGTTGTGTCTGCCATGGGAGACACCACCGATGATTTGCTCAAGCTGGCTTACCAAATCAGTGAACGACCGAGTGACAGGGAACTTGATCTTCTCCTATCGACGGGCGAGATCGTGTCTAGCACTCTTTTGGCTATGGCCCTGAACGGCCTTGGTTACAAGGCGGTCAGCCTGACAGGCGCTCAGGCAGGCATTTATACTGATTCCAGCTACAGCCGCGCTCGGATTGTGCGGGTTGACGCTAAGCGAGTGGTCAGCGAGCTGAAGAGGGGTAACATTGTTATTGTGGCTGGATTCCAAGGCGTAACCGGGAAGAGAGACATTACCACCTTAGGTCGCGGCGGCTCCGATACCACGGCGGTTGCCCTGGCTATCAGCCTGGGTGCCAAAATCTGCCAGATATACACCGACGTCGAAGGGGTATATACCGCTGATCCTCGCCTTGTGCCGCAGGCAAGAAAACTCAAGGAAATCAGCTATGAGGAGATGTTGGAGTTAGCTACCTATGGAGCTAAGGTTGTGCATAATCGAGCAGTGGAATTGGGTTGGCTATATAATATGCCGATCCTAGTCGCCTCCAGCTTCAGCGACAGCCCAGGCACTGTGATTTGTAGGGAGGCTTCTATGGAAGTGAAAAGAAAGGTAACGGGCATCGCCCATGATACCAATGTGGCAAAGGTCACCGTGGTCGGCGTGCCGGACCATCCTGGCATAGCTGCCGCTATCTTTGAGCCGCTAGCCAGAGCCAACATAAGCGTGGATACAATTGTTCAGAACGCTAGCGTCAACAACATTACAGACCTCACTTTTACCGTAGCTCGAGACGACCTGATTAAAGCTATGTCCATTGTTGAGCCGGTTGTCAAATCCGTGGGCGCTAAGCAATGCATCACTGACTCCAAGTTGGCCAAGGTCAGCATTGTCGGCACCGGTATGCAGAACACACCCGGCTATGCCGCCAGGATGTTCCGGGCGCTCTATGAGAAAGGAATCAATATCCAGTTGATTACTACTTCCGAGATAAGGATAACCTGCATCATCTCTGAGGACAGAGTTAAAGACGCTGTTCAGGCGCTGCACCAGGCTTTCGAGCTGGAGAAGGTGACTTGACAATTCCCGCCTGACATCGTAAGTATGTAGGTTCATGGAAATGTACGTAGCTGCCTATCAACAAGAAGAAGAGAAAGCTCGGTTAAGACAGCAACTGAGTAAGGAAGCTATCGATTTGGCTATTCACGGAAGATGGGAAGAGGCTGCAGCCATAAACAGGAACATAGTCGATCAATTTCCGTCTGATGTGGAGGCGTACAATCGCCTTGGCCGGGCATTGACAGAGCTTGGAGATATAGACGGAGCTAAAGAAGCCTACCAAAAGGCGCTGGAGCTGGCTCCTGAGAATGCCATCGCCAAGAAGAACCTGGCTCGCCTGACCAGTTTGTCTGGGACTATGGCCGCATTGCACCGCCGCAGCAAGAAAGTTTCACGGCCTAAAACTCAGACCCGGAAGGTCGCTCTCGACCTTTTCATAACTGAAATGGGGAAGGCGGGAGTTGTGAATCTACAGAATGTAGCTTCAGCGAGTATCTTGGCCAAGATGGCCTTCGGCGACCAAGTACACCTGAAGGCGGAAGGACAGCGCCTGGTCGTAACAAACGAGGCAGGTGAATACCTTGGGGAGGTGGAGCCCAAACAGGGTCTGCGCCTCGCCAAACTGATGCGAGGCGGAAATAAATATGATGCGGCTATCCTCAATGTAGAGGGAGACAAGGTGCAGGTAATTATCAAGGAGACGTATCAACATCCCAGTCAGGCAGGACGTCCCTCATTTCCTGCTAAAGCTACGGAGCATCTGCGGACACGTATTAAGGAAAGCCTGCTCAGGCGCGGGATCATCGCTGAAGAGGGTGAGTTGATACCTGAATCAGAATACTCTGATGAAGAGGAAGAGACCGGTGTCGAAGAGGAGGCCCTGCCCGAAGGCTTTACCATCGTTGGAGAAGATAGCGAAAAGGGAACTGAGGTCTGATGGAAGCTGCTGTGGTAAAACCCGTCGACATTGAACAGGAGATGAAAAGCTCCTACCTCGACTATGCCATGAGCGTCATAGTCTCCCGAGCTCTGCCTGACGTCCGTGATGGCTTAAAGCCGGTCCAGCGGCGTGTGCTGTACGCCATGGACGGTCTGGGGTTACGATACAACAGTCCTTACAAAAAGAGTGCCCGTATTGTTGGCGAAGTCATGGGAAAATACCACCCGCACGGAGATGCTCCCGTTTATGAAGCCATGGTGCGCATGGCTCAGGATTTCTCACTAAGATATCCCTTTGTTGACGGCCAGGGCAATTTCGGCAGCATTGACAACGACCCACCAGCAGCAATGAGGTATACCGAGGCTCGCCTTTCCAAGATTGCTGAGGAAATGCTAGTTGACATCGACAAGAACACCGTTGACTTTGTCCCCAACTTTGACGGCTCTCTAGAGGAGCCGTCTGTATTGCCGGCCAGATTGCCAAACCTACTAGTCAACGGATCTTCAGGCATAGCCGTGGGAATGACAACCAACATCCCACCTCACAACCTCAGCGAAATATGTGACGCCATCATCTATTTGATCGAGCACCCCGAAGCCACAGCAGAGGAGCTCATACAGTTAGTCAAAGGCCCCGACTTCCCTACCGGCGGCATAATCTGGGGACAGGAAGGGATAGAGAAAGCCTATGCTACGGGGCAGGGCAAAATCATACTTCGGGCTAAAGCCAGAGAGGTCACCACCAAGACAGGCAGGAAACAGATACTTATTACCGAGCTTCCTTACCAGGTGAACAAGGCAGCTCTGGTGGAAAAGATAGCTGAGCTGGCCAGGGCAAAGAAAATATCGGGTATAGCTGAAGTGCGCGACGAGTCGGACAGGGAAGGCATGCGCATCGTCATCGAACTGAAAAAGGAAGCTCAACCGCGACAGGTGCTCAATAACCTGTACAAGTACACCACCATGCAATCCGCCTTCTACATCAATATGGTCGCCCTGGTCGAGGGCCAACCTAGAGTAATCAATCTTAGAGACGCCCTAGACCACTACATTGAATTCCGGTCTCAGGTCATTACTAGGAGGTCGCGGTTTGAACTTGAGAAGGCGAAGGACAGGGCGCATATTCTGGAGGGCTTCAGAATTGCCCTGAACAACCTGGAGCAGGTGATCAAGATCATCAGACAGTCTCAAACAGTGGAGGCTGCCCGCGCCAACTTGATGGCGGCTTTCTCCATGTCACAAGTCCAGGCACAAGCTATCCTTGATATGCCGCTGCGCAGACTGGCCAAACTGGAGCAAGACAAAATAACTGAGGAATACGCCGCCGTAATAAAGAATATCTCCTACCTTGAGGACCTGCTGGCCAATCCGCGGAAGATTTTGGCGCTGGTAGCCCAGGATGCTCAAGAACTTAAGTCCAATTATGGTGACCCTCGACGAACCGTAATCAAGGCGGAAGAAATCGAGGAATTTCGTACAGAAGACCTCATCTCCCACGAGGCGATGGTAGTCACCTTGACCGCCAATGGATTTATCAAGAGGATTCCTGCCAGCACTTACCGACTGCAACACCGCGGCGGAAAAGGAATAACGGGTATGGTGACCCGTGGTGGCGACACCGTAAACCACATACTGGTAGCTGACACGCACGACAATCTGCTCTTCTTCACCCGCTCTGGTAGAGTTTACTGCCTGAGGTGCTACGAAGTTCCCGAGGATTCCTCACGCACATCCAAGGGCATCGCCCTGGTCAATCTGCTTCCCATCAACTTGGAAGACCAGGTGAGTGTGTTACTGGCTATGTCAAGCTTTCCTAAAAGCAAGTTCTTATTGATGGCCACCAGGGGTGGATTAGTAAAGAAGACTCCTCTGGCTGCATTTGCCTCGATAAGAAAAAATGGCATTATCGCCATGAAGCTCAGGAACGCCGACAAATTGACCTCAGCCGCTGTCGTTGCTGACGACGATGAGATCATCATGGTAAGCCGGAACGGCAAGGCGATCAGATTTGGAGTGAAGGGCTTAAGAACTGCCTCCCGAATGAGCGGCGGCGTTCGCGGCATTCGTCTTGTTGATGACGAGGTCGTCGGTATGGGCATCATCTTCCCGGATGCTTATGTCCTGACAGTGACGGAACGAGGATTTGGCAAGCTGACTCCGGTAAAGAATTACCCGCTTCACAATAGAGGCACTAAGGGAGTGAGAACCTACCGGGTTAATCCCAAAACGGGAAACCTGGCTGTCTCGAGGCTTGTCTCCCCGAAAGGCTCTCTGGTAATGTTGTCAATCAAGGGCAACGTGGTGAACATCCCTATGGAACAAGTTCCGATTCAGAGCAGGAACGGCAGGGGAGCCAGGCTGATGACCCTTGATGAAGATGATAGCGTGGCTTCGGCGACCTGGGTCTTGCGACAAAATTGAATTCACAACAAGGTTGAGAGGCAGGATTTCAAACAAAGTGGAAACTCTTCGGGAATTGGCGTTGACATTCGTCCCCATTTTTTTTGCTATGGATGCTCTCGGAAACTTGCCGATATTCCTTGCCTTAACTCAGAGAGTCCAGCCAAAGCAGCGCAGACGCACTATACATCTAGCCATACTTACCGCTCTTGGTGTAGGCCTGGGATTCATTGGCGTGGGCCGGGCCATTTTTGCACTTTTGGGAATTGAGGTCGCTGACTTCCTAGTAGCTGGCGGTGTCATCCTGCTGATCCTGTCCATCAGGGAGATAATCGCGGGCAAGATTGTGGAAGTAGATGACTCGTCAACTTCTGAGATGATAGGCATCGTGCCTCTGGGTACCCCTCTAATCGTCGGCCCAGCGGTACTCGCAAGCTTGCTACTACTTACTGGTCGTTACCATATCCTCATCGTGGTTTTCTCCTTTATGGCGAATCTGGCGATACAATGGGTAGTTCTAAGACAAGCCGACCGAATAGTCGCTGTGCTGGGACATGCCGGGGTAGGGGCAATATCCAAGATAGTCATGCTGCTGTTAGCCGCCATTGCTGTGAAGATGATTCGCGAAGGTGTTCTCGGCGTCATCGGCTAGCCTTCACGGTTCGCACTGCGTTGAAACTTGATGTATCATTGTTACCAGCTAAGAGGCTCCATTGAAACTCGAACGGAGGTAATATGGCGTTTCTAGAGTGTCGCCGGTGAAGCGAAGGAGGTGACGGATGCCAGAGTTGAGGCAAGAATGGTCTGAAATTGTTGTTACCGTTCAGAGAGATATAGGACGATTGATGGACGAAGTCGTCGGTCGCAAACCACCGGCGGTTCGCTTCTCCCCACGAACCTGGCAACCAGCAGTCGATATATTCGAAACCGACAGAGAGGTGGTGGTTCTGGTAGAACTTGCCGGCCTCAAAGAAGATGAGATTGAAGTGATTGTTCGCAATGATCTACTGACGATCAAGGGCGAGAGAAGAGATCTCAAGCAAGGCGTCAAGCGCATCTATTCTCAGATGGAGATACTGTGGGGACCCTTTGAGCGAAGTATAGCTCTACCTGCTAACATTAACACGGATCAAATCAAAGCTTTCTACGAAGCCGGTATTCTGGAGGTAGTCTTACCCAAGCAAGATAGGGAGAGAACGCATCGCGTCGATATCCGGGCAGGTTAATGGCTTGGTGCCCGATAGGACAATGGTGTTCAACCGAGGAAAAGAAAAAAAGAAAGAAGGAGTTAGACTGCCCGAAGAGCTTCCTGTTCTGCCCCAAAGCGAAGTAGTGGTCTTTCCTTCCCTCATTGTTCCCTTGGGTACAGCGGACGCCGCGGCTATCAAACTCATAGACGATGCTGCAGCCGGCGACAAACTGGTTGGCTTTTTTGCTCAGAGACCGGACTCAAAAGAAGTCACCGACCTTTACTCAGTGGGGACCGCCGCTGTCATCGCCCGGATGTTTAAGTTGCCGGACGGCTCCGTTCATGTCTTCTTCCAGGGGCTGGATAGGATCGAACTGAAAAAAATCACACAGGTTGAGCCTTACCTCAAGGCGAAGGTTGAGGTCCTTGAAGACAAGGTAGAAAAAAGCCCTGAACTCGAGGCACTGGTCAGGAATTTGATCACGCTGTTCCAGAAAGTAGTCGAATTGGCGCCCAATCTACCTCGGGAACTGAATATCGCCGTGCTCAACATACCCGACCCGGGCAGTCTGGCTGATTTTGTAGCTGCCCACATCAATCTTAAGCCTGAAGAGAAACAGCAAATCTTGGAAGCTATCGACGTCACGCAGCGTATAAGGAAGCTCACTGTCTTCGTCAACCGCGAGCTAGAAGTGCTGGAGCTGGGAAGCAAAATCCAATCTCAAGCCAGAGAAGAAATGACCAAGGCCCAGAGGGAGTTCTTCCTGCGAGAACAGCTAAAGGCCATACAGAAGGAGCTGGGCGAGATTGACGAGCGGACGGTAGAGATAAATGAGTTGCGGGAAAGGCTTGCCCAGGCAAAATTGCCTCCCGAAGCCGCCAAGGAGGCAGAGCGGGAGCTCGAACGTCTGGCCAAGATGCCACCGGCAGCCGCCGAGTATACTGTATCCCGAACCTACCTGGACTGGCTCATCAACCTCCCTTGGGCAAAGAGCACCGAGGATAATCTCGACATAAGCCGGGCATCGCGGGTGCTGGACGAAGACCACTACGACCTGGACAAGGTAAAGGAAAGAATACTTGACTATCTGGCGGTCCGCAAACTGAAGCCCGATACTAGGGGACCGATATTGTGCTTCGTCGGGCCTCCGGGAACGGGCAAGACTTCCGTGGGGCAGTCCATTGCCCGGGCCCTGGGTAGAAAATTCGTGCGCATGTCGTTGGGCGGCATCAGAGACGAAGCTGATATACGCGGGCATCGTCGCACCTACGTCGGCGCTTTGCCGGGCAGAATTATCCAAGGCTTACGGCGCGCCGAGTCCAACAACCCTTTGTTTATGCTCGACGAAATCGACAAGATAGGCGCGGACTTTCGCGGTGACCCCGCAGCAGCCTTGCTCGAAGTCCTGGACCCCGAGCAAAACTTCTCGTTTGTTGACCATTACCTAGACGTGCCCTTCGATCTATCGCGGGTAATGTTTATCACCACAGCCAACATCGTGGACCCTATTCCACCAGCGCTGCTGGACAGAATGGAAGTGATAGAACTGCCTGGCTATACAGAAAACGAGAAGCTCCATATCGCCAGAAAGTTTCTCATTCCCAAACAGCTGAAGGAGAATGGGCTGAACGCTGAGCAACTAGAGATCAAGGACGAAGCTGTCGTTAGCATTGTTCGGAATTACACTCGGGAAGCGGGATTACGGAATCTGGAACGCGAGATTGGCACTATCTGTCGCAAAGTAGCTCGCCGCATCGCCGAAGGAAAGAGCGAGGCGGCTGTGGTTACGGCCGACAAGCTCCACGATTACCTCGGGCCCAAGAAGTTTCGCTATGAGATAGCCGAGGAGGCTGATGAAGTGGGTGTGGCTACGGGCTTAGCCTGGACACCTGCAGGCGGCGACCTCATTTTCGTCGAGGCTACCCTGGTGCCTGGGAAGGGCAACCTTATCCTGACCGGCAAGCTGGGCGATGTTATGCAGGAGTCGGCAAAGGCCGCCCTCACTCATATTCGGTCTCTTACCGCGCGCGAGCAGACGAAACTGGATATTCCCAAGGATTTCTATGAAAAGAACGATATTCATGTACACGTTCCTGATGGTTCTATCCCAAAGGACGGGCCATCCGCAGGCATCACCATGGCAGTAGCTTTAGCCTCAGCAGTTACCAAACGTCTGGTGAGCAAAGACGTTGGCATGACTGGCGAAATCACCTTGAGGGGCAAGGTCCTGCCTGTTGGCGGCATCAGGGACAAGGTGTTGGCTGCTCATCGAGCGGGACTCAAGAGAGTCATTTTGCCCGCAGAGAATGAAAAGGATTTGGAGGAAGTTCCCCAAGAAGTCAAAGAGGAGCTTGACTTCATATTTGTAAAGACCATTGATGAAGCTCTTGAAGCTGCACTCAACCAGCGAGCAAGCACCAATCAGCCTCCTTGCTAGGGGTCGGCACCGCAAGCATTGGCTATTGACACGTTCTGCCACACTGATATAGATTTACTACAAGGAGGTGAATATGTTCTGCTCTAAGTGCGGCGCAGAAAATCCCGATGGGGCCAGGTTCTGCTCTAAGTGCGGCGCTGAGCTCGCTGGCGGCACCAAGCCATCCGAAGTGGCGCCAAAACCCGAGGGGGAAAGCAGCACAGGCATGTCGCCCAATGTGGCCGGTCTGCTTTGTTATGTGGCTACCTGGGTAACCGGAATAGTTTTCGTGGCGCTGGAAAAGAAGAGCAAATTTGTCAAATTCCATGCCTGGCAATCTATTATGACGTTCGGGGCGTTGACTGTGGTCTTGATTATTTCATCCATCCTCCACGGTATAGCAGTGGCCACCCTTTCTCTCGGGCTGTGGCACTTCGCTAACGCCCTCAGCATCATCGTTGGCATCCTGATGACCGCCCTATGGATTGCGCTTATGCTTCTGGCATACCAGGGCAAGATGTGGAAAGTGCCCCTGGCAGGCAACTGGGCTGAGAAACAAGCTAACAAGTAACTTTCGAGTAACCTGGGTGCATTAGATTCAATAAGGTAAGGCGCTGCTCTTTACACCTAGGGCGGAGCGGCTCTGTTGGAGCCGTACGATGCTTCGGTTGCGTGCCCGAACGTACACAATTAGCGGCCGAATCTGTTCCAAAATTTGGATATTTTCTTTACCAGCCTGCTGCGAAATTCTCCTGTGAACACCGTGGCCAGGGTGTATAATTAGCAGTGTATGGGCTCCGAGGTGTTCTACCGCAAGTGGCGGCCGCAGACCTTGAGCGAGGTGGTGGGGCAACAGCCTGTAACTCAGACATTGCGCAACGCCGTAGAAAGTGGGAAGGTGGCTCATGCCTACCTTTTTTGCGGTCCACGAGGCACGGGCAAAACCAGCACCGCGCGGATCCTAGCCAAAGCGGTCAACTGCCCCAATCAAGCCGGCGGCGAGCCATGTACTACCTGCGATATGTGCCGTTCTATCACTGAAGGCAGAGCCCTGGATGTGATAGAGATAGATGCTGCCAGCAATCGTGGTATTGACGAAATCCGTAGCCTGAGGGAAAAGGCAAACTATGCCCCCAGCCTAGCTCGCTACAAAGTCTATATCATAGACGAAGTCCACATGCTAACCGAAGCAGCTTGCAACGCCTTGCTGAAGACTCTGGAGGAGCCACCGCCTCACGTAATCTTTGTCCTAGCTACTACCGAAGTCCACAAGGTTCTGCCTACCATAGTATCGAGATGCCAGCGCTTCAATTTCCGTCGGCTGGGACAGGCCGAGATAATCGGGAAACTCAAGCTGATATGCCAGAAGGAAGGGATTCACATTGAGCCCGGTTCGCTAGAGCTTATTGCCCGTGCTGCCAGCGGAAGTCTCCGGGATGCCGAAAACATCCTGCAGCAGATGATTGGTTACTACGGCAACGAAATCGCGCTTGACCAGATTCAGACAGAACTCGGAATCACTCGGGATGCACGAATCAGGCAACTAGCACGGTGTGTCGTCAATAGAGACATACCTAGTGGGTTGGGTGTTATACATAGCCTGAACGCTGACGGAGTTGATCTGCGCCAGTTCAATACAGGCCTAGTTGAATACCTTCGAGGAGTGCTGTTAGCCAAATCACGGTGCCAGGAGGCTCTGGATGTTACCCGCGAGGATCTGGCTGACATGACAAGCCTGGCTGCCGCTGCCCGTCTGGACTATTTGCTCCGGGCAGTTAAATCTTTCTCCAGCGTGGATTTTCGCAGCGGCAATTATTCTGCTTTGTCCCTAGAGCTGGCTTTCTTGGATTGTGTCTTGCCCTTACCCGCTGCACAACCACCGCCGATGGCGAATGAATCGGCCAAGCCAATGAATGTCCGTGAAGCTCCACCGGAGCAAGCAGACATTACTGAGACCGCAGATGGCTCTGATTCGTCAAGTCAGGATGTCGCTGTAGTGGCCCCCTCCCAACCCCGTGACAAAGAAATGCCCCGCGATATCGATTTCATCCGCAAGCGCTGGAAGGAGTTCATTAGAGCACTGCGGGGCGAGGGCTCCAGCGGCAATCTGGACGCTTTCTTGCGCAGTGCCTGTGACCCTATAGCCCTCGAAAACGATACACTGGTCCTTGCCTTCTACTACTCGTTCCATAAGGAGAAGATCGAGGATGCCAAGTACCGACATCTTGTGGAGAAAAAGCTTCAGCAGGTCTTTGGTCAACCCTACAAGATACGGTGCGTTCTGGTTGACTCCAAGAGGAAAAGCCAATCGCAGGCCAGAACTGAGAACCCTGTAGTCAAAGCTGCTCTGGAAATGGGAGCCAAGATTAGGGAGGAACCTTAGCCTCGCTAGGAAGCGCAAGGAAGGAGATAGATGGATAAGTCTATATTGCGTCAGGCCCAGCAACTTCAAGCCAAGTTGGCAAAAGCCCAGGAGGAACTGGGCAATATGACTGTGGAAGCCAGCAGCGGAGGTGGCGCAGTGAAAGTGGTGCTGGATGGACACCAGAAAGTTCGTTCCGTCCAGATATCTCGCGAGGTAGTTGAAGCAGGAGATGTGGAGTTGCTACAGGATCTGGTTATGGCGGCTGTAAACGAGGCTGTGGCTAGGTCGCAGGAGCTTGTTAACAAGCACCTCAGCAGGTTGACTGGTGGCCTGAACATCCCCGGATTACCATAAGAAAATAGTCGGCACACGCGTCATCC
>Ga0209102_1000846_pt1 | contig 18330 bp, 18 predicted proteins | sample ConPoolayeHmetaG_FD_185483 | JGI IMG/M metagenome (GOLD analysis project Ga0209102, IMG submission 185483) | Hot spring microbial mat communities from California, USA to study Microbial Dark Matter (Phase II) - Cone Pool mat layer H metaG... ...
ACTCCCGGTTTTATATGGTTATACATCAAATACGCATCCAGCCCTCGGCCACCAAGAAACATCTTTCGCATCTCAACGGGAATGGGTTTTGTCTCAATTGCGCCAGTAGTTAGGTCAATATAGGCTACCTTTCTATTTAGAGCCATAATCTATTTCTTCCCCTTTCTTGCTTTGGCTTCAGCCTCGGCTTCCTCAGCCAGTCGTTTGTTTACCTCCCACACTGGTCCTCTTACCCTGGGCACGTCTGGCCATAGCCAGGATAAGCGCCACTCATAGCCACAATTGGGGCACTTTACCGATTTGGCCCCGGCTGGTGGTTTAATCCTTTGCAGACAGTTCATACACCTGACCTGTCCTATGGTTCTGCCTCTGGCGGTAATTTCAGCCGTTGTTTCCTCAGTCAAAATAACCCTCCTTTTACCGGTTCATCTCCAAGAACGATAATATCAAATCCGCTTAAAGACTGTCAAACAATCTCCTGACTAAGTGATGGTGGCTATAATCCCTTACCAGCAAGATAGGCAGCAAGGTCAGCCAGACGGCAGCTATAGCCCCATTCGTTATCGTACCAGGCGATTACCTTGACCATATCGCCGGCGATGAGCATGGTGCTGGAGGCGTCAATGACGCAGCTTGCCGGGTTACCCTTGAAATCCATACTGACCAGCTCTTCTTCACAGTATTCCATGATGCCAGATAGAGGCCCTTCCGCCGCTGCCTTGAAAGCCTGGTTGACCTGTTCTTTGGTAACCTTTTTAGCCAGCTCAGCGACAAAGTCACAAACCGAGACGGTGGCTGTAGGCACCCTGAAAGCCAACCCGTCAAGTCTGCCTTTAAGTTCGGGGAAGACTTGAGTTACGGCTCTGGTGGCACCGGTAGTAGTAGGGATAATGTTGAGGCCGGCGGTTCGAGCCCGCCGCAGGTCCTTATGGACGGTATCCAGGATTCTCTGGTCATTGGTGTAGGCGTGGATCGTGGTCATAAATCCCTTGTTTATTCCGAAGCTCTGGTGCAGTACCTTGACCAGCGGGGCGATACAATTGGTGGTACAGGAGGCGTTAGAAATAATATGGTGTTTAGACGGGATATACCTGTCCTCGTTGACGCCGAGGACGATGGTTATATCTTCATTACGGGCTGGAGCCGATATAATCACTTTCTTGGCACCACCCTTAAGGTGGGCTGATGCCTTGATAGCATCGGTAAATAGTCCGGTTGACTCTATTACGATGTCGGCACCGTAATCCTGCCAGGATATTCGGGCGGGGTCGCGCTCGGCAAACACCTTTATCTTTTTACCATCAACGATTATCGAGTCTTCGGTAGCTTCTACTTTACCGGGATAGCGACCGTAGTTACTGTCCCATTTCAGTAGGTGGGCATTAGTCTTGGTGTCGGTAAGGTCATTAATGACAACTACCTCCAGTTTCCCCTTGTGGTACTGGTTAATTGCCTTGAAGGTTAGTCTGCCGATACGACCGAAGCCATTAATACCGATTTTGGTTGTCATTTAGCACCTCCCTAGGGCTTAAATGTTTATTTTTCCAGTTTCTGTATCTTCAGGTTGTGAAAGGCTCCGATGCCGGCGAAGCCAGCCCTTTGCCCCAGCTCTTCTTCTATTTTGAGGAGGCGGTTATACTTAGCCGTGCGCTCGGAGCGGCAGGGAGCGCCGGCTTTAATCTGCCCCATATTCAGACCTACAGCGAGGTCGGCAATGGTGGTATCTTCCGTCTCACCGGAACGGTGGCTGATTACCGTTGTCCAGCCCGCCTGCCTTGCCATTCGAATACAGGCTATCGTCTCGCTAAGGGTGCCAATCTGGTTAGGTTTGATAAGGACGGAATTGGAGACTTTGAGCTTGATACCTGTGCTCAAGCGGTTGACATTGGTGGTGTAGAGGTCATCACCGACAAGCTGGACTTTGCTGCCCAATTTTTGAGTCAGTAACTGCCAGCCTTCCCAGTCGTCCTCAGCCATTCCATCCTCAAGGCTGATGATGGGGTAAATGGATGCCCACTCAACATAGTACTCTACCATTTCGCTAGTGCTCAATGAAGCACCTTCTCCCACCAGGGAGTATTTACCATTCTTATAGAATTCACTGGCGGCGGGGTCCAGAGCGATAAAGCAATCCCTGCCCGGCTTGTAGCCGGCTTTTTCAATGGCTGATAGGACTGCCTCTATCGCCTCTTTATTTGGCAGGGAGGGGGCAAAGCCGCCCTCATCGCCGACATTGGTATTCAGTCCTTTGTCCTTAAGTACCTTTTTCAGGGAGTGGTACACTTCAGCCCCCATTTGCAGGGCTTGACGGAAGCTTGAGGCTCCGGCGGGCACGACCATAAACTCCTGGAAATCTGTTGAGCTATTGACATGCTTACCGCCGTTAAGGATGTTCATGAGCGGTACGGGCAGAGTGTATCTGTCGGCTTTACCCAGATAGTGGTACAGGGGGACACCAGCCGAATTCGCCGAGGCATAAGCTACGGCTAGGGACACTCCCAGAATGGCATTGGCTCCGAGGCGTGATTTGTTCCCGGTGCCGTCAAGCTCTACTAACTTGCGGTCAATAGCTGTCTGGTCGGTGACTGGCATTCCGGTCAGGGCAGTAGCAATGGCCTGATTAACATTGGTTACCGCCTTTAGAACACCCAGTCCATTAAATCGGGACTTATCCCCGTCCCGGAGTTCTAATGCTTCATACTTTCCCGTGCTGGCTCCGGAGGGCACCGCCGCCCGGCCTTTCGCGCCATCGGATAAGACTACCTCAACCTCCAGTGTGGGGTTGCCCCTGGAATCCAGGATTTCTCTGGCTTTGATATGACTAATAGTTGGCACTTTGCCTCGATTATCTTACTTTAATAAATATTGCCATTATATCACCTGAGTCCGAGTGTTGGCAAAATACCAACCTCACCCCCTTAATCCCAAAAAGTGAAATGAAAGGAGTTTAAGAGGGTGGCGCTAAAGCGCCCCACCCTCTTTTACAAAATTGCCCCCTTCCCTTGTCAAGGAAAGGGGGCAGGGGGATGGGTTTCCATACGTTCAATCAAAAAGTGACAAAATAGGGTTGACTGGATTAGAACATATGTGCTAATTTAATCAAGACATGAGGTGAGATAGAGATGATCTGGAGAGTAAGAAATGGAGATGGAAGGAAGGAATGAAGTTGAGCTGGACCTGCCGCCGGAATATTGCCACTATCGGGATGAGGGCTGTGAGCTTGCCGACTCCTGCCTTAACTGCCCATTTTCAAAGTGTATCTACGAGGAGCCGGGAGGCAAACGGCGCTGGTTGAAGAGATTGCGAGCCAAAGAGATGGCCAGGCTTTTTACGACTGACGGGAAAGGGGTAAAGGAACTGGCACAGATGTTTGGCGTCAGCCAGCGCACGGTGCAGAGGGCGTTGAAGGTTGCTCTGGGAAACTCAAATAGAAGGGGTCAGCAGAATGAATGAAGATTTTAACCCTCAAGAGTTAGGCCGCCGTGATATAGAGAGACTCAAGCGATATAAAGAACTCCTTGATTTCTATCATGGCATTCACTGGGAGGGGAGGGAGAGGCGGGGGGAGAAACGCCTGACCTTTAACTACGCCAAGGTATTTATTGATAAGGTTACCTCATACCTGATGTCGGGTGTCCATTTTACTGTTGAGCCAGTAGAAGACTCAGATGAGGCTAGAGCCAGAGCCAAGAGAGCACAGCTCGCCTTAGAGGAAGTATATGAGGATAATAACTTAGAACAGCTTGACTTTGAGACCGAGATTGATTGTGCCATCCTTGGTGATGCCTGCTATAAGGTTATCTGGGATGCTGAAGAGAAGCGCGTCAGGATTACCGCTCCAGATATTCAGGGCATCCATGCCTGGTGGGTTGGAGATGATACCTCAAAGGTCTGGAGGGTGGCCTCAAAGTATAACCTCACCCAGGATACGGCAGAAAGCCTCTACAGAATAAAGGCTAAGGGTAAGACAGCCAGCATTATCGAGCTATGGACGGTTCAGGACTTTGAGCTATGGATTGACGGTATTCAGGTTGAGAAGAAACCCAATCCCTATGGCTTCATACCGTTCGTTATTTATCCCAATCTGAGGGAGCCGAAGAAGTTCTGGGGCATATCCGATTTGTCTCAGATTATGGAGCCGCAGCGAGAACTGAATCGGGCGACATCGCAGCTATCAAAGATACTCGAGCTCTCAGGTAACCCTATCGCTGTCTTGGAAAATGTTGAGGAAGCCGAGGACATTGCCGTCAGGCCGGGGGCGGTGTGGAACATACCTGAGGATGCCAAAGCCTATCTGCTGGACCTGCTCCAGGGTGGCGGCGTTGGGCTGCACATAGATTACATCAATTTGCTCTATAGAATCCTGCACGACTTATCTGAATCGCCCAGGGCCGCCTTCGGCGGTACGGAGAGGGACCTGTCCGGCGTAGCCCTTGAGATTGAGCTTCAACCACTCCTGCAGAAGGTGAGACGCAAAAGGATTATCCGGACAGTTGCCTACAACCGCAGAAACAGACTGGTCCTCAAACTCCTAGAGAAATACCGGAATGAGAATTTTGGGGACAACCGGTTAAAGGTAGTCTGGGGGCCGCTGTTACCACAGGACTTAGATAAGCTGGTGGCTAATGAACAGATATTGATTCAGAGCGGCATTCATTCAAGGCGTAGGGCTATGGATGAGGTCGGAGTCGAGGACCCGGAGATGGAGTTTAATCGTTGGCTTGAGGAAAGGGAGACTATCCTCAGGATGAACAGAGAACTCAATTCAGGACCCTCTAGGGGCGGGGCGGGGGGAGAGCATTGGAGCCCCGGTCAGAGGTCTATTCTGAATAAGGAGGCGAAAAGTTGGATGATGAATTAGAGCCGGCGGAGAACCGGTCAGAGGCACCGTCTGGCGACGAAAACCCCTCTCAAGTGAAGGAGATTGCCAGGCTGGAGAACCTGTTGGCCCAAAAACTGAGGAGTTGACTAGGGCCAGCGCTCGCCTTGTTGAGCTTGAGCAGGTGGTAGCTAATAAAGACAGCGAGATTGCTCGCTTGAAGCAGAATAGCGATGAGCTGGAGGAAAGATTGAAAACCATCAGCAACTCTCTGACACAGGCGGTAGCTAGCTATCGAGCGATGGTGGTGCAGGCAAATCCGGAGGTAGTCGAGGAACTCATCAGCGGGGACACCATCGAGTCTATCAATGAGTCTCTGGGTAAAGCAAAAGACCTGGCCAAGAAGGTGAGACAGAGAATGGAGGCTGAGATTTCTCTGGCTAAGGTTCCCGCCGGGGCTCCGGAAAGGGTATCTCCCGACCTTTCCGCTCTGTCACCACGGGAGAAGATACAATACGCTATAGGAGGTAGAAGATAAATGGCGCTAACTTTAGAAGAAGCAGCCAAACTATCTAATGATATGCTTTTGCAGGGGGTGGTGGAGACCATTGTTAAGGACTCACCGGTGCTGAAGGAACTGCCCTTCATTGAAATTGCGGGTAATGGCTTGACCTATAACCAGGAGAAGACCCTGCCGACTATCGATTTCTATAACGTGGGCGATACCTGGGCTGAATCAACGCCAACCTTCGAGCAGAAAACGGCTAACCTGAAGATTATGGGTGGTGATGCTGATGTGGACAACTTCCTCAAGGCAACCCGTTCTAACCTCCAGGACCTCGAGGCGGCAGTTATTGAGCTTAAGGCCAAGGCACTCAAGGATAAGTTCGAAGAGACCTTTATCTATGGGGATGCCACAGCCAATCCCAAGCAGTTCGATGGCTTAAGGAAGCTCATCAATACGACTCAGGCTGGCAGTCAGGTAATTGCGGCTGGGGCCAATGGGGCTACCCTGACCCTGTCTATGCTTGATGAGCTTATTGATGCCGTAAAGGGCGGCAAACCCGACCTACTGCTGATGAGCCGGCGCTCCAGACGCAAGATTAATGCTCTGGTCAGAGCCTCCGGCGGTATGATGGAGACTGACCGTGATAAGTGGGGTAATTTCGTCCAGTTCTGGGATGGTATCGCTATTGGCGTCAATGACTGGATACTGGACACCCACGTGGTCAGCGGCGGTGTCGAAACGGCAATTACTGGTGGCGACTGCTCCACAATCTACGCTATCCAGTTTGGAGAGGGGGCACTCTGTGGCCTGACTGCGCCCGGACACCTCACCATAGAGCCCATCGGCTCGCTTGAGACCAAAGATGCTACCAGAACCAGGATTAAGTGGTATTGCTCTCTAGCGCTGTTTTCAGCCGTCAAAGCGGCTGCCCTAATTGGCGTCAAAGACTAAGCAAAACCGGGGAGGGGGCCTAGCCCCCTCCCCGCAAAAATGGCTGTCGAGGAGGGTTGATACCCCTCTTCAAAAAATTCCCCCTTATCAAGAGGTAGGGGGACAGGCGTACTAAACAATGGAGGGGATGAGGTAGATATGAATCTAAGTGAGATGAGGACCATCGTCAGGCGTGACCTGCATGATGAGGACGCTACTAACTATCGCTGGACCGATGATGAACTGAATAGGCATATTGCCCACGCGGTTAAGGACTTCTCCGAAGCTATTCCCTACGAGCAGAAAGCAACTAAAGCTACCACTTCAGGCTCCAGGGAAATTGACATATCCGCTATGGCTGACCGCATTACGGTTGAGGCTGTAGAGTACCCGGTGGATGAGTTCCCGAAGAGATACCAGCGATTTAGCCTGTGGGCGAATACCCTGACTCTCCTTGGCGATGAGGTACCCGATGGTTCCAATGCTTATATCTACTACGGCAAGCTCCATACCCTTGATGATACCACTTCTACCATCCCGGCTATGTATGAGGACTTGATTGCAGCTGGCGCCAGTGGCTATGCCGCCGTGGAATGGGCAATATATGCCGTTAACCGTGTTAATATTGGTGGGAACACCACTCCCGAAGAGTTTCTTGCCTGGGGCAGGGAAAAACTGAACTTCTTTAAGGCGGAGCTGAAAAGACTGCAGAGGAGAAACCGGGTTAGAATCCGCTCACTATATAGACCCTACTCTCCACCGTTGTCTAAGTCCACTGACCAAGGTCCGTAACAAACGGGGCGTCTAAGTCTAAGGGGGGCGAAGCCCTCTTTAAGAAATGTTTCCCCCTCTTCTGTGAAGGAGAGGGGGATTAAGGGGGTGAAGTAGAAATGACCATAAAAGAAGGACTAACTAAGACCAAGGAAGGCTTGCCTAAAGAGGCTTTTGCCATTGTTGGTGACCCGGAAGAGCCGGAGACCTGGAAGCTACCTCATCACCATAAGAATATCCTTAGAGCCCTGCGGGGGAAACTTGACATTGAAAAGACGGTTGACTGGGAAAGGATGGCAGAGGCCGTGGCGGCCCTGTCGCGAGGAGGCTACCGCGGGCAGAGGGTAGAGGCCAGCCCTGAACGGATTCTGCAGGCAGCCAAACATCTGGCAGCTCACTACCGTAAGGCGGGTAAGCCTTTGCCCGATACTTTGGCGGCTTTGGTGTGACAAGATGGACTTTTATCGAGCACTGTGGTCAAGGATAGGGGGTCGACCTTGGACCTATATAGCCAGGGACATATACCACCGGTTTGAATATCTCATACTGGTCAGCTTATTCAGTGGTGGATATTTTCTTGGCATTTCCAGCTTAGTAAGCTGGAAATGGTTCATAATCATATTAGTATCTTATACGGTTGGTTTTATCCACGGTCACTTCTTTTGGGGGACGAAGTATGTCCCAGACCAGAGTGGGGAGTGAATTGTGCGCAGTCTATCAACGACGCTTCTAGCGGCCCAGCAAGGAGCCAGCCATATTCCCTATGTCAAGGTGGAAGCCAGGAACAGGATTGCGGGTGTGGTCAGGCTTGACTGGGAGAGGTTGTATACTGGCAGTGAGGCTGACTATTTCCACGCCCTGACTATCCCTGGCGATGGTGCCCTTATCAGGGTAAGGATAAGCCCGCCTGCCGATGGCCGGAAGCTCTACAGGCAGCGGGTAGCTGACCCCGGTCCTTCATCAGATTTCAGTTCCTGGACCTACACCAACCAGTACAACTGTCTCGCGGTGGCGGCGGCTTCTTCAGGGGCTGAGGTCTCCATTTTCTGGGTAAATTCCAGCCGGGAAATCAGGCGTATTAAGAGTACTGACTATGGCGTTAGCTGGGGCAGCCCGGAGCTTATTGACTACACTCCTACCACGGCGGTCAATGGCCTGGCCGCTGCCTATAAGCCCAATGGTGATTTGGCCATCTTCTTTGCCGACCAGCAAACTCTCTATGTTAAAAAGCGTGTTGGCGGTAGCTGGCAGTCTAAGACCGCCTGGGATAAGAGCACCAGTGACCTTTCAGGTGTTGCCGTCGTCTATGACGCTGATTGGAATCTTATTGTTAGCGGTAAGGATTCGGCAGGCAACTTTAAGCTGTGGAGCTTGGTATATGGCGATGGCGGGGATGTGGCTTCTGGTACCTGGTCAGCACTCAAGGAGTTTGCTTCGGCTCCTTCGGATGGTAATTTTGAATACCATAGAGTTTTCCTGGACAAGCCGGATGTCCATAGGTGCTTCTATGTCGAGAAATTTACCGGTACCGAAGCTTATAACCGTCCCTTCTGGTCTCACTCTGTCCTCAGTGCCAGGTTTCTGGATGACCTGTGGCGCGAGCCGGTCCCGTTTGACCTATCAAGCGAGTACGGTGTGGCTATGGCTCATTATGGCAATTACGGTTGGCTCTCTACTCCCTACGGGGTCTGGCGAGCCAAGCTGACCGAGGAGAGCCTGGATTTAACGGCTGACGTTGTATCTCTGAGGGAGGAGATAGCGCCGAGCCAGGGGAGGCTGACCATTGAACTGAGAAATGACGACGGGAGATACGCCTCACTGCCGTCACCGCTTGAGATTGGCTGCCAGTTAGAGGTCAGCCCGGGTTATGTTACCTCTCAGGGAGACGAAGTCAGCGCCGGGCAAACCTTCAGCCTGGAAGCCTATGAGTACATCAGCGCCGGAGGTAAGGCTAGTCTTTTACTCCATGCTCAGGATGGGTGGGGGTGGATGAACCGCTGGAAAGCCAGGCACCAGTTCCGGTGGAATAAAGCCTCCAGCGAGATGAGCGTTAAGGAAATCCTTGAGTTCATCCTGGCCAGAGTTGGCTTAAAACTCGAGACAAAATCCCAATCATCGGTCATCACCGGTTATTTCCCGGATTTCACTATTCACCTGAATAACAGGGGTGATACCGTCATCAAAAGACTGCTCTCCTTCGTTCCTGATGTACTATTTATTGAAGGCAATAAAGCCTATTTGGTAAATCCCCTGTCCTCGGATGATTCGGTCTATTCCTACGGAGAGTCTCACCCTGTATTCGAGGGTAGGTACCGGAAGGGAGCCTGGGAGCTTAATCGGGTTCAGGTTGAAGGCTACGACTCAATAAATGACAGGCCAATCGTGGTTGATTCTTTCTCCTGGAGTCAGGTAGCCAAGGTCTATGACCGGCTGAACCAGCTTGATGACCGGAATATAGATACCTTAGCCAGAGCTGGGGAGAGGGGGGAGGCTTATTTGAGGGAAGCTGAAATTGAATCAGCCAGTGGCACAATTCGAATTCCGGTGAATTGCGGTCAGCAGTTATACGATGTCATTGACATAACCGATAGCCGGGCTGGATTCAGCACTGAAAAGAAGAGGGTGCTGGCAATGACCTTGACCTACGAGCCCCGTCGTGGCGAATATGAGCAAAGGCTGTCTCTGGGAGCGGTATAAAGACGGAGGAATAAGGGTGAAATGAGCTTGAGAAAAGGGATGCTGAAGAGTTTCAATTCTGGCGACTATACCGCCACGGTTCAACTTTCAAGTAGCTATAAGGTCTATCTTGAAGGTATCCAGGTGGCTCGGAATATACCGGCTTCGGAGATGACGGTGGGCAAGAAGGTAGTGGTTGTCTTCTTTGATGAGCACAATGCTAAAGAAGCAGTAGTGGTCGCAGTTTATACTTAGTTTGAAAATTTAACATCAGGCTGGTCTGATAAAGCGGTAGCCCATGCCGTGCTCGGTGACGATAATGCTCGGCGATTCAATGTTATCCCCCAGCTTTTGCCTGAGGTGCTGAATATGCACTCTCAGCAGGTCCCTGGCATCAACATATGTTTCTCCCCATACCTTGGTTAGCAGATTCTCATGGGTGACCAACCGTCCCTCGTTCCTGATTAGGAGGTTTAGAAGTCTGAATTCAGTGGAGGTAAGCTTTACCGGCTTCCCGTCCAGCTTTACCTCATTACTGGCGAAGTCAACTGATAGTTTGCCACTGACAAAAGGGCGTTCCTCGGTAGGAACGGGCAGTCCCCGGACACGGCGGAGCACCGCCTGCACCCGTGCCACCAGTTCAATGTGGCTGAAAGGCTTGGTGATATAATCATCTGCCCCCAGCTCTAGCCCTTTGGCGACATCAGTATCCTCGCCTCTTACCGTTAGCATTATCACCGGCACCTGAGAAAAACGCCGCAGCTCACGGAGAACCTGGAAGCCGTCCATATCGGGCAGTCCTATATCCAGGATAACTACATCGGGGTTCTCGGCTTCAATAAGCTCTAACCCTTTCTCTCCGGTAGCGGCTGAAATTATATTGGCGCCACTCCAGCGTAGCTGGAAGCACAGAGAGACAACCTCTATAATCTCAGGCGAATCATCAACTACGACTACTTTCAACTGATACCACCATTGGCAGGGAGAAGAAAAAGGTACTCCCCTGCCCAACTGTGCTCCTTAACCAGATCTTGCCCCCGTGCAGCTCAACGAGGAACTTGGCAATCGCTAAACCAAGCCCGCTGCCGGCATGCCCCCTCTCCTCATCAGGACGGCTGACCTGATGGCGTTTATCTTGCCTGACCTGATAGTAGGGCTGAAATACTTTTTCTTGCTCCTCTGGGGGGATGCCTATCCCGGTATCGCTGACCTGCACAACTAAACTCGCTCCATCCTGGTGGGCACTCACCTTGATTCGCCCTTTTTCCGCAGTAAACTTGCTGGCATTGTCTATTAGAGCCACCAGGATTTGCTCCAGATATTGCCGAACCGCTTTAGCCCGGGGCAGGGAATCAGGCATCTCCACTGTCAGAGACTGCTTTCGGCTTTGAATCTTGGGGTAAAGCTGAGCGGTGATATTTCGGACTACCTGCCCAATTTCAACAGACTCCGGTTGAAATCGGGAATCTTCGGTTAGCAGCGTGTCCATTTCGGCGAGTAAAGAGAGCCTTTCGTCTATGCTGTGGGCATTTCGGATGATGCTTTGGATAAGCCTTCCCAGCACACTCTTCGGGTTTGGCCGGAGTTCGTCAGCCAGGAGTTCGGCTGAGACAATAATGGCGGTGAGGAAAGTCTTGAGGTCATGTGTAGTAGCGGCAACAAAATCAAGCTTTTCCTCATTCGGCTCTGTCATTTCTTTCTCTTTTTGTCTGATGTTAGGTAGACTCATCTATTTCAGCTAGGCAGATATCACCTGCTGGCTATCTACTTTCTTTGCTTAAGCCCTTGGCAATGCCCTTTAAGATAGTGAGGATTCCAATGACCGCTCGCTGTATTTCAAGCGGCTCCTGGGCCAAAACTCTAGCTACGTAAGGGTCCAGTCGGTCGCTGCCATAAGGCGCGGTCTTCTCAGCTATCACCGGAGATTGCGGAGATAGATATCCTGCTAAGGTAAAGAGTTCGTCCTCTTCGAAACCCAGAGGCTTGGCAATTTTCTGTAGGATGTGGGCTGACGGGAAGCGTTCTCCCCTCTCGATGCGGCCCAGGTGTGATGCCGATACTCCAGACTTGCCAGCTAGCTCTTGAAGTGTCAGCGATAACGAGATTCTTTGCTGCTTGAGTATGGTGCCTAGATGATTACTGTCCATTAGTTAAATTGTAATTCGCCAATTGGCAAATGTCAATAGTCCTTGACGGGTAAAGCGGTGAATTATACAATGGCGTTGTTGGGCAAGATGACTAGGAAATACGACGTTATTATTGTGGGTGGTGGTCCTGCCGGCATTTTTGCCGCTCTGGAATTGACTCAAGCATCTGGCTTAGATGTTCTGCTTATCGAGAAGGGGAGAGACATTGACGAGCGCCAATGTCCGGCTCGTGACCGGGGGAGAGCTTGCCTTTCCTGCTCGCCCTGCCATCTCGTTTGTGGTCTGGGCGGAGCCGGCGCCTTAAGTGATGGTAAACTGACACTCTCACCGCAGGTGGGAGGTCGGCTCGTTGACTACCTTGGGGAGGGTAAGGCCGAAGCCCTGGTCAGGTATGTTGATGAGACGTATCGTAAGTTTGGCGCCTCAGATAAGCTGTATGGGGTTGGGGATGAAGTTGAGCGGTTACGTCTCCAGGCTGCTCTCGCTGGATTACGACTGAGCGTAGTGCCCCTTCGTCACCTCGGCACGGAGCATTGCCGTTCGGTGCTGAAGGCGATGAGAGACTACCTTGCCTCACGCGTGGACTTTCAGCTTGGGACAACGGCTTCCACCATCCTTGTTGACCGGGGCGAGGTCAGGGGGGTTGAGACTGCGTCAGGAGACAGGTTTGCCACTCGCTATCTAATTCTGGCTCCGGGCAGGGAAGGGGCAGATTGGTTATCTAAAGAGGCAAAACGGCTTGACCTCACCATGCATATTAACCCTATTGATGTTGGGGTCAGGGTTGAGGTGCCCGCATCCGTGATGGATGATTTGAGCAATGTGCTGTACGAGGCAAAACTGGAATTCAGGTCACCAAGTTTCGATGACCGGATTAGGACATTCTGTATGTGTCCGGCTGGTGAGGTCATTACCGAATCTACCGGGGGTTGTGAGCCGGTAATCACGGTTAACGGGCATAGCTATGCTGACCGTAGAAGTAACAATACCAATTTTGCCCTGTTGGTGAGCACCACCTTCACCGAGCCTTTTCGGGAGCCGATTGCCTATGGTAAGTATCTGGCCAGACTGGCCAATATTCTCAGTGGCGGGGTGTTGCTACAGCGTCTGGGTGACCTGATGGCGGGGCACCGTTCTACTCCCGCCCGTATTGAGCGGGGCTCAGTTCAGCCTACCCTGAAGAGTGCCGTACCTGGTGACCTCAGTTTTGCCCTGCCCTATCGGCACCTTACCGGAATTGTGGAGATGCTTCAGGCAATGGATAAGCTAGCTAAAGGAGTAGCCTCCCCCGACACTCTGCTCTACGGCGTTGAGGTCAAGTTCTATTCCAGCCGACCTCAGCTTAGCTCCAGCCTGGAAACAGAGGTTCGCAACATGTTTGCCGTTGGGGATGGGGCTGGTGTTAGTCGTGGTTTGGTTCAGTCGTCAGCCTCTGGCGTCGTCGCCGCTCGTGAGATTCTTGACAGAGTGGCTCAGGCTAATTAAAATGGGGATGATACTATTAACCTGCTATAATACGCCACCGGGTATTTAAGCGGGTAAAAAAAGGAGTGGATGTCAGGTGACTGGTGTAGTAGCCGGTGAGAATGAGAGCTTCGAGAGTTTGCTCAAGCGGTTCAACAAGGGGGTGCAGCAGGCTGGTATCCTTTCCGAGATACGCCGCGGGGAATACTTTGAGAAGCCCAGCGTTAAGCGTAAACGGAAGGAAGCGGCTAAGAGGCGGAAGTCTGCCAGGGCGGCTCTCAGATAGAAAACTGATATTGTAACGGAAGATTAATTTGGAAGCAAACTTAAGAGAAAAGCTAAGTGCCGACCTCAAGCAGGCTGTGAAGGACGGGGACAAGGTGAGGCGGTCAGCTATTCGCCTGGTGTTGGCGGCCGTCCATAATGCCGAAATCGCTCGTCAATCTTCTTTGGCAGATGGTGACATCCTCGGCATCATTGCTAAGGAAGCCAGACAGCGTCAAGAGAGTATCGAAGCCTTCAAAAAAGGAAACCGCCCGGACCTGGTGGCTCAAGAAGAAGCGGAACTGGCTGTCCTGCAGGAATACCTGCCTAAGCAGATGACGCGGGATGAGATTATAGCTGAGGCTCGCAAGGTTATTGAGGAGGTTGGTGCCGAGAGCCCCAGGGATAAGGGTAAGGTCATGCCCAAGCTCATCGCTCAGCTTAAAGGCAGGGCCGACGGACGTCAGATAAATGAGGTGGTAACTGAGTTACTTAGCTCATAGCATATTGAACGGCAGGTTGAGAAGAAGACCGTTTATTTAGAGGGGCGTTAGCCCCTTTAATAATCTCTGGTTGTTGCTGGGTATCGTTCCATGCACAAAATAGAAGTTCGCTTGAAGAACCATTTACCGGATACCAGAGGGCTCAGTCTGGTCAGGGATATACATGACCTGGGCATAACCACGGTCTCTAGTGTCCGTGTTGTCGATATATACTGGCTGGATGCTGACCTGGCACCCGATAAGCTAGACTTGATTTGTCGGGAACTCCTGGCTGACCCGGTTACTCAAGAATACCGGTCTTTCACCATTTCTCCACAGGGTGTGACGAGGGACGGAGTCCCTCTTACAGATTCCTCTCTCTCTCCTTATCAAGGAGAGGAAGAAAAAGGGGGAGAGGCTACAAAGCAATCCCATACCGTTGAGGTTGCCTATAATGCTGGCGTCTCTGACCCTGTTGAAGACACCGTTATGAAAGCGGTTCGGGATTTGGGTATCAGTGGTATCAGGGCAGTTAAAACCGCTAAATGCTACCTGATCGAGGGAGAACTGGATGAAGACCAGTTGGAAGTTATCTGTAGCCGGCTTCTGGTCAACCCGATTATTCAGCACATAGTCAGAGCAGAGCAATTTGCCTTTCCAAAAAATCCTCGGTACGAATTCAACTTACACCAGGTAGACATTCTGGGGCTAGACGATGCCGGGCTTCGAAGGGTAAGGCAGCAATTTGGCTTTACCGAGGATGAGCTTCAAGCCGTTATAACCTACTTTAGGGAGCAAGGACGGAACCCGGTTGATGTCGAGCTTGAGACGCTGGCGCAGACCTGGTCTGAGCACTGTGTCCACAAGACCCTTAAGGGCAGGATCTCCTTTGGCGATTCAACCATTGATAATTTGCTCAGGAGCACCATCATTAAAGCTACTCTGGAGCTGAATAAGCCGTGGTGTATCTCTGTTTTTGAGGACAATGCGGGTGTCATTGATTTTGACGGTCGCTGGGCGCTGTGTTTTAAGGTTGAAACCCATAACCATCCCTCAGCGGTTGAGCCGTACGGGGGAGCGGCCACGGGGATAGGCGGGGTGGTTCGTGACCCCCTTGGCACCGGACTAGGTGCCAAACCAATTCTGAACACAGATGTATTCTGTTTTGGCCCCCCCGACCTTCCCTATGAGAAGCTACCCAGGGGGGTCTTACATCCAAGGCGTATCTTTAAGGGTGTCCGGGCTGGAGTGGCGGATTATGCTAACCGCCTCGGGATTCCTACCCTTAATGGTGCCATACTCTTTGATGAACGTTATACCACCAACCCGCTTGTCTACTGTGGGACACTGGGGTTGATGCCTAAGGAACTTGGTCGCAGAGGGCAACAAAGGCCGGGCGACTTGGTAGTGCTGGTGGGGGGCAGGACCGGGCGTGATGGTATTCATGGTGTTACCTTTGCCTCAGAACGGCTAACCGAGGAGTCAAGCACCGTCTCCTACAGTTCTGTTCAGATTGGCAACCCCATTGTCGAAAAGAAGCTTATTGACGTTCTGCTTCAAGCCAGAGAGCGCGGGCTGTATCGCCGGATAACCGACTGCGGCGGTGGGGGGCTTTCCTCGGCAGTGGGCGAGATGGCTGAGGAGACCGGGGTGCGCGTGGACCTGGATAAGGTTCCGTTGAAGTATGCCGGGTTATCCTATTCAGAAATCTGGGTCTCCGAGTCCCAGGAACGAATGGTGCTGGCGGTTCCTCAAGACCGCATTGAAGAACTGATGAACCTTTTCGCCAGCGAGGACGTAGAGGCAGCCGTTATCGGCGAATTTACCAGCGACCGGCGACTTCAACTCTTTTATCAGGGGAACCGGGTGTGCGACCTGAGTATGGACTTCATCCACCACGGGCGACCTCAGGTGAGGAGAAAGGCAATATGGCAACAACCAAGACACGCCGAGCCTGACTTTGCCTGTCCTCCAGATTTAAGCGAAGCCCTGCTTGCCATTCTCGGCTCCTGGAATGTGTGCAGTAAGGAGTGGGTGATACGCCAGTATGACCATGAGGTGCAGGGGGGCAGTGTTCTAAAGCCGTTGGTGGGAAAGAATAATGATGGCCCCGGTGATGCCGCCATTATCCGACCGGTTTTGGATTCTAAAATGGGCGTAATTGTCTCCAATGGCATAAACCCTAAATATGGAGACATAGACCCCTACTGGATGGCAGCCTCGGCTATTGATGAGGCGTTAAGGCAGATTATTGCTGTTGGTGGTAACCTGCACAGGGTAGCCTTGCTCGACAATTTCAGCTGGGGCAATACCGACGAGCCGGAGATGCTCGGGGCTTTAGTCCGGGCAGCCCAGGCATGCTACGATATGGCTATTGCCTATGAAACTCCTTTTATCTCCGGCAAGGATAGCCTCCATAATGAGTTTGAATTTGAGGGTAAAATACACTCTATTCCGCACACGCTGCTTATCTCTGCCATTGGCGTTATGGAAGACACCGGTCGAGCCGTATCAATGGACTTCAAGGAGGCTGGAGACCTGATTTACATAGTGGGCACGACTCAGAGTGAACTTGGCGGGTCTGAATATCTCAGGGCTTACGGTCTCATCGGCAATACTGTGCCTAAAGTTGACCCCAAGCGTGCCCGCGAGTTGATGAACAGCTTGAGTATGGCTACGGAGAAGGGTTTAGTCAGGGCATGCCACGACTGTAGCGAGGGTGGAATTGGTGTTGCCCTTGCCGAGATGGCTTTTGCCGGGGGACTGGGTGCCACCGTCCATTTGAAGGCTGTCCCGCTCGGTGAGCCTATAGACCGGGATGACTTCATCCTTTTCTCCGAATCAAACAGCCGCTTCCTGGTTGAAGTGGCTCCGGCAAACAAAGACGAGTTTGAAAAGACATTGAGTGGTACCAGCTTCGCCGCTATCGGTCGGGTTACAGACTCTGAGGTACTGGAAATATATGGGGTAAATGGCAAGTGTATTGTGACTAAGTCGGTTAGTGACCTAAAAGAAGCCTGGCAGAGACCGTTGCGGTGGTAAAAAGGGGAGTTTAAGAGGGGCGAAGTCCGATGTGCAATACACCGCGTACTTAGTGAAGCCTCTCATTTGATGGGTGTCAACGTCATGTATTCCAACCGGGTTAGCAGGAGATATTCCCCTGCCTCAGTTGCCCGCTACCGCTAGTATTTTATACGGTTCCCATGCCCTTGGCAACCGGATTTTCGGTCAGGCACAGCATAGGTGCCACCTTCAAGGGCAGCCCGACTGCCACTGGTCAAGTTCCCAGATGACCCTTTATCCTGAGGGGGACTGGACTGTTTCAGGCAGAAGAGAACGAAAATACGTAAGGAAGGTGCCGACCAAATGCCGGGAGGGATCAGAGACGCTCTATGGTCAAAATAAGCCCCTTTTCGGGGCAGATGGTAATTAATTTATTAGGGGGATCAGCCGCTGAGAAATGGGCAACGCGTCTGATAAGGGGTTTTTGGTAGCATGCTACACGTGGCGTTGCTTCACGTGGCGAGTGTAGCAGATTTAGACCTTTACATGTAGCAACTGTGGTGACCGGGTGTAGTAGGGAGTAAATGGCCCGTGAGGGACTAAGAATAAAATCAAAGCCCAAAAGTCGTCCGGCGTTTGCCGGCCCTGGGCTTTTTTTATTGGGCTGGGGGTGACCCCGGGCTGGGATAAAAGAGGAGGAGAAAACTGATTCGGCTATTTACTAGCGGCTATTCACTGGGGCTATTCACTTAGTGGCTTCCACTTAGTGGGCGTCGTCGTCAGATGTGACCGAGGAGATGACTATCTGACCGAGGAGGTGCGGTAAGGTATGCGGGAGAAAGTTTAAGTCTAAGGATGCCCTCTCCCACGCTCACCCACAGAACCCGCCTGAGTCAGTCATGCAGATGCTGTGACAAGGAGTTTAACCCTACTGCACGACGTGGTGCAGGGAATGAGCCAGCAAGGTATTGTCCCATTTTACCGCTAGGTAATTGGGACACCGGACACGGCGGTTACCCTGTGTACTGGAGGTGAGCGACTTCTGTAGGACATGCTGCACAGAATGTTAAAGGCAGGAATACGGGAGATAGACAGGCTAACAAGATTGAGCCAGACGCTGGAGCAAGGGGTGGCGGGGAACAAACATACTATTTGGTTGAAGGTCAATAGCCTCTGGCCAAGTTTTCTATTGTCATCAATTGGCGGACAGGCCCCAGCCTCTTCTTTCCCGGTTCCCTCTTTAGCAGTTAGATACGGGTTGCTCTT
>Ga0209102_1000849_pt1 | contig 18316 bp, 16 predicted proteins | sample ConPoolayeHmetaG_FD_185483 | JGI IMG/M metagenome (GOLD analysis project Ga0209102, IMG submission 185483) | Hot spring microbial mat communities from California, USA to study Microbial Dark Matter (Phase II) - Cone Pool mat layer H metaG... ...
AGGAGATTTCAGGAATAAAAGCCTATGCCTCTCTCAAGGAAATTCAAGGTCCAATCGATCTTGGGGTGATTGTCCTTCCAGCAGAACAGGTTCCCAAAGTCATCCAGGAATGTGGAGAAAAAGGGGTCAGGGCTATTGTTCTTATTACTGCAGGGTTTAAAGAGATTGAAGATCGAAAAGGAACGGAACTTCAGGAAGAGATCTTCAGGCTTGCTGAGACCTACGGGATAAAGATCATTGGACCAAATACTTTTGGAGTGATCAATCTCCATTATCCCATGAATGCCTCTTTTACTCCAGAGTTTTCCCAGGTTAAAAAAGGAAAGATAAGCTTTATCAGCCAGAGTGGTGGGATGTCCCATCTGCTGGCTTTTCTCGCCATGAAAGAGAATTTAGGACTGAGTAAAATTGTGGGTTTAGGGAATCGTTGTAATGTCGATTTCTGGGATATGCTCGAGTATTTGAATGAGGATCCGGAAACCCAAGTCGTAGCCATGTACCTCGAAGGGGTCGATGAACCCAGAAAACTGGTCGAACTCGCCCGAAGAATGGATAAAAGAAAACCTATTGTCGCCTATAAAGTGGGAATTTCTTCCAACAGTGATCGGGCCTCTCAGTTTCATACCGGCTCTCTCGCTGGAAAATATGAGATCTATCTGGGAGCTTTCCGACAGGCAGGAATTCTAAGTGTCCACAGTTCAGAGGAACTTCTCGACACGGCTAAAGCCCTTTGTCTTTCTTTGTTACCAAAAGGGAATCGGGTGGCTGTGCTTTCAGGACAAGCTGGGCCAGGAATGGCAGCCTGTGATGTTTGCGAAAAGGAGGGTCTCTCTATTCCGTTATTCTCCCCTGAGACCCAAAAGAGAATTAATACCCTCCTTCCTCCGCTTGCAATTCGAACCAATCCTGTGGATATGGGCCCTGCATGGTATGATTCTAAGGCGATTCGCGGGATCGTTGAGGCAGTATTAGAAGACCAGGGGATTGATGCCCTCCTTCTCTGTATGATGTATGCTTCGGCGAATCGCCCTGCCGTCGGGGTGCTGGCGGAGTCCTTAACCCAACTCGAAAGAAGAAAACCTATCCTTTGCTGCATTTCTGCACCCGATGGGATTTGGGATGAAGAGATTCAAAAACTCGAAGCTTCGGGAATCCCGAACTTCCAAACCCCGGAAAGGGCAGCCAAAGCCCTGGCGAATCTTACTCAATATAAGATGACATTTCAGCGGAAGTGACTTTTTTAAATCATCTTCCAAATCGAGTCGCATTGGCTTTGATCGGGGGAATCCTTTATGCTCTCCTCACCTATTGTCTCCTCGGCTTTTTTGAGATCTCCGGACGATTCAGTCTGGCTATGTCTGGGATTGTGTTTCTCTTCTACTTTGGTTCGAGATTGGTTCTTCTTTTTTCTGGAATCAATACTCTTTACTACTCCAGAGGAAAAGATTTAAGAAAATTCTACGAGGGAACCTCTTTTTATTCCGTAGCCCAATGGGTCGGTCGATTCTATTACTATCATGATCTTGCTCTTTTTGGTTTTCTTATCCTTCTCTGTCTTGTTTTTATTTTCAGTCTGATTCTTGATCTCTTCAACCACCAACCCCTCGGACACACACTCCATTCTCTTATAGAATTCCTTCCTTATATAATTTGGTAACCTCTCACTTAGAGGTGGGGAATAAGCCCGAGAGGGGTATTGGAATTGTTCTATGGGTTTCGGAAATACTCCTGTCGGGCTTAAATTTTTTCCACCCTTCGATGAGGGTTTACACAGTTTTTCATATTTTACTTGACTCCTTTTTCCCATTTTGTTAATTTTTATTCAACTTGTTAATTTTTATTCAACTTATGATCCTTTATCGGATTGCCAAAACAATTCGGAATCTTCGCCAACAAAAAGGAATGACCCAAGAGGCATTGGCCTCTAAGATTGGGGTGAGCAAGGCCTTTATCTCAAAGATTGAAAACCATAATACCACTCCCTCTATTGGGAGTCTATCCAGGATTGCTCATGCGTTGGGAGTGAGTATCTCTACTCTTTTCGACGAAGGGAGGAAAGAAAATCAAAATATTGTGATTGTAAGAAAGAGGGAACGGAAAAAGATTGTCGGCCCGGGTTCGGATATTGGTTTCTCCTATGAGTCCCTTGCGTTTAGGAAAAAAAATAAAATCATGGAACCTTTCCTTATTAAATATCCTTCCGATACCCATACCAAACGGCTTTTTGACCATGAAGGAGAGGAATTCGTTTTTGTCCTCAAGGGAAAGATCAAACTCATCTATGGAGATAAACAATATATTCTTAACGAGGGAGATACGGCCTATTTTAATTCTGCCATTCCCCATCGGGGAGAAAGTGTCGGAAAAGGCGAGGGAATTGGTCTCTGTATCTTGGTCTCTCCGAGGTGATTCGAGTTTAGCTAAGTCGGTGAGGACGAAACGGAATGGAAACCGAACATAAAAAATTCGACTTAATTATTATTGGAAGCGGCCCAGGAGGTTATGCGTCCGCTATTCTTTCTGCTCAAAAAGGCCTCTCTGTCGCCCTCATTGAGAAAAGGGATCTCGGAGGAACCTGCCTGAATCGAGGATGTATTCCCACCAAGACTCTCCTCCATGAAGCTTCTCTATGGTCTCTTTTCAATCAATCTGGAATGATTAGAAACAGAGAAGAGGTCCATTCTTATTTTAAAAAAACGATGGAGAAGAAAGATTTGGCTATTCGCCAGGTGGTCTCAGGTCTTCAAAATCTTCTGGCTCGTGAGCAAATCACTCTCTTTCGTGGAGAAGCCTCTTTTCATAATCCTACATTAGTCATTGTAAAGAGGGACGGGGAAGTGATTGACCGATTGGAGGGCACTCAAATTTTAATTGCTTCAGGTGCTGTTCCCAAGGAGATCGAGACCTCTAAGAGGGATGGACAATGGATAATTGGAAGTGACGATCTCCTTCGTTTAGAAGAGATCCCGTCCTCCTTAGCGATTATCGGTGGAGGGAGGCGAGGAGTCGAATTTGCAACCTTTTTCACCCATTTTGGGGTTCCTGTCACGCTCATTGAAAGGGAGAATCGAATCCTTCCTAAGATGGATCGAGAAATCTCTGTCCGGTATAAAGGGATCTTAATGAAAAATAGAGTAAAGGTTTTTACTGAGACAGAAGTCCTTTCCACAGAAGTCCTCGAAAAAAATAGATCGATTCTCCTCACCCTGAATCAAAAAGGGAAAAAAGAGACAGTAAAAGTTGAAAAAGTCCTGGTGGTGGCAGAAAGAAAGGGAGATGTAGAGGGGCTCAATTTAACCCACGCCGAGGTCGCCCTCAAAGGAGACTTTATCTCTGTGGATCCCTTTATGAAGACCTCCATGCCCAACATCTATGCCGTAGGGGATGTTGTAGGAAGGGGGTTTTATGCCCACAAGGCATTTTACGAAGGAAGGGTGGCAATCGATAATATCGTAGGAAAAGAAAGTCAGGTCAATTATCGAGTCATTCCTATTTGTCTTTATGGGCATCCTGAAGCCTCCTCGGTGGGGATGACAGAGGAAGAAGCATTGAACCAGTATGGGGAAGTTCAGGTAGGGAAATTTCCATTTATGGCCTGTGGTCGGGCTATTGCTGAAGGAAATCAGGAAGGGATGGTAAAAATCATCTCTGAAAAAAAGTATGGGGAGGTCTTAGGCCTTCATATTCTGGGTCCCATGGCAACGGAGTTGGTCCACTTAGGCGTCATGGCTATGAAACATGAAATTGGAGTGGAGGATCTCAAAGAGCTCATCTTTGCCCATCCCACCTTTTCGGAAGCCTTCTTTGAGGCGGGTTTGGATACCTATGGAGAGGCCCTCCATATGATGAAAGGATGATTAGAAGGGTTTTGATTGATTAGCGAGGCGAGGCTCCAGGTGTCATGAGAAGGGTTATCTTATATAGAGGAGATTGACAATGGCGACCACGGTGATCATGCCTAAACTGGGATTGACCATGACGGAAGGGACAATTGAACGATGGTTGAAAAAAGAGGGAGATCGTGTCCAAAAAGGGGAGCCCCTGGTAGAAATCATTACGGAGAAGATCAATTTTCAATACGAATCTCCCGCCTCAGGAATTTTAAAAAAGATTCTTCGCTATGAAGGTGAGGTCGTTCCCGTAGCTACCCCTATTGCGATCATAGCAGAAGAGGGGGAGGATTTAACAGAGATGGAAGGCATCATGCCGGAAATTCAGGCCGAACCTACTGCTCCTCCTCTCATTCATAAAGAAACAAAGGCGGGGAGCTCCGAGAGAATTCTTGCCTCTCCTTTGGCCAAGAAGATGGCAAAGGAAAAGGGAATAGATCTAAGGACTCTTCGAGGATCCGGTCCTCGAGGGCGAATTGTTCAAGCAGATGTCCTTAAAGCGATCGAGCGTCTCAAGGAAAAAGAAGTTCCTTCTCCACCCCCTGTTCAACCCCCTTCTGGAAGACTCCTCCCTCTCAAGGGCATAAGGAAGATTATGGCTAAGAGGATGGCAGAAAGCTTTCAAAATATTCCTCATTTCTATCTCTCTATAGAAGTGGAGATGAGCGCTCTTCAGGAACTCAGAGAGCGACTCAAGGAGGAGATCGAGAGACGATTAAACATTCGAATTACGATGACCGATCTCTTGGTCAAAATCACTGCCTCGGCCCTTAAGGACCATCCTATATTGAACTCAAAGTTTGAAGGGGACCAAATTCGTTTGATGGAAGAGATCAATATTGGTGTAGCGATCGCTCTCGAAGAAGGACTAATCGTTCCTGTTATCCACCAAGCCGATAGGAAATCATTGAGGGAGATTTCGCTCGCTCTTAGAGACCTGACCCAAAGGGCGAGGGAAGGAAAGCTTTCTCTCGAGGATGTGGAGGGAGGAACGTTCACCCTTTCCAATATGGGGATGCTCGGGATCGATCAATTTAATCCTATTATCAATCCTCCCCAGTGTTCCATTTTAGGAGTGGGAAAAACAGTCGAAAAGCCTGTTGTTAAAGGGAGAGAAATAGTGATAAGACCTATGGCTTGGCTTACCCTTTCCTCAGATCATCGAATTGTAGATGGGGCCACAGCGGCCCAATTTTTAAATGATCTCAAACGATTAATTGAAGAGCCCGTCCTTCTTTTAATTTAAAAAGGACAAGGCCGTTAGGAGGGGGAGGGATGAAAGGAGAGGGGTTTATGGAAGAGGACACCAAAACATGGCTTGAACTCTATCGGCTGATGGTCAAAATCAGAAGGTTTGAGACGTTGACCGGGGAGCTTTTTGCTTCCGGAAAGATTCCAGGATTTATCCATCTCTCTATTGGTCAGGAAGCCTCTTCCGTTGGAGTCTGCTCTGTACTGCGAAAGGATGATTACATCACAACCACCCATCGGGGTCACGGTCATGTGATTGCTAAGGGAGGAGACGTGAAGAGGATGTTCGCCGAATTGATGGGTCGAGAAACCGGGTATTGCAAAGGGAAGGGTGGTTCGATGCATATTGCCGATTTTTCGATTGGCATCTTAGGAGCCAATGGAGTTGTTGCCGGTGGTTTTCCTATCATTGTTGGGGCTGGACTGTCTATTAAATTAAGAGGGACGGATCAGGTGGCGGTCTGTTTTTTTGGAGATGGGGCTTCCAATAGGGGACCTTTTCATGAGGCCCTGAATATGGCATCCATTTGGAAGCTACCCATTGTATTTGTTTGTGAGAATAATCAATTTGCCTCCACCACTTCGGTCCATTATTCCACCTCGGTCAAGAGCATTGCCATAAGGGGGGAGGCCTATGGAATTCCAGGGAGGAGTGTAGATGGAAATAATGTCCTGGATGTGAGAGAGGCTGCTCTCGAGGCCGTGGAGAGAGCCCGGAAGGGAGAGGGCCCCACCCTCTTGGAAAACAGAACCTATCGACTTAGAGGCCATTTTGAAGGTGACCCTCAACGCTATCGGACTAAAGAAGAGGTGGAGAAGTTTTCTGAGAAAGATCCCATTCGCCAGTTTCAAACGTTCCTGAAGAATCAGAAGATTCTTGACGAAAAGATCGATCAAGAGATTTGGAATGAGATTGATCAAGAACTCCAAGAAGCCATTCGATTCGCTGAAGAGAGTCCCTTTCCTCAACCTCAGGAAGCCCTTAAGGATCTCTATGTGGAAGAGGGAGAGAGCCTTATCGAGAGGAGACTTGTATGAATTTCCGGGAACTAACCAATACAGAAGCTATGGTTGAAGCCTTAAAGGAAGAGATGACAAGAGATCCGTCGATCTTTATTATTGGGGAGGATCTGGTCGCTCATGGAGGCATCTTTGGACAGTTTATTGGACTTCCCGAAGCCTTTCCTGGAAGGGTCATTGATACTCCTATCTCTGAAACGTGCATCGTGGGAGCAGGGCTTGGTGCCGCCCTCACTGGAATGAGACCTTTTGTAGATCTTCACTTTGCCGATTTTACGACCTGTGCTATGGATGAAATTGTGAACCAGGTAGCCAAGATTAGATATATGTTTGGCGGACAGGCAAAGATTCCAATAGTCATTTGGGCTCCTGATGGGGCTGGGCTGTCTGCTGCCGCTCACCATTCACAATCCTTGGAAGCGTGGTTTATTCATACGCCAGGCCTTAAAGTAGTCTCCCCCTGCTTTCCCTATGATGTAAAAGGTTTAATCAAAACTTCTATCCGAAGTGATGATCCCATCATTTTCTTCATGCACAAAAAGATTTTTTCTCGTAAAGGTCCTGTTCCTGAAGAGGAATATGTGATCCCATTAGGGAAGGCAGACATCAAACATCCAGGGACAGATGTGACCATCATTACCTATTCGATCATGGTTCTTCATGCCCTTGAGGTCGCCAAGGAGATGGAAAAAGAAGGGATCCGTGTCGAGGTTTTAGACCTAAGGACCCTTTGGCCCATGGATTGGGAAAAGATCGCTGAAAGCGTGACTAAAACTCATCGCGTCATCATCGCCCATGAGGCTTGTCTTACCTGTGGATTTGGAGCCGAGATTTCCGCTCGAATCCAAGAAGAACTCTTTGATGAACTGGATGCACCCATTTTTCGAGTGGGGGCTTATCGTGTCCCTATCCCCTTTAGCCCCCCTTTGGAAAGATTCGTAATCCCAGGAAAGGAGTCCTTGAAAAAAACCCTCTATAACCTGTTTGGGAAGGAAATCGATTCAAAATGACTGAGCTCATTGACCAAACTCTCTATCTTAAGATGTACGAACAGATGCTCACGATTCGAAGTTTCGAAGAAAAGGCGATCGAGCTTTTTGAACATAATCTTATTCGGGGAAATATTCATCCGTGTATCGGTCAAGAAGCGGTCTCTGTAGGGGTCTGCTCAGCTCTTAGAAAAGAGGATTATATGCTGAATACCCATCGAGGTCATGGGAATTGTATTGCAAAAGGAGCTGATCTTAAAAGGATGATGGCCGAACTTCTTGGGAGATCGACGGGATATTGCAAGGGGAAGGGAGGCTCCATGCACATAGCCGATTTTGAAGGAGGGAATTTAGGAGCGAATGGCATTGTTGGGGGTGGACTGCCGATTGCTGTCGGTGCAGGAATTAGTATTCAGAATCGAGGCACAGATCAAGTGGTGGCCTGTTTTTTTGGAGACGGGGCGGTCAATCAAGGAACGTTTCATGAAAGCCTGAATTTAGCCGCCATTTGGAAACTGCCTGTTATTTTTATCTGCGAAAATAATCAATATGCCCTCTCCACCCCGATTCGGGAAGCGATTTCGATTTCTAAAATCTCAGATCGAGCCCTTGCCTATGGAATCCCAGGCGTCACCCTGGATGGGAATGATGTAAGAGCAGTCTATACCCAAATGAAAGGGGCTGTTGAAAGGGCAAGATCGGGAAAGGGCCCTACCCTTCTGGATTGTCTAACCTATCGGTTTTATGGTCATTTTACTGGAGACCCCGGAAGGGGGATGACCTATCGATCAAAAGAAGAGATGGAAGAGTGGTGGGGAAGGTGTCCTATCAAAAGATTTAGAGAATCTCTTTTTCGAGAAGGTATTCTTTCAGAAGGAAAGGAGAAGGAGATTCAGATCCGTGTGAAGACCTCCATTGAAGAGGCGGTACGATTTGCTCTGGAGAGTCCCTTCCCAGACCCTGAGGAGGCAATCCAGGATCTTTTCTATTAGAGGGGTGATCGTGTGCCCGAGGTCACTTTTGTTGAATCCTTAAGAATGACACTGAGAGAGGAGATGCAACGCGATCCTTCTCTCATGCTCATTGGAGAAGATATTGGCCGATATGGAGGCATCTTTGGAGTAACGAAAGGGTTGCTCGAAGAGTTTGGGCCTTATCGAGTCCGGAGTACCCCTATTTCAGAATCAGCCATTATCGGTTCCGCATTGGGAGCGGCCATGACAGGGATACGGACCGTTGCCGAGATCATGTATATCGACTTCACCCCTTGCGCTATGGATCAGATTGTAAATCAGGTGGCTAAGATGCGATATATGTCTGGAGGTAAGGTGAAGATTCCACTGGTCATTCGTACTCAGGAGGGAGGCGGAAGAGGAAATGCAGCCCAGCATTCCCAGAGCCTGGAGGCTTTATTTTTTCATATCCCCGGGCTAAAAATGGTGGTGCCCTCGACTCCCTATGATGCGAGAGGCCTGCTAAAAAGTGCTATTCGAGATGATAATCCTGTAATATTTATTGAACATAAACTTCTCTATGCCACCAAGGGTTCGATTCCCGATGGAGAATATCTCATTCCTTTTGGTCAAGCCGATGTCAAACGGGAAGGGAAGGATGTGACGATCCTCTCGTTTTCTTACATGGTCTTGAAGGCTCTAAAGGCAGCCCAACACCTTGCAGGGGAAGGGATCGAAGCAGAAGTGATTGACCTCAGAACCCTCGTTCCCTTGGATCTCGAAACAATCCTTCGGTCTGTCCGGAAGACAAATCGAGTGCTCATCGTTCATGAAGGATGTCGAAGAGGCGGTATAGGTGCAGAAATTGCTTGTTGCATTCAGGAAGAGGCCTTTGACTATCTCGATGCCCCTATAGAAAGAATTGGGGCGCTGAATGTTCCCATTCCTTATTCTGAGCCCTTAGAGAATGCGGTGATTCCCAAGGAAGAGGATATTATCCGGGGAGTGAAGAAACTTTTATATCAGACTTAAAAGGGGGTTGCCCTGAAAGCTAAAGCAATGGTTCTGATTGAGCCTGGACGATTGGAGATTCAAGAATTCGAGTTGAGGCCTCCAGGTTCTAAAGAAATATTAATTAAAACAAGAGTCACCTCTGTTTGTTCCACCGATGTTAAGGTATTTCATGGACAAGTAACCTCAGCTCGTTACCCAGTCATTATGGGACATGAGTTCACAGGTGAGATTGTAGAGATCGGACGGGAGGCAAGGAGAAAATATTCTTTAGAGGTTGGAGATCGAGTTACTCCAGAACCTTACATCCCGTGCGGGCACTGTGAATGGTGTAGAACTAATCACCATTATCATAATTGTCCCACCGTTGGCCTTTATGGAATTTCCCTACCCTGCAATCAACCCCCCTATCTCCTTGGAGGCTATTCAGAATATGTTTATTTAATAGAGGGAACCATTCTTCATAGGTTAGCACCAGGGGCATCAGACCTGGCGGGAAGCCTTTCCTCGGTAGTGGGCAACGGGGTAAGATGGGTTAAAACTTTAGGACAGATGAGCTTTGGTCAATCCTTAGTGATCAGTGGAGCCGGTTCTCAAGGCCTATGTACCCTTGCCGCGGCCCGTGAGGCAGGGGTAAGGCCCATCGTGATGCTTGGTCTTTCTTCCGATTCTGCTCGATTTGAGCTTGCCAAAGAAATGGGGGTTGACTATATAGTGGAAGTCGACAGAGAGGATCCATTAAAAGTGGTTCCTGAATGGATTGGAGGAGACCCAGATGTGGTGATTGAGACCTCCGGTATTCCTGAAGCCATTCAAACCGCAATTCGACTGGTTCGTCGTTCTGGACGAGTGGTCTCGATTGGTCTATCAGGAGGTAAACAGACTCCCATTATTTTTGACGAGCTTGTATGGCGAGACATCAGTATCGTTTGCGGCAAAGGGCAAGCAGGGAATGTGGTCGACGCAATGCGCCTCATCCATTCTGGTAAATACCCCTTTGATAAGATCAACAATTATCATTATCGGTTGTCAGAGTTAGAGCGGGCCCTAATGGATACCGAAAGGCCTCCAGCCAATTTCATCAAGGGGGCCATCGTGTTTGATGAATAGGTTTTAAAAAGAAAGGAGGTGATAGTAAAAGAGGCTAAGAAAAGAGAGAGGTATAGGGAAACAAGGTCATGAGGTTTTAAACCAAATAGCATTTGAAAGGAGGATGGAGATGAAGAGAGATGTGATCGTTTTTATTGTATGCGTAACCTTATTCTTCTTTATTTTTGCAGGGCAGGGACAAGCTCAACAGGTCAAATGGAAGGGCCAGAGTTGTTTTCCTCTCAATAACCCGCTGGGTAAATTAACCATTGGCCTCTGGAAAGAATACGTGGATAAAATGAGCGGAGGAAGGATGGCGATCGAGCTTCATGATGCAGGAACGATTGTCCCCCCAACCAAAATTTATGATGCGATCAAAGATGGCCTTCTTGATTTCGGACTCAACACCCCAGCCTGGCAAAAAGGGAAATACCCTGCTGGAGACCTTTTTTATACCCTCCCCGGTGGCGTGTTAGAATTCAATGATTTAATCATCTGGATGTATGCCGGAGGTGGAAAAGAGTTGGCTCAAGAGATGTATAAGGAAGAGGTCATCGTTTTCCCATTGGGGCTGACCCCTCCTGAAGAGGTTTGGTCAAAAAAGCCGATTAAAAGTTTGGCGGATATTAAAGGGATGAAGATTAGAGCCGCAGGCCTGAGTATGGAGCTTTGGGAAAAATTAGGGGCCTCAGTAGTCTTATTAGCCGCTGGGGAAGTCATCCCAGCGCTTCAACGAGGGGTGATTGATGGAGCAGAATTCTTAGAGGCCTCTGCAGACTATACCCTTGGACTTCATGAAGTGTGTAAATATCGGTTCGGACCACCCGTTCATATGTCTAACAATATTTTCCAATTGATGATCAAGACCAAATCCTGGAAAGAACTTCCTGCTGACCTGAAGGCCATTGTAGAAAGCGCGGCCATGGCCGCCACGTTTGACGGATATGCGAAGTGGTGGATCCAGACCATTGAATTCGATAAGAAGATCCGTGATTACGGGGTGGTGACCACCAAACTCTCGCACAAGGATCAAGAGAAGACACGGGAGCTTACCATGCAGATCTTGGATGAAAAGTCAAAGAAGGATCCCTATTTTGCCAAGGTTTGGAAATCCCAGAGGGAGTTTATCCAAAAATACAAACCCTATTATGACTTCACAAAATTTGATTAAACCATCTTCCCCCTTCCTTCTTCCTCCAGTGGAAGGAAGGGGGGATTGAGGAGTAGGATTCATGAAAGTGGTGAAATGGATTAATGATCTCAACGAAAAAACAGGATGGATTTCTGCATGGATCATCATCCCCTTGACATTCATAGTCGTCTATGAAGTCGTGATGCGACACTTTTTTAATGCCCCAACGGGATGGGGATATGATACCCTGTGGATGCTATACAGCGCTCAATTCATGTTGGGTGGAGCCTATACGCTTCTTAAGAAAGCCCATGTCCGAATTGACATTGTCTATAATCTCTTATCCCCCAGAGGAAAATTGATTTTCGATGCCATGGTATATAGCTTTGTCATTTTTGGGACGATGATTTTACTTACATGGGCTGGGATCAAATTCGCCAAGGAGGCCTGGATCACGGGAGAGAGACTTTCGACCACCAATTGGTTTTTCCCATCCGGACCAAGCAAAACGGTGATTCCAGTGGCCCTTTTTCTGGTTAGCCTTCAAAGTCTCGCTGATTTGATTCGTATCATCTCGGAGTTAAAAAAGAGGAAGGAAAGATGAGTATCGAACAGACAGCATCCGTTATCATGTTTACGCTTTTACTGATCATGGTCATCGGAGGGATCCATCTGGCTTTTGCATTGATCTTCATTGGAATCGTGTTTGGCTTGATCTTTCAAGGGTTGGCTATTTTCCCAATGGCCATGCTTCAAATCTTTGATGTGATGGAGAGCGAGATTCTCATCGCTGTGCCTCTTTTTGTTTTTATGGGAACCATCCTTGAGAAGACCGGTATTGCGGAAAAGGTGTATCAAAGCCTTTACGAACTTTTTGGCCCTGTGAGGGGGGGGTTGGCCATAGCCACGATTGTTACTTGTACCATATTTGCGGCATGTACGGGAGTGATTGCGGCTACCGTGACGACCATGTCCCTACTGGCTATCCCCTCTATGCTTAAACGGAAGTACGATAAAGGATTAGCAACAGGGGTTGTCTGTGCAGGGGGCAGTTTGGGAATTCTCATTCCGCCAAGCGTCATGTTGGTCATGTATGGACCCATGGCCAACCTCTCCGTAGCAAAGCTTTTTGCTGGAGCCCTTTTCCCTGGACTCCTTCTATCCGCATTATATATAGCCTATATTCTTATCCGCTCCTGGATCATTCCCAACACCGCTCCAGCTATCTCTCCGGAGGAGAGACCTCCCATTAGTCTCAAACTTTTTAGAGATACGGCTTTTTATATGCTTCCCGCTGCATTTCTTATCGTGGCTGTGCTTGGGTCTATCCTTGGAGGGATAGCCTCCCCAACGGAAGCTTCAGGTGTAGGGGCATTTTGTGCACTCATTTTAGCTCTAATCTATCGGAAATTAACCTTCTCCTATCTCAAAGAGGCTGCCCACTCTACTCTTGTCGTGACCTCCATGGTTTTTTTTATTATCTTTGGGGCAGGAATCTTTAACGTGGTTTTTCTTTATTTAGGAGGAGGGACCCTCATCAAAGGAACTTTAGTGGCACTCCCCTTCGGGAGGTGGTTTGTTCTGGCGGTCATGATGTTTATCCTATTCATCGGTGGCTTTTTCATCGCCTGGCAAGGGCTCCTCTATATCCTCGTTCCTATTTTTTTACCAGTGGTGGAGGCCTTGGGATTCAATCAGTTATGGTTTGCTTTGCTTGTCTGTGTCAATTTACAAATGTCTTTCCTCACCCCTCCTTTTGCCTATGCCATCTTTTTTGTGAAAGGTGCCTCTCCTCCTGAGATTACCTCATGGGATATCTATCGCGGGGTCGTTCCTTTTGTCATTCTTCAAATCATAGGTCTTGTGTTATGCGTTCTTTTCCCTGACATCATTTTGTGGTTACCTCGAGTCACACTCGGAGGAAGATAACAATGGGGGAGCGTTTAAAAGATAAAGTAGCCTTGATCACTGGAGCAGGATCGGTGGGGCCAGGTTGGGGAAACGGTAAGGCTACGGCTGTTCTGTTTGCACGGGAAGGAGCAAAGATTTTTGCTGTGGATATTAACCTCAACGCAGCCAAGGAGACCCAGTCCATTATTGAGAGCGAAGGGGGAATCTGTTCGGTCATGAAAGTCGATGTCTCCCGTTCGGAGGAAGTGAAGGCCATGGTGGAACAATGTATAAACACTTATGGTCGAATTGACATCCTTCACAATAACGTTGGAATCGTCGTGCTCGGTGGAGTGGAGGAGACCAGTGAAGAAACTTGGGACCGCGTGATGGCAGTTAACCTCAAAAGTATGTTTCTCACCTGTAAATATACTATTCCCCATATGGAGAAACAGGGGGGAGGAGTCATTATCAACATCTCCTCTGTGGCTGCGATCCGTTATACGGGGATTCCTTATATCACTTACTATGCCAGCAAATCAGGAATTCTTGGTTTAACCCGAGCCATAGCCTTGCAATATGCGGCTAAAAATATCCGGGCTAACTGTATTCTTCCAGGCTTGATGAATACGCCATTGGTGTATGAATCCATAAAGGGATGTTACGAAGATATAGAGAAGATGATTGAGGCGCGAAACAAACAATGTCCCACAGGGAAAATGGGGGAGGCCTGGGATGTAGCCTATGCGGCTTTGTTCCTTGCCTCGGATGAGGCCAAATATATTACCGGTATCGAGCTCATTGTTGACGGAGGCCTCACCGGTAAATATGTTTAATTTTAAGGATTAAATTGAGGACAAACTATTTTTTTAGTCTTTTCTTCTCCTTAACCGCAATCGGAATAACCACAGAGACACTTGACACATCCTTCCTCGAAGAGGAGGGGTCCTCCACACTCAGGGCATGCTCCCCTCTGAAAGATGGGATTCGATTTACCAAAGATGAGAGGTTTTTCTTCAACCCTCACCTCCTTGACCTCAACCTTAGCCTTATTTTTTTCTCTCAGATGCCATTCAATCGCTTTTGCAATGGCATCGGAGCAAGAGAGAATCCTGCCTTCCTGAGACCAGACCGGCATATGGCAACTGATCCCTTTAAGCTGTCGAACAATCTCCGTGGGGTCTATCCCTGATCGGAGAGCCAGGGAGACGAGACGACCGATGGCTTCGGATTGAGAGGCGGCACAGCCTCCCGCTTTTCCGATCTGATTGAAGATTTCAAAAAGCCTTCCCTCTTCATCCTCGTTGACCGTCACGTAAAGGTTTCCACAACCCGTTTTAATCTTGCGGGTCGAGCCATGCATCACATCCCCACGGGCCCGTGGTCTTCGTTCCTTTTTAAACCCATCCAACTTTTCTTCCTCTCCTTCTCTCGGTTGGATTCCTTTATAAAGAACCTGTTCTTCTCTACTTCGATCCCGATAGATGGTCACCCCCTTACATCCTAATTCGTAGGCCAGGAGGTAGACCTTGGCGACATCCTCCACCGTGGCGTCATGGGGAAAATTGACGGTCTTGGAGACGGCATTGTCGGTATATTTCTGGAAAGCGGCCTGCATTCGAACATGATCCTCCGGAGAGATCTCGTGGGCAGTCACAAAAAGCCGCTTCGCCTTTTCTGGAACCTCCGGAAGATCTTTTAGTGAACCGACCTCGAGAATCTTCTTCATCAAATCTTCGGAATAGAACCCTTCGGCTCTGGCCACCTGTTCAAAAAATGGGTTGATTTCTAAAAGCTTCTTTCCATCAAGAACATGTCTGACAAATACAAGGGCAAAAAGCGGTTCGATGCCTGATGAGGTACCAGCAATAATGGAGATGGTTCCTGCTGGAGCAATGGTGGTAATGGTGGCGTTTCTCATAGCCTCCCATTTTCTTTTCAAAGTACTTTTCTCAAAGTTGGGGAAAGAGCCTCTTTGGAGGGCCAATCGATAAGAGGCCTGACGACCTTTCTCCTGAATGAAGGCCATGATTCGTTCTCCAAGCTCGAAGGCCATTGGGTGATCATAGGGGATTCCTAATTGAATAAGGAGGTCGGCAAATCCCATGACTCCCAGGCCAATCTTTCGGTTGGCTTTCGTCATCCTCTCGATTTGAGGAAGGGTGTAGCGATTCATATCGATCACGTTATCTAAAAAATGGATTGCCCGTTCCGTTACGGAACCCAATTTTTCCCAATCGATTTCCCCATTCTTTGTCATATGGGAAAGATTGATGGATCCAAGGTTACAGGATTCATAGGGGAGGAGGGGTTGCTCCCCGCAGGGATTGGTACTTTCGATCTCTCCCAGATTGGGGGTGGGGTTGTCCCGATTGATTCGATCGATGAAGATGATCCCCGGGTCGCCGTTCTTCCACGCATAATAGACTATCTTTTCAAACACCTCTCGAGCAGGAAGGTGACCTGTGATTTCTTTGGTTCTCGGATTCCTGAGGGGATAATCCTTTCCTTTTTCCACCGCCTCCATAAATTCATCGGTGGCCGCTACAGAAATATTAAAATTGTTGAATCGATGGTCTCTGTCTTTACATTGAATAAATTCGAGGATATCTGGATGGTCCACCCGGAGGATTCCCATATTGGCTCCTCTTCGGGTCCCACCCTGCTTGATCGTTTCGGTGGCTGCATCAAAGACACTCATGAATGAAACCGGACCACTGGAGACCCCTTTCGTTGAACCTACGACGTCATTCTTAGGCCTAAGCCTCGAGAATGAGAATCCAGTTCCACCTCCACTCTTCTGAATCAGAGCCATATGTTTGACGGCATCAAAGATCTCTTCCATGGAGTCACCGACAGGAAGGACGAAACAGGCGGAGAGTTGTTGGAGTTCCCTCCCTGCATTCATCAGGGTTGGAGAATTAGGAAGAAAATCGAGGGAGGCCATTAGTTGAAAAAACTCTTCTTCAAGGGAGGGGAGATCGGCTTTAGGATTATAAAGTTGATCTGCTGAGGCGATATTCCTTGCAACCCGGCGGAAAAGTTCCTCCGGGGTTTCGATGAGATTTCCTTGAAGATCTTTTTTGAGGTATCGCTTCTCGAGGACGGCTAAGGCATTTGAGGTTAGAGGAGCCACACTCATTTTTTCCTCCAGAGTACTAAATATTGATATCAATTTTTAAGGTTAGCACAATATTTTGTGAAGTCAAGAGAGGGCAAATTTATCCTATCGGGGAGATAAATTTGCGGATATATCGATCCATGTATTCTTTAGGCAGGTTTGAATCGGAAAGGCCCTTCATGATTCTCTCCATATATTCCTTTTTGGGTTGGCCTTCTTCTTCATTAGAATCTACATATACTAAACACTTAAGAGTTTGTTCCTCGAACTCTACTTCCACCGTTTCTTTACGATAGCCCGCTTTTTCGATTTCCCAATAATCCAAGGTATGTTCATCCGATTCGGAGATCTCATAGATGACTCCATAGACCTCATCTGTTTCTGATTGAATTATATTGGCATATCCTTTTGAGGTGATTATCCAGCGATAACCTTTTAGAATCCCATTTCCAATGACTCGATGCTGAGGGCACCGATCTTCCATTTGCTTCCGCCACAGATTCGACCCATACGCAAAGTAAAGTTTCATTTTCCGTTTTTATCCTTTAATCCCCATTCAGCCCCTCTAAATACCTCACCCATCAAATGTCTTCTCTTAAAGTTTTGTGTGGACACTCCTTTTAACTGCCTCATGCCCTTTGAAAGATTCCCATCCCGAAAGACTCATATCATTGTTGAGCAGAGAATGTCAAAATTAAATGGGTGATCACCAAATTATTTTTTTTCATTGTATTCCCTCACCGAAGGGTGGAAATAAATTTAAGCCAGACAGGAGTATTTCCGAAACCCATAGAATGCCCAACCCCCTCTCGGGCTTATTCCTCATCTGAGCGAGGGATTACTTTTCATTATTTTTCATGGTTGACGAAGAAATGAATTTTTGATAGGCTTTAACCACGATTAGGGAATTCAAAAACTCAATTTTTTCCCCAAAACCCAATCTGAAAGGAGGGAATCGTTATGAAACGATGGATCGGTTGTTTTCTTTTCGGGGTTTTTTTGTTTACCCTTTTCGTTCCCGCAACCTATGCCCAGGTCTATGGTGGGACAGTCATCTATGCCGCAGGTGCGGACCCTGATCGGCTCGATCCTGCCAATGCGGAGAGCAATCCTGCAGAGGCAGTCAACCGGATGATTTATGAGAATCTGGTCAAATTCGACGAGAAGTTAAGAATCGTTCCTGGATTAGCATCCCGATGGGAACAATCCAAGGACGGTTTGACCTGGACCTTCTTTCTGAGAAAAGGGGTCAAATTTCATGATGGGACACCCTTTAATGCAGAAGCGGTAAAGGTTTTCATTGAACGAATGATTGGACCTGAGAAACCTTCGCGAGCAGGGCTCTATGTTCCTTTCGTGAACTCTGTTGAAGTCGTAGATGAGTATACAATCAAAATTCATCTCAAGGCACCCTTTGCCTTCTTCCTGAACAATTTAGCCCATAGCGCCTCGGGAATCATCAGTCCCACCGCCCTGAAGACCTATGGGAAGGACATTGCCAGAAAAGCCTGCGGGACAGGCCCATTTAAGTTTGTCGAGTGGATTCATGGAGACCATATCACTCTGGTCAGAAATGATGAATATTGGGGAGGAAAACCCTACCTCGATAAAATCATCATCAAAACGGTAAAAGAGGATAGTGCCCGAGTGATGATGCTTCAATCCGGGGATGCCCATCTGATTGTCCGGATTCCTTCGGAAGATATTCCAAGACTGGAAAAGGATCCAAAGATCAAACTCGATTCAACTGAAACGCTTCGAGTACTGTATATTGGCATCAACTGCACCAAAAAGCCTTTCACCGATGTGAGAGTTCGACAAGCTCTCAATTATGCAGTGGACAAAGAATCGATCGTAAAGAATATCTATCAGGGAAGGGCATTGGTGGCCTCAGGAATTGTCGCCCCTCTGACGACTGGCTATTTCCCTGTAAAAGGATACCCTTACGATCCCGAGAAGGCGAAAAAACT
>Ga0209102_1000852_pt1 | contig 18252 bp, 13 predicted proteins | sample ConPoolayeHmetaG_FD_185483 | JGI IMG/M metagenome (GOLD analysis project Ga0209102, IMG submission 185483) | Hot spring microbial mat communities from California, USA to study Microbial Dark Matter (Phase II) - Cone Pool mat layer H metaG... ...
CGATAGGCGTAAGGTGATGCCGCAGCGCAGCCTTGGCCTTCAGATTCACGCTGGCGTCGGTGTCGCCAAAGACGCGCGCGGCCTCGGGGCTGAGGTTCTCATCGGGGGCGCCGAAGCGGCCCCGGCGCTCGGAGTGGCCGATGATGACATAGGTGCAGCCGACGTCGCGGAGCATGAGGGGGCTGATCATGCCGGTGAAGGCGCCGGAGTCCTCCCAGAAGACGTCCTGCGCGCCCAGCGCGGGGCCGGCCTCGCCCAGGGCCTCGCCAACCGCCCGCAGGGCGGTGGCGGGCGGGCATACCGCGACATCCACGTTGTCGAGCCCCTGGATGCGGGGCATGAGCTCCTTCACGAGGAGGACGCCCTCCTCGACGGTCTTGTTCATCTTCCAGTTACCGGCGATGAGAGGCCTGCGTGCCATGTCCACCAATGCCTTCCCGCGCCCGGGCTCAGCGGTCATCGAGGGCCGCGATGCCGGGCAGCTCCTTCCCTTCCAGGAACTCCAGAGAGGCGCCCCCGCCCGTGCACACGTGGCTCACGCGGTCGGCGAAGCCCATCTGCTCGATCGCGGCCGCGGAGTCGCCGCCGCCCACCACGCTGAAGGCCGCCGAGTCGGCCACCGCCTGCGCGATGGCCCGTGTGCCCTCGGCCAGGGGCGGGATCTCGAACACGCCCATGGGGCCGTTCCAGACCACCGTCTTGGCGCCCTTGATCTCCTCGGCGAAGCGCGCCCGGGTCTCCGGCCCGATGTCGGCGCCCATCCAGTCCGGCGGTATCGCGTCCACGGAGACGACCTTGCGGGGCGCGTCCTCCCTCAGCTCGGTGGTCACCACTACATCGGTGGGCAGCAGAAGGCGGGGGCCGGACTCGGCGGTGCGGGCCAGGATGCGCCCGGCGAGTTCCAGGTTCTCCTCATCAAGGACCGACTTGCCGATCTCCTTGCCCTGGGCCTTGAGGAAAGTGTAGGCCATGCCGCCGCCAATGATGAGGGTGTCCACCTTCGGCAGCAGGTTCTCGATGACGCCGATCTTGGCCTTGACACCGCCCAGGATGGCCACCACGGGGCGCTCCCCGCCCTCCAGCACGCGGGTGAGCATCTCCACTTCTTTCTCGACCAGCAGCCCCGCCACCGCAGGCAGGAACTTGGCCATCACCGCGGTGGAGGCGTGCGCGCGGTGGGCGGCCCCGAAGGCGTCGTTCACGTACAGGTCGGCCAGGGCGGCGAGCCGCTTCGCGAACTCCTCATCGCCCTTCTCCTCCTCCGGGTGGAAGCGCAGGTTCTCGAGGAGGAGCACGTCGCCGGGCTGCATCGCGCGCGCGGCGGCCTCGACCTCCGGGCCGATGCAGTCGTCGAGCATCCTGACGGGCCGGCCAAGGAGCTCCTGGAGGCGCTTCGCCACCGGCTTGAGCGAGAACTCGGGCTTGGGCTGGCCCTTGGGGCGGCCCAGGTGGGAGGAGATGATGAGCGCGGCCCCGCGCTCCAGCAGGTCCTGGAGGGTGGGGAGCGCGGCGCGGATGCGGGTGTCGTCGGTGATGCGCTCGCCGTCCAGGGGAACATTGAAGTCGACGCGGACGAAGACTCGCTTGCCCCTGGGGTCAATGTCGCGGGTGGTCTTCTTGGTGATGCTCATGTGGGTTCCCCATGCGCGGGCCGGAAGAGGAAGGTCCGGCAGCGCGGCCGCCGGACCTTCCCGCGCGCCCGCCTAGCCGGTCTTCTTGGCGATCAGCGCGACGAGGTCCACGAGCCGACACGAGTAGCCCCACTCGTTGTCATACCAGCCGAGGACCTTGACGAGGTCGCCGGCGATGACGGTGGTCTCGCTGGCGTCCACGATCGCGGAGGCGGGGTGCCCGCGGACGTCGCTGGAGACGATCGGCTCGCGGGTGACCTCGAGGATGCCCTTCATGGGGCCATCGGCGGCCTTGTCCAGCGCCGCGTTGACTTCGTCGGCGGTCGCGCTCCTCTGGAGCACGCACACCAGGTCAACCAGGGAGCCGGTGCCGACGGGGACGCGGAGGGCCAGCCCGTGCATCTTGCCCTCCAGCTCGGGGATGACCAGGCCGATGGCCTTCGCGGCGCCGGTGGAGGTGGGGATGATGTTCAGCGCGGCCGCCCGCGCCCGGCGCAGGTCCTTGTGGACGAGGTCGAGGACCTGCTGGTCGTTGGTGTAGGCGTGGACGGTGGTCATGAGACCTTTCTCGATACCGAAGTTGTCCTGCAGGACCTTGGCGATGGGCGCCAGGCAGTTGGTGGTGCAGGAGGCGTTGGAGATAACCCTGTGCTTGGCGGGGTCGAAGATCTGGTCGTTGACGCCCAAGACGATGGTGGGGTTGTCGGGGCCAGGCTCGCCGCTGAGTGGGGCGGAGACGATGACGTTCTTGGCGCCGGCGCTGAGGTGCGCGCCGGCCTTGTCCACGGAGCGGAAGACGCCGGTGCACTCGAGCACGACATCCACGCCGAGGCTCTTCCAGGGTAGGGAGGCGGGGTCGCGCTCGGAGCAGGCGACCAGCTCGGCGCCGTTGACGACGAGCTTGCCCTGCTTGATCTGGACGTCGCCGCCGAAGCGGCCGAAGTTGGTGTCGTACTTGAGCAGGTGGGCGTTGGTGGCCAGGTCGGCGAGGTCGTTGATCGCGACCAGGTCCACTCCCTTTGGCTTGCGCTCCACCATCGCCCGCAGGGCGAGTCGCCCGATGCGGCCGAAGCCGTTGATCGCCACCTTCAGGGCCATAGAGACTCCTCCTTAGTTGACAGTGATCGCCGCGACCTTGCGGGAGCCGGCGCGGCGGCGTGGCCGCGCCAGCCGGTTCGGTATTCCCCCAAGGACTGCGGTCCCCAGGCCGCGGGCCTGGTGACCGCCGTATTCTAGCCAGGGGCTCTGCCTGTGTCAAGGAGCCCCGGCGCGGCCGCGTCCCGCGGGGCGCCACGGCCGGCGGCCCCCGGCCGCGGGCGCGCCTGCCGCCCGGCTGGGTCCCGTCAGCGCCGCGCCGCGCGGCCCGCTGCGCCGACCACCGCGCTGAGCACGACGTTGAGCGCGCTCATCACCAGCGCGCCGAGGGCGGCGGCGGGGAAGCCGTCCACCCGGAAGCCCCACCCCAGCGTGCCCACGAAATAGAAGACCAGGATGTTCACGAACAGCGAGAGGACGAACGTCCATAGGCCAAAGGTGAGACAGGCGAGCGGGAAGGTGAGCGCGTGGACGAGGAAGAGCGCGGGCCGGGCCAGCATGTTGAGCAGGCCAAGGGCGGCCGCGGCCGCGAGCACCCAGACCGGCTCTCCGGCGAACCTGACGCCTGGCACGAGGTGAATGGTGACCAGGAGCGCGACCGAGGTGAGGAGCCAGCGCAGGATCAGCCGCATCGCCGCCCCCCAATCCTGACTCCCTCCAGCGCCAAGAGGGCGCGCTTCAGGGGGAGGCCGCCGCCGAAGCCCGTCAGATCGCCGCCTGCGCCCACCACGCGGTGGCAGGGGATGAAGAGCCCGATGGGGTTGCGGCTCATCGCGGCCCCCGCCGCGCGGGCGGCGCTCGGGTTTCCGGCGCGCGCGGCGACCCACCCGTAGGTTCGCACCTCGCCGTAGGGGATCTCCCGCGCCGCCAGCAGAGCCCCGCGGTGGAACGGAGGCTGGCCCGAGAGATCAACGGGATGCCGCCCGAGGTCTACCCGCTCCCCTGCGAAGTAGCGCGCCAGGTCGGCCCGGAGCGCCTTGAGCGGCCCCTCCGGCGATGGGTCGGCTCGCCTCACCCCACATGCCGCCAGAGCGGCGGCCTTCGTCGGCCCTAGCGCGCAGGCGCGCAGGCGCCCGTCAGCGCCCAGGGCCGCGCAGACCCAGCCCAAGGGCGTCCGGAGGACGGTCGCCCGTCTCTGCTCAGTAGCCATCGCGGTGCCACATGATCGGGGGGTCGGCGCGAAAGAGCCTCTCAATCGCCTCGTCGGTGGTCCGGAAGCCGGCCTGCTTGAGCCAGGCCGGGTTGGCGATCAGCACCATGAGCCCGGGGCCGACCTCGAGCTCGAGGGGGACACGCTGTTCCCGCAGGTGGGCGAAGAGGGGTGCGTCGCCTGACAGGTGGAGGATGGCACGGCCGCTGGCGCGGCTGAGGAACTGCTCGGCGGCGAGGCGGAGGAGCGCGAGGGCATCGGGCTCGCGGCCGGGCAGGTGAGCGAGCTCGGGCACGAAGAGACAGTTCTCCTCCGGGGGGATGTGGGCGCCGAGGTAGGCGGCGACGGCGCCGTCGGAGACCGCGATGAGGCCGGCGGCGTCCATATGGGAGGAGAAGCCATAGGGGAAGGTCCCGCGGCGGGGCCAGCTCTCCCAGAAGCGCGCGTCCCTGACCTGCATGCCAGTGCGGCCGCGGCTGTACTCGTGGTAGACGGCGGCGAGGGCTCGCCAGTGCGCGTGGTAGTCGAGCCGCTGGAGAGCGCAGGGAGAGACGACCTGCAGGCGGGCGAGCGCCGAGGCGGGACAGGCGTATCCGCCTACCTTGGGCACCTCTCGGAAGCCGAAGCGGGCGAAGAACGCTGGCAGGCGGGTGGTGAGCATCGCCAGGTCGTAGCCGCGCTGACGGATGAGCCGGACGGCATCCTGCATCACGCGGGTGCCGTGGCCCCTGCCCTGGTGGGCGGGATGAGTGGCGACGGCCGTGACGCCGGCGACGCTGATGACAAGGTCGCCGACATAGGCCGCCCGGTGCAGGATGACGACATGGCTGACGACATCGCCGTCCACGAGACCGACGCGGACGCGCTCGGGGAGGAAGTAGGGGTCGTTGACGAGGGAGTTGCGGACCACCGCCAGGCTGCTGTCATCCACGCCGAAGGCGGCCTGGAAACACCCGAGCATGGAGTCGAGCTCGCCGCGGCGCAGCGCTCGGACCCGGAGGGCCATCGCCTACTCGGGCCCGGAGAGGGCGGCGACGACGGCCTCGGCGACGGTGCGACTGCAGCCGGCGACGGCGGCGATCTCCTCCGCGGTCGCCCTCCGCAGCCCGGCCAGCCCTCGGAAGTGGGACAGCAGGCGCTGCTTCCTCTTCTCGCCGATGCCAGGGACGCCGTCGAGCACGCTCTCGCGGGTCTGCTGCGCCCGCAGCCGGCGGTGGTAGGCGAGGGCGAAGCGGTGGGCCTCGTCCCGCACCCGCTGGAGCAGGTGGAGCGCGCGGGAGTGCTCGGGCAGGGAGATCGGCCCCGCCGGCCCCGGGAGGTACAAGCGCTCGTGCTCCTTCGCCAGGCCGGCCGCGGGCATCCTCAGGCCCAGCTCAGCCATCGCCCTGACCGCGACGCCGAGCTGCCCGGGGCCGCCGTCCACCAGCACCAGGTCGGGCAGGCGGGCGAACTTGACGTTGCCCGACACGGCCGCCCGCAGCCGGCGGCGCAGCACCTCGCGCATCATCTCGTAGTCGTTCGGCTCGCCTCCGCCGAGGCGGATCCGAAAGCGGCGGTAGTCGCTCGGCCGGGGGCGGCCGTCCTGGAACACGATCATCGAACCGACCGCCTGTTTGCCCTGCACGTTCGAGATGTCGAAGGCCTCGATCCGCCGGGGTGGGACCGGGAGCCCCAACACCTTCTCCAGGTCGGCGACCGCTTCCTCTCCTCGGCGGCGCTCGGCGCTCTCTCGCTCGAGCGCGCTCCGGAGGTGGTGTTCCGCGTTCTCCATCGCCATCTCGACCAGCTTGCGCCGCCGGCCGCGCCGGGGCGAGACGATCTCGACGCGCGCCCCCCGGCGGCGGCTGAGCAGGTCGGCCACGGGTTGGGCGTCGGCGATCGGCAGGGGCAGGAGCACGGAGCGAGGGGCGGACGCCGCCCGCTGGTAGTGCAGCTTCACCGCCCCGTTGAGCACCTCCTCGGGAGGGACGCCTGAAACGCCCTCGACGAGGCGCTCGTCGTGGCCCACCAGCCGCCCCTCGCGCACCTGGAGGACGGCCACGCAGCCGGTGTCCTCCCGCAGCGCGTAGCCGATGGCGTCCGCGTCCTCGCCGGGCGCAGAGACGACCCGCTGCTCGCTGAGGGCGAGCTCGATCGCCTCCACTTGGTCGCGGAGGCGGGCGGCGGCCTCGAAACGGAGCTCGGCCGCGGCGCGGTCCATCTCCTGGCGCAGCTCGCCGAGCAGATGCTCGCGCTTGCCCTCCAGGAAGTCGCAGGCCTTGCGCACCGCAGCGCGGTACTCCTCCTCGGAGGCGGCCCCCACGCAGGGCGCGAGGCAGCGGCCCATGTGGTGGTCGAGGCAGGGCCGGGCGCGCGGTCCGGCGGAGGGCCGCCAGGCGCAGCCGGCGCGCCGCCTCGCCGAGACCACGACCTGCTGGCGGACGCCGAAGGCACGGCGCAGGAAGCGGATCGTCTCCCACATGGCGCGGGAGGAGGTGTAGGGGCCGAAGTAGCGCGCGCCGTCGGGCGCCACCGCGTGCTGCCTTACCACCGACAGCGCGGGGAATGGCTCCCTCAGGTCCACCCTGATGTAGGGGTAGCTCTTGTCATCGCGGTAGCGGACGTTGAAGCGGGGCCGGTGCCTCTGGATCAGGTTGTGCTCGAGCGCGAGGGCCTCGACCTCCGACTCCGCGACCACGTAGTCGAAGTCGTGAATGAGGGGCGTCAGGCGCGGCTGGTGCGCCCCGGCGCCGAAGTGCGACCTCACCCGGCCGCGGAGCGAACCCGCCTTCCCGACATAGATGACGTCGCCCGCGACGTCCTTCATCAGGTAGACGCCAGGCTTCGCCGGGAGCTGATCCAGCTTCTCCTGAAGTGACGGGGAGACCATACTAAGGGCAATGTACCCCGCGCCCGGGCGAGTGTCAACGCAGCCGAGCAGGCGGGCTGGGATGCGACAGGTGCAGGGGCGCCTGAGACGGCGGGGGGGCGCCCCCTAGCGGACCCCGTGGCGTCGGTATCTCACTCGGCCCCCGACCACGACCAGGTCCACCTGGGCCTCCAGCAGCGCGCGGCCGCGCAGGCGTGTCACCGGCCGCGAGAGCACGACGATGTCCGCCAGCCGCCCCGGCGCGAGCCGCCCCTTGAGCGCCGCCTCGCCGGTCGCCGCGGCCGGGCCGGCGGTGTAGCACCTGAGTGCGGCCGCCGGTCCGATCCCCTCCTCCCTGACATACCAGCCCCCGCGAGGGCGCCCGTCCAGGGTCTGGCGGCAGACGGCCGCGTACAGGCCGGCGACCACGCTGGTGGTCTCCACCGGTGCGTCGGAACCGAAGGCCAGCGTGGCGCCTGTCCGCAGCAGGCTGCGCACCGGGTAGGCCCACCGGCTGCGGCGGCCCCAGTAGCGCTCGGCTGGCTCGATGTCGCCCAAGATATGGCAGGGCTGCATGGAGGCGACGACGCCCAGCCGCGCGAAGCGCCCCACGTCCTGGGGCCGGAGGAGTTGCGCGTGCTCGATCCGGTGGGGCAGGGGCGTCGGCCACTGCGCGGCGGCCTGGAGGGCGTCCAGGGCCTCCGCGTTCGCGCGGTCGCCTATGGCGTGGATAGCACAGGCGATGCCGGCTTGCGCGGCGCGGGCGACAACGTCGCGAAGCTCGCGACCGTGGAGCACTGGCACGCCACAGCCGGCCTCGCGGTTCTCGTAGGGCGCGAAGAGCCAGGCGGTCTGGCTGCCCAGGGCGCCGTCCACCAGCAGCTTCAGGCCGCCGATCCGAACCCACTCGTCGCCGTGTCCGCTGCGCACCCCCTCGGCGATCATGTCGTCGAGGGCGGCCTGCCCCGGGTAGATGGTCGCCCGGATCGGCAGCCGCCCCCCGGCGCGCAGCGCGGCCAGCTCGCCCAGGAGATCGCTCTCACCCATGAGGTGCATGGAGGTCACGCCCTCCCTGAGCAGCCGCCGGAGCGCACGCCCCAGGTCGGGCGGACCAGCCTCGTAGGCGGGGGACTGGTAGACGAGCCGGGTGGCCGTCTCCTGGAGGATGCCCGTGGGCCCCCCGCGGCTGTCCCGCACGATCACCCCGCCGGCCGGCGCGCGGGTGCGGCGGGTGATGCCGCAGAGTCTGAGGGCTGCCGAGTTGACCCACAGGGAGTGTCCGTCCCGGGAGGCGAGGGCGACCGGGTGGTCGGGCGCGGCGCGGTCGAGGTGGTGGCGGGTGGGGAAGGCGTCTCCCCATAGGTTCTTGTCGAAGCCGCCGCCGGTGATCCATCGCCCCGGGGGCGTGCGGCGGGCGCGCGCGGCGACGCGGCGGAGGGCCTGCTCGCGCGTGCGGGCCCGCCGGAGGTCGAGCGCGGAGAGCGAGCGCGCCAGCTCGCGCAGGTGCAGGTGGCTGTCGGTGAAGCCCGGAACCGCGAGCCGGCCGGCCAGCTCGAGCACCCGGGTGCGGGGCCCGCGCAGCTGCGCGAGGTCGGCCGCCCTACCGACGGCGAGCACTTGCGCGCCCTGGACGGCGAGCGCCTCGGCGAAGTGGCCAGCCGAGGTGAGGACGCGGCCGCCGGTGAGCAGCAGGTCGGCGTGCACTAGCGCCCCGGCGCGCCCACCGCCGCCCGCGCCTTGCGGCGGCGGGGACGGCCCCGGGCGCCATCCAGCCCGAGGACCTGCCGCAGCACCTGGCCGGTGTAGGAGTCGGGGTTCGCGGCGACCTCCTCGGGCGTGCCCTCGGCGACGATGCGGCCGCCCTCATCACCGCCCTCGGGGCCGAGGTCCACGATGTGGTCGGCGCACTTGATGACCTCCGGGTTGTGCTCGATCACCAGCACGGTGTTGCCGGCCTCGGTGAGGCGGCGGAGCACCTGGAGGAGCTTGTGGATGTCGGCGAAGTGCAGGCCGGTGGTGGGTTCGTCGAGCAAGTACAGGGTGCGCCCGGTGTCGCGGCGGGAGAGCTCGGCGGCGAGCTTGACGCGCTGGGCCTCCCCGCCGGAGAGGGTGGTGGCCGGCTGGCCCAGCTTGATGTAGTCGAGCCCGACGTCGTGGATGGTCTGGAGCTTGCGGGCGATGGCAGGGATGTTGCGAAAGAGCTCGAGCGCCTCCTCGACGGTCATGTTGAGGACGTCGGCGATGGAGCGGCCCTTGTAGCGCACCTCGAGGGTCTCGCGGTTGTAGCGGGCGCCCCGGCAGACCTCACAGAGGACGTACACATCGGGCAGGAAGTGCATCTCGATCTTGATGATGCCGTCTCCCCGGCAGGCCTCGCACCGGCCGCCGCGGACGTTGAAGGAGAACCGGCCCGGCTTGTAGCCCCGCACCCGCGCCTCGGGCGTCTGGGCGAAGAGCTGGCGGATGCGATCGAACACGCCCGTATAGGTAGCCGGGTTTGAGCGCGGCGTGCGGCCGATGGGCGACTGGTCAATGTCAATGACCTTGTCGAGGTGCTCGACGCCCTCGATGGCGTCGTGCTCGCCCCAGGCGGTGCGGGCGCCGTGCAGCTGGTGCGCCAGCCGGCGGTACAGGATCTCCTCCATGAGCGTGGACTTGCCCGAGCCGGACACGCCCGTGAGGCAGGTGAGCACGCCCAGGGGAACGCGTACATCTATGTTCTTCAGGTTGTGGTGCCGCGCGCCGCGCACGGTCAGGAACTTCCCGTTACCCTGCCGGCGGGCCGGCACCGGGATGCTGCGGCGGCCCGCCAGGTAGTCGCCGGTGATGGAGCGGGGGCAGGAGATCACGTCCTCGAGCGTGCCCGCCGCCACCACCTCGCCGCCGTGCTCGCCGGCGCCGGGGCCGATGTCCACGATCCAGTCGGCGCTGCGGATGGTGGCCTCGTCGTGCTCGACGACGAGGATGGTGTTGCCCAGGTCGCGCAGGTTCTCGAGGGTGTTGAGCAGCCGGCGGTTGTCCCGCTGGTGGAGACCGACGGAGGGCTCGTCGAGTATGTACAGGACGCCCATGAGCCCGGAGCCGATCTGGGTGGCGAGGCGGATGCGCTGCGCCTCACCCCCGGCGAGGGTCGCCGCCGGGCGGTCGAGGGTGAGGTAGTCGAGCCCGACGTCGAGCAGGAAGCCCAGCCGGGTGAGGATCTCCTTCAGGACCTGGCGGGCGATGCTGCGCTCTCGCTCGGTCAGCTCGAGGCCGCGGAACCATTCGACCGCGGCGCGGATGGACAGGCGCGCCACCTCGGCGATGTTCTTGCCGCCGACGGTGACGGCGAGGCTCTCGGGCTTGAGGCGGGCGCCGCCGCAGGCGGGGCACGGCTTGGTTGCAGTGAAGGCGTCGAGGTAGGCGCGAGCGCTGTCGGACTCGCCCTCCTGGTACTCCTGGGTGAGGTAGTGCATGATGCCGCGGAAGCGGGTGTCGTAGACCCGAAGCCGGCCCCCGCGCCCGCGGAAGCGCACCCGCACCGGCCGGTCGGCGCCGTGCAGGAGCAGGTCGAGCTTGGCCTTGGGCAGCTTCGCCACGGGCATGTCGCAGTCTATGTCGAACTCCTCGCACACCGCGCGCAGCAGGGCCTTGTGGTAGCGGGAGCTGAGGCTGCGCCAGGGCAGGATGGCGCCCTCGTTGATGCTCAGCCGGGGGTCGGGGATGATGAGCGCCTCGTCCAGCTCGCTGCTGGTGCCCAGCCCGCTGCACGCGGGGCAGGCGCCATAGGGGGTGTTGAAGGAGAACAGCCGCGGCTGCAGTTCCTCAAAGCTGCGCTGGCAGTGGAGGCAGGCAGAGCGCTCGCTGAACTGCATCTCCTCGAGACCCTCGTCCGCCCCCTCGGCGGGGGCGACCACGGCCACCCCGCCGCCCACGCGCAGCGCGAGCTCCATCGAGTCGGCGAGGCGCTTCTGCACCTGGGGCCGCACCACGAGGCGGTCCACGACGACCTCGACGGTGTGCTGCTTGTAGCGCGCCAGGCGCAGCTCGCCGGCCTCGGAGAGCTCGATCACCCGCCCATCCACCCGCACCCGGGCGAAGCCCTGGCGCCGGATGTCGTCGAAGATCTGCCGATACTCGCCCTTGCGGCCCTTGACCACGGGCCCCAGGATGAGCACCCGCGTGCCCTCGGGGAGCTGCATCACCTGGTCCACGATCTGCTCGGCCGTCTGCTGAACGATGGGCCGGCCGCACTCGGGGCAGTGGGGCCGGCCGATGCGCGCCCAGAGCAGGCGCATGTGGTCCCAGATCTCGGTGACGGTCGCCACCGTGGAGCGGGGGTTTCGGGTGGTGGACTTCTGGTCAATGGAGACCGCGGGCGAGAGCCCCTCGATGAAGTCCACGTCGGGCTTGTCCATCTCGCCCAGGAACTGACGGGCGTAGGCCGACAGCGACTCGACGTAGCGCCGCTGCCCCTCCGCGTAGATGGTGTCGAAGGCCAGCGAGGACTTGCCCGACCCCGACAGGCCGGTGATCACCACCAGCTTGTCCCGCGGGATCTCGACAGTGATGTTCTTCAGGTTGTGCTGCCGCGCGCCGCGAACGATCAGCTTGTCAATGGGCATGGCTATCCGCCGCAGATCGACGCGGATGAACGCCGATCATAGGTCTCGTATGATTCGCTTGACCCCAAGCCCCGGTCTCCCTAAGTTCAGCAGCAGGCAGACCTTCACTCCCGTCGCACAGGGGCAGCAGGGTGCAGGTCTGGTCTGCCCCAGGGCAGGCGGAGTAGGTACCGCTCCGCACCCGCTCCTCCTGTCACTCCTCCCCGCGCCTGCGGTGGCGCTGTGTTCGGCGTGGTCTCCGTGAGCCTCGGTCACACAGGCATCCACAAGACCCTTGACTCCACGTTTCGCGGGTCTACTGACGAATCCTCCCCGTCGGCAGTGATGAGAGTGTCAATCTGGAGGGAGCGGTCGGGGTAAGCCACGACCCGAACGCCCAGTTCTCTCAGCAGTAACTGCCGCTCCTCCAGGTTCAGTAGGTCAATGCGTCCGCGCAGTTTCTCCAGTGTTCGCCGCAGCGCCTCGACTCGGTCTGCCAGGTTCTCTTGCTGCGCCAGCCGGGCCGCGTGCTTCGCCTTGATATCCTCCACATCCCGGCGCTGCCTGTCAAGCGAGCACAGGTCGCGCTCCAGTTCGTCGAGGGTTATCGTCTCGCGTGCGAACAGCCAGCGCAGGCGCTCCCGCTGCTTGTCCAGTTCCGCCAGCCGGCCGTCCAGCCCGGCAATCTCCGACCGCAGCGCCTCCATGTTCTGCTCGTCCAGCTTCGCGTGCTTTACCAGGGTGTTGGGGTCGAGGAGGGCTTCCCGCACCTTCTCCCAGACCACCCGCTCCAGTCGGTCGGCGGGGATGTAGGGGAAGTTGCAGCGCTTCTCCATCGGCTGACGACTGAAGCCCTTGCCGCAGCGGTAGTAGCGCCGTGTTCCGTTCCGCCCGCCAGCGTTCATCCCGCGCAGATGGCCTCCGCACTCGCTGCAATAGAGCACGTCCCGCAGCAGGTAATGGTTGTGGCGGTGATTCTGGCCGCCGCTGATACGGCGGTTGTTGCTTCTCATCTTCTCGGCCTTCTCGAACAGGGAGCGGCTGATGATGGGAGGCACCTCGATGCCAATCCATTCCTTCTGCGGGCGCACCTGCTTACCGAGGGGCCCAGTCAGGCGATGCAGGTAGGCCTTCCCGCAGTAGATGGGGTTGCGCAGAATCCGGTGGACGGTGGCCTCAGCCCAGTAGCTCGCCTGGCGCTTGCCGCCGCGTGACTGGGTAGCGGTGGGGACACCCAGAGCGTTGAGACGCTCGGTGATGGCGGTCACTCCCAGGCCTTCCTCGGCATACCAGCGGAAGACGTTACGCACGGTCTCGGCCTCTTGCTCCTCGACTACCAGCACCTTGCGGCCTCGCCGGCCATCGGGGATGACCTCCTTGCAGTAGCCAATGGGAACTCCCGAGGCGTTCCACTGCCCCTGCTTTGCCGCTTCCCATCTGCCGCCCTCCATGCGCAGCCTGATGGTCTCCCGCTCCATCTCCGCGAACGTCCCGAGCAACTTCAGGAAGAAGCGGCCCATCGGGGTTTCCGTGTCGAACGATTCCTCACAGGAAGCGAGACCCTTATCGTGGGGAGCCAGGTGGTCCTCCCAGATGGCGCACAGGTCGCGCGTGCTGCGGGAAAGCCGGTCGACTTTGTAGGACACCACCACGTCCCACTTGCCGTTGGTCGAGTCCATCAGCAGTCGCTGCAAAGCCGGCCTGTGGAGCGATGCGCCGGAGTGCCCGAGGTCCTCGTAGACCTCGGCGATTTCCCACTCCTTCATGGCGCAGTAGGCTTCACACCGGCGGCGCTGCATGTCCACACCATACTTCTCCGCCTGCTCGTCGGTGCTCACGCGCAGGTAGATCGCTGCTTTCACTTCACACCTCCTTGTCTTTGGCCACCGCGAGAAGGCCCGCGGCAGTCCGATTGCTGCCCTTGCTCAGGGGGTAGCGCGACCGCCGCGGGCCTGTGGTGTGCTCCCAGGGGCAGCAGATCGGCGCAAACCCCCTGAGCACATGGACCTTACCTCGAAGTGGCCGGAAGTCAAGGGTCAAAGTTGCCGCCTTCGCCGCCTTTCAGCGCTTGTCCGGCCAGGCACCCGCCTCGGAGACGATCTGTTCGTCACGGGCGCTCGCCACGCCCTTGCGCACGGCGTCCACCGCCATCTCCAGGCGCTCCTGGTCAAACTGCCGCTTGACCTCCTCCTCGTCGGCGAGCCGGCGTTTGGAGAAGACAACTTTGTCACCGAGTTGCTTCGCTTCGGCATCGAGCCGCTCGAGGTCGGCTTGGAGCGCGGCAGCCAGGCTGGCCGGTCGCTCCTCCAGGCGCACGCGCAGCTTGCGGCGCTCCTCTTCGGCCTCCCTATCAGGGATGTGACCACCGGCCGCCTGCGCCAGCGCATCGAGGGCCGCCAGGCGCGCTCGGTCAGTGCGGAGTGCTTCCACCTGCTCAGTCTGTTCCTCGGCGAGCACGGTGAGGTGCTCCTGAGCGCGGCGCTGCTGCTCCCGGATGTGGGCGACCTGCGCCTCCAGGTAGGCGATCTCGGCGCGACGGGAAGCCAGGCTGAGCGGGTCAGGCGACACTCTTCCCAGTCGCCGATGAAGAGTCGCCTCCATCGGTTTCTCTTGGAATTCGTTCATCTCTCTTACCTCCTCGATGGTGTGGTTCATCAGAACACTTCGACCGCGCGGCTGCTGCCACGGGCATATCGAAAACGCTCACAGGAATCCGTCCTGCCTACCAACTCTCGGCTGAGGGAACACCGCAGGCCGGCCTCGATAGCCTGCCCACCAGCAGGCAGGCCGGTGGCCGCGTCCCAGGTCTGCTCGAACCAGTGGATGCGCTGGATGACGTGGTCGCAGCGCTCGCAGATGTGGTCGGTAAGGGGACGCCGATCGGTCATCATCACAGTCCCAACACCTCCCTCCAGTGCTCGCCGTAGATGCGCTCCAGGTCATCCCGCGTCCAGATGCGCCCGGGCCGGCGCGCCGCCGCGCACTCCAGCGCCGCCATGCCGAGGCTGATGACCACGTCATCGTGCCGGTTCGCCGCATGGTCAATCCGCCAGCCATAGGGAGTTTGTCGCGCCTGAACAGTGAGCAGTTCGTCCTCCAGCAGGGCATGAGGGAAGAAGCGAAGCAGCCCTCCTGCCACAAGGTGGTGCAGGTTGGCCGAGAGCCTGGCAACGAAGTCGTTCGTGAACTTCACCGCCCGGACGCGGTGCATCCGCAGGCGCTGCACGGTCGCCTGCAACTGCCACGGGTCAACGCTGACGGTGAGGTTCGGGAAGGCGCGCAAGGCCCACTCGATGTGGTTCTCGACCGCTGCAATCTGGACGGGATACTGCTGGCTCCCCTCCCAGACATGAATGGCATCGGTCACAATACGGCCGGCCTCGAAGTCCTTGTGCACGATCACGGCTGCGGCGCGGTCGTGAGTCAGACCGAGATCGACTCCCATGAAGTAGGGGATGCCGCGCTTGCCGACGGCCTGGGGCTGAAGGTTGGCATCACGGCAGGCCATCACTTGCTCACGCGTCCATACCGAGCCGACCGCCGATACCCACTTGTTCTCATGCAGTCGCTGGAAGACTGGGCCGGGCAAGGTGCGCCGCGCCTCCTCGATGTCCTCCTCCCGAATCCAGGGCGGGCGCTGCTGATCTCCCTCCAGCCAGAGGCAATACCAGCGCGGTTCGCTGCCGCCAATAGCGCGCTCGTAGATCTCATAGCAGATGCTGTTGAGGTCGTGACCGGCAGTCGTGCAGGCGATCAACACGGCCTCGGGGCGCTTGACCAAGCTCGAATACATGGCGTCCCACAACTCTCGGTTTGGCTGCACGTGCAGCTCGTCGAACAAGACGGCGTGGGGAGCCAGGCCGAAGCTGGTCGGCACGTCGGCGCTCAGAACGCGGAAGACCGCGCCAGTCGCGGGCACTTCGATTGCATCCCGATAGGCCTGAGTGCAGCTTGCCAGGAGGCGACTTGCCCGCCGGATACGGGCCATTCGCTCGGCGATCAAGCGCGCCTGGTCGCGATCCCCCGCGCAGGCGAAGACCTCCGTCCCCTCGCCCCGGCAGATCAGTTCATACCAGGCGACCCGCGCCAACCACTCTGTCTTTCCGAAGCCGCGAGGCAGCCCGATCAGGGCAACGCGGGGACGCACCTCGCCCTCGTAGATCGCCCTGGTCGCCTCGATCTCCCAGGGCACCGGATCGAAAGGCTTCCCGCCCTCGACGGGGCAGATTTCCTGCATGAAGGCGAGCGCGCCTGCGGGGTAGCGATAGCGGGCCAGGGCGCGGGCGTCGAGTCTCACGGTTCGCCCTCCTCGTCACCCGCCGCCTGTTTGCCCTCACGTGGCGGCGTGTGCGCCTCTTCCTCGCCCGGTGGGGGAAGGACTCGCGCCTCGCCCTCAATCGCGCCCACAGGGGCACGTGGCGCGTCATTCGTGCGCACGGCGACGGCCAGGATAGCCGCCGCCAGGTCACTCTGCTCCCCACGCGGCTTCGTCCAGGAGTGGCGCTCTCGCATTCGGTCGCGGCTGATCAGGGCGTACAAATACTGTCTCGCCGCGCCCTGAAAGGCCAGCCCTTCGGTGTTGCTGGCGCGCAGTAGGCCGGCCCGGGCGAACCAGCGCTCACAGATCAGCATGATCGTGCCGAGCCGCTCGTATTCGGCCAAGGCGTCCAGTTCCGCCAGGGAGAGGTGGCTGCCAGCCGACTCGATGATCTCCCCGGTGTCTGGATCGCAGGCGGCCGGATCGAGATCGGCGATCATGGCCTCCAGGCGCTCCCTCTCCAGTTCGGGAAGGACTGGGCAGCCGTGCTCGGCCTCCCCGCGCCGCTCGCACTGCTCCCAGACGAATGGGCACGAACCGGGGTGACAGGGCACGGTTGCCCGCTGCTCCCAGGTGCGGGTGCGCAGCCCGTGTTTGACGGGATGGGGCAGGTTTTCCGTCACTGCCCGCTTTCCGGCCTCAGTTTTCGGCCCAGAAGTCGCCATTTCGCCTCGTTCTCGCCCGCTCAGGGCGATACACAAACACTGTCACCAGACTCCTCTCCGCGAACGACACCGCCAGCCCAATAGCGCCGGAGGGTATGGAGTCCTGACGGGCACACGTCCGCCGCGCCGCAGTTTTCGGGTCACCAGGCCGCCCGCCCGCAGGCTGCGAAGGCTGCGCCCCGCCCGTCTCAAGGCGGGGGCGCAGCTTCGGCAGCGGGTTGGCGCACATCTGGCGCAGATAGCGTCGGAATGATGTGCGCCAAGCAACTCTATATAGGGGCGTTGGCGCAAATGCCCGAACTGCGCCAAGCCTTGGCGCAGATTTGGCGCAGATGCTTGTTTCAGAGCAGCGCCAGGTCAACATTTCCCGTCCTCCCGAACAGCACTTTGCGTCCGCGCTTGCCCACCCGAACGATCTGCTTGGCGGTCTCCAGTTCCCCCAGAGCACGCTGAGCCGTGCGCTCGCTGATCCGCTGCGCCTTCGCTCTCGCCAGCAGTGTCGGACGATCAACCGGCTTGCCCTCCTCCCCGAGCCACCCCAGGATGGAGAGCTTGGCTTCCTGCAACTTGTCGCCGTCTGGGGGCAACTCGTCCACATAGCAGATGCTCAATCCGCCCTCTTCGCCTGCGACGAATTCCACGCCGAAGGTCTCAATCGAAGGCACCCAACGGCTCTTCTCGTGCTCGACAAAGAGGCTGCCTGGCTGACGCACGCGGAGGAAGAGATGGGTATCAACCGCGCCGCGCAGATCGGTCGAGCCGCGCACCATCTGGCTGGCCGCGTTGGAGACCTGGGAAAGCTTGCGAGTGTGATGCAGCACCAAGACGGCGCAGCCGAAGTCGGTCGCCAGGTGTTTGAGGTTGCGCAGGGCGACTCGCACCTCGGCGCTGTTGTTCTCGTCGCCAGCGAAGCAGCCGCGGAAGGAGTCAATGACCAGCAAGGCGGGAGCGAGTTCTTCCAGATCGGCGCGCAGCAACGCGTTCCCATCGGGCTGATCAACCAACAGGCCGGTATCGAGACGAAATCGAATGGGAAGCTCCGAGGGCAACTCCGGGTCGCACTGACGCAACTGCCAGATACGTTGGTGCAGGAGGCTTTCCACCGATTCCTCATCGAAGTAGAGCACCGGCCCCTGGGTGACAGGGAAATGACCGAGCCAAGGACGGCCGGAAGCCACCGCGTGGGATAGCTCCAGGGCCAGCCAGCTCTTGCCCGCGCCGCTGTCGCCGCTGAGGATGTTGACTGTCTCCTGGGGGAAGAGGGGTTCCACGATCCATCGGATGGGCCCGGGTTCTTTGGTGGCGAACCTGATGTACTCGACAGTGCGCCCCACTTCGCTCGTAGCGAGTGGCTCGGCGACCGGCAGACTGGCGAAGTCTTCCCTGCTATGCGTCAGCAGGAAGTCATCAAGACCCACCTTCTCCCCGTTGAGGCCCGAAGGCAGACGCACCCGACGCACCTGCGCGCCGCGTGAGGTCAGCTCGCGGGCAAGTGTTTCCTCTGCTGCACGCACGCTCTCATTCTCAATCAGGTCGCTGTCGAAGACGATAGAGACCTGGCGGCCCCACCAGTGAATGTTGCAGAGATCGGGAAGCGGGAAGCTGCGGCCGTCGAACTTGGTGCGCCACGACCAGACGCCAGACAGCCCGATGCAAGGAATGCCCGCCTGACAAGCGGCCAGGCTCTTCTTTTCGCCTTCGGTGATCGTCAGAGGGATGGCCGAGTTGCTGGCTGTGCCCTTCGCGAGGTTGGGCGGCAGGTAGAGGCGATTTCGTTCCCCTCGTCGAGTCAGATAGCGGATTGAATGGCCGTTATTGCTCTGAAGAGGGTGATCGAGGCGCACGCGAACGTAGCGGCTGCCATCGCCAAAGATGCAGCCGGGATAGGGAATCGCCATACCCGCGCACGCAGTCGGGTAATCGAGCAGGCGGCGCACCTCATGGGCACCCAGGGAGCGGAAG
>Ga0209102_1000854_pt1 | contig 18232 bp, 14 predicted proteins | sample ConPoolayeHmetaG_FD_185483 | JGI IMG/M metagenome (GOLD analysis project Ga0209102, IMG submission 185483) | Hot spring microbial mat communities from California, USA to study Microbial Dark Matter (Phase II) - Cone Pool mat layer H metaG... ...
CCTACAGGTTCTACGTAGGTTCGAAGGACCGTTGTGGAAACACTGTTATAAGCAAGACCATGGTCTTCGAAACAACATCTCCTCCGGACACGGAGAAGCCTTCAGTGACCCTGTTCCTCCCGGAAAGACTTGTCGGCATCGTTAACATCCTGGCTAATGCGAGTGACAACGTTGGCGTCGAGGGCGTGATGTTTTCCATAGATGGTGTTGTGAAGTTCATAGACTTTTCTCGACCCTACGTCTGGGTCTGCAACACAACCATGTTTCGCAACGGGATTCACGATTTTGATGCGATAGCATTCGACGCTGCTGGAAACAGGGCTGACGACGTTAAAAACGGCACAATCAGCAACCCGATGCCAGATAGGACCCCGCCGCTGGTGCGAATGATTAAACCCAGCAGCGAATGGGTGCATGACCTCGTAGAGATAGAGGCCTTAATACAGGACGATTCGAATGCAACCAAACCCGCAGGGTACATTCAAAGAGCAGAGCTTTACATAGATGGCGTTTTGGCGAAGAGCTGGGTGTATGCTCCACTTCACTTTAACCCCTTCACAGGAGAGATTGTTACAGTACCCTGTACAAGCAACCTGTCTTTCACCCATCTTTGGAATGCAACTGGACTCGAGGCAAATTCAGAGCACACGATAGAGGTTAAGGCATGGGACAACTCTGGCAACTATGGGCATGACAGCATGAGGGTGAAAATATTTCAAATACAATGGATACCTCCCACGATAGAACGAATTAAAATCATTAATATAGAGGTCACGAGGGACGTTATAAGACACGACGTTTACCAGACAGCATACTTCGTAACCTTATATGTAAGAAACACGGGAACAGAAACTTTGTATAACCTTAGCCTCCGCGATGATGTCTGCGGATTCCAAGTGGTTCCTCACACAGCATTCATGAGCGTAGAGTTCGCACCGTCATTTTGGACGAGTATTGTCGTTTTCAAACCACCTGGAGGGGCAGCACTACCGCCGGGAAGTGTTGCTACGATCCAGTACTTTGCCGTGCCCATACTGTTTGCTCCAACCATACCAGACGAATGCTACATATTCGGCTGGCTTGATACATATGTGAGTTTATCATATGACGGTGCAAGTTATGGACGTAGTTTCAGTTTGAGCCATCATCCTGATGACATTTCATCAATACTCGGAAGTACTGACTACATAATCGTTACACATCCTTCGAGATTGTTCAGCTATAATGCAGGTGATAAAGTGGGGGTGAATGCGCTTCTGGAAGATATGGCAAGGCTGGCTATGCTAAAGCACGGGGTCCTAGGATACTTACGGGAGAGCTCAAACGCTTACGAGATTAAAGCATACATATCGCCTTCAGGAGCGTGGAGCAGAAGGCTTTCTCCTGTTTTTAGAAACCCGAATCCTGAGAGAGATAGGGATGCATATGTTCTGATCGTAGGGGAGACGGAGGTAATTCCATCTTTTAACGCACATATTAATAGTATAGATATTCCGCTTAGTGATAATCCTTTTTCAGATACTTTTGGTGATGATGGTAGGCCAGATATTATGGTGGGTAGGATCGTAGGCAATACCGCTAGATATTTAGCAACCCCTATCAAAACCAGTATTGAAGTAGTAATCGGCAGTAAGAGTTTTGACCGTTCTGATGCTTTAGTTGTTACCGGGCCTGCTGGGCCTTGGGAGGAGGTTTGGATGCGAAACGGATATGTCTTGGCAGATCTTCTACATACTTTTCAAGGGGCTGCTGTTTCGATACTACACACCGAATACTATGATACTGAAGTTAACCTGCTACGTGAAGCGCTTTACATATTGGGCACATATTGGGATTTCGACCCTCATACTCGTCAGCCGGAACCACCATCAGAGCTTCGCCGACTTGTAACGAATTACGATAGCCTAAGACGTCTGGTGGGAGTTTATAATTGCCTAGGGGAGCCAGGCCATACAGTAGACGGTGCTCTCTGCACTAGGAATCATCCTCCCATGGACTTGGCAACTCTCCGCACACTAATAAGTAAAGAGGATGCTGAAAAAGTTGAAGCATTACGTATCGGTATTCGACTCTCAGGAGGAGCACCAGTTATATTCCCATACAGTATTCATGAAAATGGTTGCGATGCCTTATCGGAAAGAGGATATCAAATTAAGGAAGCTGCGCGTGGAAAGGACATCATCACCTTTGCTGGTCACGGTGGCCCGGGAAGCTGGGCCTCTTGTCTCGACGCATTCATAGGTTGGTGTGGAGTAACAGATCTATATACTGACTTCCCAGGACACCCACTTACCTTTAGTAACAGTGCACCTGTGATCTCTGCTGCTGCCTGCTCAACGGGCTACTACGAGACTACGGATATTGGCGACATTAGCATATGCGAAGACCTTTTGAGGAGGGGTGCAGCAATATACATGGGGGCAACTATCACTGTTTCAGATGAGTCCGACGAGTTCCATAATCAACTATACGGTTTAGAGTGGACTCTGGACCGCACAATTGGAAAGGCTTTTGCTTTGTTGAAAAGACGCTTGGTCAGTGAGAACACCGTGTGGCAAGTATACGCCTACCATTATAACCTATACGGAGACCCGAAGTTTGGGGATTGAGGTGATGTTATAATGGTTAAAAGATTTTGGGGGATGCTCTTCAACATTGTTCTTTTCATATTTATCTTTAATGTACTTCAGGTTAAAGGTGCTGAACCGCCTTCAATGCTGGAAATTATAATACCTGATTACGAAGTGAGTAAGATTGCCGATTTCGACTATGTTAGTATTCCTGGCGGGCATGTTCTGCTCGTAGACGGTGAGCCAAGGGTTCCCTATTACTCAGTTTCAGTTGACTATCCGGAAGGATACCGAATTCAGAATGTAGTTGAAAGAAAGCGTAGCGGACTTGAAACAACCGCTGGATTTAAATTGCCAATTGTAATGATGCAAAATCGTTCATCTTTCGACGGGCCGTTGTCAAACGAGAACGGAGGCTGGTATCCAAGTGAAGATTACTATTGGTCAACATGGGCGAATCCCGATGGCACTACCACGCTCACAATAATTATTTATCCATTTTATTACAATTCAGAAACCACTGAAGTCAGATACTATAAACAGTACGAATTTGATGTGGTCTACATATTTTCGACGGTTTCAATACTCGATGTTAATACTGAGAGGCTGGTCTACGATCCCGGGGAAGAAATCACAATTAATGTTTTGCTTAACAATTCAGGAGAGGCGAGAGATATCGTTGCTAGTGCTCTGATAAGGCCATATGGTTCAGACAAGATTGTTGACGGCTTACCATTGAGAACGCTTCAGGATGTAGTGGGACAGGCATCATTCTCAATGATATGGAACAGCAAAGACTTTCCAACCGGCGACTATTCTGTAGAGATCATGTTGAATGATACATCTGGGAACTGGCTCGATAGGAGGGTTTGCATATTCAGACTAGGCAGATCCATGATAAACGTGACAGGCTTTAGTGTTGAACCTCAACGCTTCAAAATAGGGGATGAGATAAAAATATCTCTCGAGGCCTTTAACACAGGTTCAACTACCCTTAATGGAAAATGCATTTTCATTGTGCAGAATGGAAACAGCTCTGTTTGGAGTTTATACCAAAATTTCTCCTCTCTCACTCCTGGTGCTTCACTCAGGTTCACCTCAACATGGGACACTTCCTCGGCTGAGAAGGGTGCTTTGTACTATGTCGTTGGTTACGTTTCATACGAGAGCCAGACAACTCCGCCAGCGGTGGTCATGGTCAGTACGAACTACTTGCCGGCAGCAAGGTTCAGCTACACCCCTACCAAGATGGGTTTGGGCGAGGAGGTGTCTTTCGATGCTTCTGCCTCAAGCGACCCCGATGGAAGCATATCTTCGTATAAATGGGAGTTTGGAGATGGTGGGGAAGGGTCGGGCGTTAAAGTTAAGCATTCTTACCATGGGCTTGGAGACTACATTGTTACGCTGACAGTTATTGATAACGAGGGCGGGAGCAATTCCACCATTAAGCTCATCAGGGTTGTGATGACGTATACTCTAAACGTTTCCTCTAATGTCGCAGTCGAGATACCGGGCTCAGGTAGGTACAAGGAGGGGGATGAAGCAACTTTATCTGCACCTTCCTCGGTGAGCATGCCTGGGTTGCTCGGCTTACTGGGTGCGAAGTACGTGTTTAAACAGTGGGTCGGTTTCTTTAATTCTACCGAAAGCTCGGTAAGGCTTGTCTTCACGGGCCATGAGCCGAGGCCGGAGATGCATGCGGTTTACGCTGAGGACTATATGGGCGCTATAATCGTAGCCTCGACATTAATTGCGGTAGCTGTCGTGGTTGTCGCCGTCTCACTGCGTAAAAGGAAAGGCGCCAAGCCCCCAAGACCGCCCTAGCCCCCACTACCTGGCTAACTTCTAGTGGACGAGGAAGGTCGTTAATCAACTGGTCAAAGAACCCATTACCTTCATCTGAGCTTGGCGTTAAGGTCCATCTAGGAAGAACTTTAGCTTATTGAGGATCTTCCTGCCGATTGTGACGTTTTGGGGAGGTCTAGAGCAGACAAGCGCGCGCGCTCTGTTATCAAGACCATCAGAGCTTGAACACCTCGTCTTTGACCGAATGCCGGGACTTTCATCCCCCCTTAGAGGCTGGCCTGAGATTGTAAAGAAAGCCGGCCGGCTCGAGGTTAGATTATATAGCCCCATCGAATCCGGTGTCCACCAGCCTTCCACGACAGCAGCTTTACTATATCTCGCCCGATTACTAGAGGGTTAACATCGGTATATCGGGAGCTTCGTCCCGTCTGGTAGGATTCCGTCGTCATGATATTTGAAGCTTGCTAATATCGACAACTCTAAACACCCTACTTTCAGCTTCCCCGTCGCGCGCGAAGCCTAGTGTTTTCCTCGAATTGACTCTTTAAGTGCATAGTAGCTAAATTGCTGTTAAGGTTTAGGTTTAGCGTTGACACGTGGCTCACCGCCTGTATAATTCTGCGCTCAGCTTTCTTGCCATGGCGTACAAAAGAGTGAACTCCCACGATTCTTGTCTATTAGTGAGCCCACTCGTCAATACCCCTACGGCCCCCATTTTTCTTTTGGTTCCACTTATGCCAGTAACTTCATCAATCACATCCCCCAGTTCCTTTCCACTCAGAACCTTTTTCACGATGACCTCTGGCAGCTCAATACCACCGCCACACCCAAGTGCCACTTCGCCTCCAACATCTACAACAGCACACCAGCCGGTTAGAAAATATCTGCCGGCCCGTCTGGCAACCCCGCCCTCGAGACCAACGCCAAGATCGGCTTCAGCTTTTCTGATGGCTTCCTCGGCTCGGTATATGGCTCCCTCAGCACACTCCTCGTCCGTTAAAGGTGTGTGCGAGACCTTTGACGCGACATCTACTGGAATGATCTCGACGTTGCCGTATATTCTTCTCATAATGTTTTCTGAAGCTTTTATTTTAACAGGATTTGTTGAGCCTACTGCAACTTTTATTACCATCGAACATGATTCTTGAAACAGTTTTAAAAAGCTTACGATTTAAGGAAAACTACATTGCACTCTGTAGTTATTTCTTCAAGTTTTTCCGCCATCTCTTTCTCTTTTAACCTAAAAACCGCCTTGGCTCTATAAAGCTCTGCGGAAGCTAGAACATAGGAATCGGTTAAAGCCAGGTTGAACCTGCTTTTTACACTCCGGGCGAGGAGTGCAAGCTCAAGCGAAGGCTCTGCTAATGAGAAATTCGGAGACCTGTAAAGTCATTCAACAAAATTTTTAGCTTTTTGCTCAGGGTTTTGATGTTAAGCTCCTCATAGATTCTAACTGAAACGTAATAAGTCTCCGCAAGCACAGGGTGAGGTATAATAGTAACAATCTTTCCATCAAGAACACTTTAAATAACTGCTTTAGCTTCTTTATGAAGAGAACCTGATAGGTTGATGTACTCTATTAGCACACCAGTGTCGAAGGAACCCGAGTCAATCTCGAATTCCGAGACTCCTTAAAAGCCTTCTGATTTTTTCATCATCTTGTTTGTCTGCCTCTCTCAACGTGTCTTCAACAATTTCATCAGAGGCTTTCACAAAAATCTCTTCCGGAGGATTCACGAGCAGTTGTATAATGGCCTTCTTCCCTTCTAAGAGCTCGATTTTAACTTTATCGCCTGGCTTCAAGCCCATTTTTCTCCTGATATCCTTCGGAATAACTATTTGTCCTTTTGTAGATACCTTACTTCACTCATCGCTTAGGTAAGACAAAAGTAATAAGTTTCACCATATTGGCTTGGCTCCAGTTTCACGAATTCAGATAACCATCTCAGGTTCAAGCTACTGTTAGACACTAAGCATCCTATGCTCAGCATGCATCTCTGTTGGGAAGCCCGAGTCAATTAAGCTGGGATGAGGAGGAAACCAAAAAATCACGATTACTGAAAAACAATGGATCCTGAACTTAGTGGAATTTAATGAGCCGCCGAGTAGTCTTTAATGGCGCCACCTCGAACGCTACGTTGTCAGAAAACCCGTGGCTTTTCTATAATTTTAAGAGCATGCGACTCAAAAGGTTAAATCGGAGCATGCAAGCATATCCTTGTTGGCTAAGGAACACGGACTTAGGACTCCTCTTAAAAAGGACGAGGTTGCTCGACTTAGTGTCGGAGACGTACTATATGTTAGCGGAGAAGTTTTCACTAGCCGGGATAGGACTCAAAACCTAATACTGGAGAGTGGGAGTAAGTTGCCTATTTCCCTTCAGGGTCTCGTCGAGTTTCATGCAGGCCCCATAGTTAGGAGGAAGAATTCAGGATGGGAAGTTGTTTCAATCGGCCCTACCACGAGCCTTAGAATGGAGAGTAACGAGCACGAGTTTATCAGGGAGACGGGGATTGCAGGCGTCATTGGAAAAGGCGGTATGGGGAGCAAGACTCGAGAAGCATGCAGGGAGTTTAAAGCCTTTTACGGAGTTCTTCCAGGGGGAGCTGCAGCTCTGATAGCTAAAAGCGTTAAACGCATTATTGGAGTTTACTGGCTTGAAGAGCTTGGTGTCCCCGAGGCCATGTGGCATCTCGAAGTCGAGAACCTTGGGCCGATAACAGTTGTTATAGATGCTTTTGGGAACGATTTATATGAGGACCTTAGAAAAAGGGTTGACGAAAACCTTTCAAGAGCTTTGAAAAGCTTGGAGGAATAGAGCTATGGAAGGCGGGGATCTTAAGGACCATATTGTTAAAGCAGTAAGACTCTGTGAAACATCCCTTCCAATCGACGTGAAGAATCGTTTGAAGGAAGCATATGAGAATGAGGGCAGGGAAGTTCCGAAGAAAATACTGGGCGCTTTATTGAAAAATGTTGAAACTGCTGAAAAGGAGGGCAGGCCGATATGTCAAGATACGGGCACGTTAACCTTCTACGTTAAGAGGGGGGGATGGGAGGAGAATGAGCTACATAGAATCATCGTCGAAGCAGTTAAAGAGGCCAGTAGTAAAATACCGTTGAGGCCGAACGCCATAGACTTCCCATCCAAGAGGAACTCTGGAGACAATACCGGAAGATTTATTCCATGGATTGTCTGGGAGCCCGGCGGAGAACATTTGGAAATAACTATAATAGCTAAGGGCGGGGGCTCTGAGGCTGTTTCAAGCCTAAGGGTTTTGCCCGCTACCGCTGGGAAAAAAGAGATTTTCCGAGCAGTGCTTGAAAGCGTTGCGAAAGCCGGGGCTAAACCATGTCCTCCAATAATCCTTGGAGTAGGAATCGGCCCTTCTTCGGAAATAGCTCTTGATCTCGCCAAGAGAGCTGTTTACCTCAGGCCGCTTTCGAAGAGACATGGGAACAGCTTTATTGCGAGGATGGAGGAAGATCTTTTAAGAATGGTTAACAGTCTTGACATAGGTGTCCACGGCTTCGGAGGCCTGACAGCCCTGGACCTTCACATCGAGTATGCCTCTATACATCCGTCTTCAATGGCTCTCGGAGTCGTAGCAAGCTGCTGGGCACTGAGGAAAGCTACGCTGAAGGAATGTGGCAATACGGCGAGAATCGTGGATCATGATGACCTTTCAATATTGTAGTAACACTGAAAAATCATGTTTATTAATTCAAATCGCAGTCAATTAGCGCGCGCTGGGACTTACTGTAGCGCGCGTGCTAGACCAGCATACTGACAATACTTTCCTGCTCGAGGCAAGAAACGGTTTTAGAATTTAGGTTTCGGATATCAGCTTCTTGATAAATTCCACATCTTTTTTCAACACTGCTTTTCTTTCCTCTCGAGTATATTTTCCTAGAGATTCGTCTTCAATTGTTAAATCACCAGTATAACCTGCTTTTCTTAAAACTTGAACTACTCTTCTAAATTCAATATCTCCTTCGTACAGGGGTGCTCCAACCTGGGGAAAATCTTCCCCGGGAAGCCTCTGCCTTTCCCTTTTAGCCACGGGATACTTCAGATTTTTAAGATGAGTATGTTTAACTAGTTTTGCATACTTTTCTATGAGTTCGTGAACCTTGCTCAACGGATAACCATACCAATAGAAGTTTCCAGTATCCAATGTTAAGCCTACTCTTTCAACATTTATCTCTTTAAAGGCGTAGTCTAAAAACCGCTCATCATTGCTAACATAGCCGTGATTTTCAACAGCATAAGCTACGCTGCTACCCTTTGTTTCCCTTAAGAGGCGTTTCATTATTTCAACAAAATGCTTAGCATACTCTTCAACCGGTTTCTCTTCCCTTATCTGCATATGCGAGTTTATCCGTATCACTTCAACCCCGACTTCATCCGCAAGCTGTGTCGCCTTTTTAATGTAATCCAGCTCCTCCTCAAGATTTTCACTCGCAAAATCATTTTCCAACAATATAGTGCATGGTTTTACACCTGCGTTTTTAGAAAATTCTAAAAATTGTTTTCTCTCATTAGCGTTTCTCAGGTTAAAACCTAGCTTCACCACGTGGCCCATATCTTCATACGTGTCTTGAGTTAATGTTTTGTTTACGTACATTTCATACCTATTTAAACCCAAATCCTTTAGTCCCTTAACCAGATCCTCATAACCAACCCATACTACCGTGAAATCCCTAACTGCGACGTACATTTTACTCATACTAACAACAAGGTATTAATAAATCTTATCAAGATAACTGTTAAGAAAACTCTATCAAAGCTAGCTGTGCAAAACATCCACGGAAGTAAGAAGTGTGAAAGTTGATTTATAAAAACATATAGCACGCTTGATACGTGGCTATTTTGATTTTAGACCATATTTTTCCCAATGCGTCACTTCTTCAAGCAGTCTCCTGTTTCTACTGGGCTTCTCATCAGGATAGCCGACTGAAACAGTACATAGAACTCTAAGCCCCTCAGGTATTCCAAGCAGCTTCTTTATAGGTTCCTCGAACGGAGTGTTCAACACACCCATCCAGCATGTCCCAAGCCCCATAGAGTGGGCTGCGAGAAGGAAGTTTTGCACGGAAACCGCAACATCCCCGTGGTACCAGTTGCTGCTCCTGCCGGGGTCAGCTATGAAAACCACTACGACAGGACTGTCAGCCATGAATCTCCCGTACCTATGTATCTCCGCAAGCTTCCTCCTGGTCTCCGGGTTCTTTACCACCAAGAACTCCCATGGCTGAGAGTTGTTAGCCGAGGGGGCCCATCTTGCTGCTTCAAGACACTCAATTATCTTCTTATCCTCCACCGGCGTCGACTTATACTTTCTAATGCTCCGCCTTGTTTTAATCGCTTCCATCACATCCATCTTTAAACACCTAGGAAGATTTCATGAAACATCTTAATATGGTTTACTGTAATCTGGAGGAATCATTATAACGACAGAATTATAGTAATGAGAGGATGACAGTAAACTGGATTTGTAAACCAGAAAGTTTTTAAGACTTACCTGCTTCGGTTTCGAAGACCCAGTTATCAAGGTTTCTACAAATCAGTGAAAGTATTCGCGCAGACTCCTCCGGTTTCATGGCGAGAAAAAGCGCGGCAACATGCTTGCAGAACTGTTTTTGACCAATCCTTTTAACCCAGTCCTCACAGTAATGCTTCAGTCTCCTTTCAGAAAGACTTATCGCAACAGTATACTCCTTGACCCTGGCTTTAACATTCTCTTCTCCAGCCTCCTCGATAACCACTCTCCCAGCCAGTTCCCTCGCCCTCTCCAGCCTACCGCCCTCCAGGAAGGCGGAGACCAGTTTCTCAACATTCTTCTCACCGGAAGAAAGAGCTGCTTCAACCCTGCTAACTGTCCTCCTTAAGCCCTCTTCCCCGAAGTAGCTGAGAATCTTGTTCAAAGCCTCCTCCTGAGGCGTCTCAGCAGTCCCGACGATTTTCATCATTTGAAGAGCGTTCTTCACAGCATACCCTCTGAAGTGGTTGTTAAAGTAAACGTAAACCTTCTCAGCCTTGGAGGAAAGCTCCTCCAGCCTTTCCTTCCACTCGCTAAGCTCTTCAACCCTGTAATCGTAATAGTACCATGGTCTTTTACCCCTACCGTGAAACCTTACGTAGGAGAAACCTCCAGTAACCTTCAGCAACGCAGACAGAAGAGGCTCGTCGACAATGCAGTATCCCACATTAGTCTCCGAGAGAACTCTGAAAGCCTCATCATTCATCCAAGTCGGATGCCTGAACTCGACAGCAAAATCGTAGCCCTCTGGAAGGCTCTCCAGGAAATCGTGGAAGCCTTTGAAGGCTTCGGCAGGCTTTGGTGGAAGCTGGAAAAGCAGCGGCCCAAGCTTGCCACCCTCCTTAAGAGGAGTTAGCACGCTTAGGAAGAGTTTTAAATCCCTCATAGCTCCTTTCTCCAGATCCATTAGTTTAACGTGGGTCACTGTTTTAGGAACCTTAAGGGAGAACACGAAGCCTTTAGGCGAGGATCTTGCAATAGCACGCATTAAGCCCAGATTAGGCTGGTTATAGAAGGAGGAATCTACTTCAACCGTTTTAAAAACACTCGCATACTGCTGAAACATTTTCTCACTACTCGTGTAGAACACGTTAAGCCAATCCTTGTAGCTCCAGCCTGACGTTCCTATAACGATATTATTCAACCCTTTAGAACGTCTTCTCCACCGGCGGTGATAAACTTTTAGTTAGAACCGTCGGGAGCAATAATGACAGCAACTCATGTGTTTTACTCATTTACAGCAGGGCTTTTCCGAGCCTACTTCTATCATAAGACAGGCAGGAACTTTTTAGGACCAGTGAGCCATTATTTCAGCCAGTTGTCTTTAGCATACCTTACATATGGATGGAACCGGCAGAAATATCCTTTAGAGTTCAGCCTCTTCTCCCGGAATTGTTCTGGCCGTTCCACTGGACTCCCTACGTCTTAAACGTAATTCAGATACTGATCCTTAGAAAGATTCATTTAAACAAATAGAATGGCATCATTCTTGCTAACCTTATAGAGCAATTTAAAGGATGCTTGAAGTATAAACCTCATCTGCAACCTTTCTAAAAATGTTATTTAATCAGTTGTACGCTTCTAAAAGAGGGAGAAGCATTTAACGACTCTCAGAGAAAAAGTTATAAGCTTTGCAACTGCTTAAAGAAACGGGTTAGAAATGCTTTGGGAGTGTTTAACAAGCCCCGATATTAAGGAGGCGGCTGAGAAAAAACTTGTCGCAATTCTTCCAGTAGGCTCGATTGAAATACATGGGCCTCACATGCCGACAGGAACAGACTCCATAACTATTCGCGAAATAACTAGGATGGCTGCTGAAAAAGAACCGGCAGTAGTGCTGCCAACACTCTACTATGTTTATGTGCCTGAGAACCGACATTTCCCTGGAACCATATCTCTAAGCGCTAGGACAATACTTACTATCCTCGAGGAAATATGCGACGAGGTTTCGAGAAACGGTTTTAAAAAAATACTTATCGTCAATGGTCATGGGGGAAACAATAATCTTCTAAGGGTTTTCCTGAGGGAAAGCCTGCATAGGAAGAAGGACTACGTTATTTACGCGTTAATCGAGCCATGGTCCTCGATAGAGGAGATCGCTGAGAAAATATGTGAAAGCAAGGTAACAGGTCATGCTTGTGAGCGTGAAACCAGCATGGGGCTATACTTGTTTGAAAACCTGATTAAGATGGAGAATGTTAAGCAGGAGGCGAAGACAGGGGGGACGAATCTCCCCGGAATCGAAACACCTGTAGACTGGCAGGCTTACGCAGTCCAGCTTTATCTCGGCGACCCAAGGCTGGCGACGAAGGAGAAGGGTAGAATACTGGTTGAGAGGATTGTCGATTTCGTAGCGGACGCGATAAGAAGAATTAAACAGGATGAGAAGGTTCCGTTGATACTTGACGATTTCTACAGTAGGGCATACGGGCAGTAGGGATGCCGGTTTAAAACTGGCTTGCTAGAACCAGTCTGAGTGCCAGATGTGAGGATTTCCAGCTGGAAACAATATTTCCAGTGCTTTTTCAACCCTCCCCTCATGCTTCACAGCCTGATCCACCAGGATGTTCCCAGGATGCCTGTATCCGAGGATAAGCTGCATTAATACCCATTGTGGAAGCTCAATCCAGTTCGCCGACAGGGCTTCTGGAAAAGAAAGCCCGGAGTCGGAAACCTCAAGCGTGATGAAGCCTATGTCTGTCTTGAAAGAGATATGCGAAGGCAGTTCTTTCACGCAAGCATTCTTCAAGCGATCTTCAAACACGGGAGCGAGCTTTTCAAATGTCGATTTGAGATTAATGATTCTCCCCATGCCGTCGGAAGCATAAGGATAGTCAATGCTGATCGTGCAGCCAAGGCTTTTACAAAGCTCTGCGAAAGGATGGTCAAACGGGGAGTATACTTCAAGCTCAGTAGCCTTCTTCTGAAGAGCAGTATCACATGCGAAGCGGAGGACATGCTCATACAGAGCAGCATCTACAGCACCCACCTCTGTTATCCTCATTACCCTCGGCCAGCGGTCAGCAGCGCAGTAGGCAACTATTCTGCCAGACTCGTCTTCGAAGACGGTTCCGTCAGCAGGTATCCCCCACCAGCTTCCCTTTCTAAACCTAAACCATTCCCCCCTATACCTCTTCAAGGGGCCCGTCCTATGCTCATTCGTAAACTCGTAGATTTCCAGAACTCTAGGGGCGTCCTCCTTCACCATGGGACGGGCGTTAAGCCTGGGCCTAGCCCTCTCAGCATTTCTAAGAGGCATTGTTATCTTGCAATTGGGAAGCGTTGAAGCATAACCCCACTTGAAATAGTAATCAGGTATGCCGAAGAGCATTGAAACATCATACCCGTTTCTAGCCATGTATTCGATTGAAAACTCCATAACCTTTCTCGAATACCCCTTCATCCTGTGCTCCTCGAGCGTCCCAACCCCGCCGATCCCCCCCATTTTCAAGAATGCTTTCCCAACCTTTACTTCAAGATCGTTAATAGTGAGCCAGCTAACCGGCGATTCTCCCAGCTCATCCAGAAGAAGCTCGACTCTATGCGACCTCGCCGAGTCAGTAACCCTTATCTCGCTTCCCATGAGCCCTCCTAAAACAATACTCTTAAAAAACTTAGCCCTTAATCACTTAGACTCAATATAGTAGAGATCCTGCCTCGGATCCCTTATCAAAGGCCGTTTCTTGACGAAATTGTTCCCGACGAGAATTGCGAGAGCATGCCGCACGGTCCTAGCGGGCAGCATCGTCTTCTTAACAATGTCCTTCTGAGTTAAAGCCCCCTCGTATTCAAGAACCTTCAAAATCAGTTTCGCGCTGGGAGGCAGACTGCTTATGTCAAGCGACATCCTAGCCTTCTTCTCAAGCCTTCTCGCCAGAAGCGCCTCGCTAAGCCTTACGAAGCCAACGTCCTCACCCTTTTTAACAACAACCTTCTCAGTTATTCTCATCCTATATCCACCGTCAACGATGACTTCACAGGCGGAATTACTGACTACTTCTCGGATTTCTATAAGGCTTTCAAGAGGAGTTACCAAGGGTCTTCTAGTAAGGTTTAAAGAGTTAACGGGGACTATGCTCACCACCTTGGCTTGAGGATGTATTATCGGCCCCCCTGTTGAGAGAGCGTAGGCTGTTGAGCCTATTGGTGTGGAAACTATCAAGCCATCACCTATATCTCTCCAGACGAATTCGCCGTCAATATAAAGGCTATACTCGAGTACTGTAGCGCTTTTCCTTGGGAATATTGCGAGCTCGTTGAGCGCGCACGGGGTTTCAGCATCGTCTACAACAGCCTTAAGCCTCGAGGAATACTCCACGCTATACTCTCTTCTCAGGAAAGCCCTTAAAGCGTCTTCAAGCCTCTCAAGCGTTGTCTCCATAAGGAAACTGTTATTCTCAGTCTTGCTCACGCCCAGGATGAGTACATCCCTGGATTTCACGTAGTGAAGTGCTTTCAAAACATCCTTATCCTCGCCTAACACGAGGAGAAGACCCTCGCCAATCTTCTCAAGCTCTTCAAGACTCTTGACGCGTGTAACCTCCACCCCGATGCGGCTGGCTGTTCTCAAGCATTCCTTAAGCAGGCCACGGTCGGACTTCGCTGGGGCTAGCACTATGTTCAACTGGGTTCAGTAGTAGATTGGAGGGCTATTTATTGTTTTCAACGGTTTAAAAACTTTGCAGTTCTATTTTGCCTCTTCACGAAGCATTTATGCAATTATTGCCTGAATAGAACCCCTTAAATAATGGGGGTTAAGCCTTCAAAAGAAGCTGATGGAAGACCTTAGCCGTAAAATACGCGAGAAAGCGAGAGATATGGGAGCCATAGTGCTAGCACACAACTACCAGAGGCCTGAGGTGCAGGATGTCGCTGATTTCGTCGGCGACAGCCTAGAACTGTCCATCAAGGCTATGGAGACCGATGCTAAAACTATAGTTTTTGCAGGCGTAGACTTTATGGTTGAGCAGGCGGCTGTGCTGAACCCCGGTAAGACGATATTGACGCCTGAGCCCAGATCAATCTGCCCGATGGCGTGGCAGCTCGACCCTCCTGTGGTTGACGAATACCGTAGGAAACACCCGGATGCGCCTCTAGTGGTTTACGTGAATTCCTTCGTCGAAGTCAAGTCTATGGCGGACTACGTGGTTACCAGCAGCAGCGCTTCCAAGCTTGTCTCTAAGCTTGATGAGGAGAAAATCCTTTTCGGGCCGGATAGGAACCTAGCGTCATACGTTGCTGAAACAACTGGGAAGGAGGTTATTGCTGTTCCCCTGAACAGCTACTGCCCGGTTCACATAGGGATCACAGCGGGTAGAGTAACAGCCGTTAAGGAAAAGATGCCGAATGCGAAGGTGCTTGTACACCCCGAGTGTCCGCCTGAAACAAGAAGGCTGGCTGATTTCGTGGGCAGCACGAGCCAAATAATAAGGGCAGTTGGAGAGATTGATGCAAAGCGTTTCATAATAGGCACCGAGAACGGGGTGGTTCACAGAATCTCCAAGCTTTATCCTGGTAAGGAGGCTTATCCCGTGAGTAAAGACACGATATGCCCCAACATGAAGAAGATCACGCTTGAAAAAGTGTACAGGAGCCTTGACAGCGGCGAGACCGTTGTGAAAATAGATGAGAAACTTGCTGAGAAGGCGAGGAAAGTTCTTGAAAGAAGCTTTGCTCTCCTAGGGGTTGAAACACCATGGTCGAGGAAGTAATATTCAGAAAATTCCTCGAGTGGCTCTCTGAAGACATACCCTACTGGGACTTAACCTCCGAGATCATACCTTCACAGGCTACGTGCGAGGCAGTAGTAATGGCTAAGGAGGACGGTGTTGCAGCCTGCTGCGAGGATGTTGCTCCAATACTTGAGAAAATGGGGTTTACAGTCAGGGTTTTGAAGAAGAGTGGGGAAGCATTCAGAAAAGGGGATAGAATAATGTGGATTAAAGGCAATATGCGTAGACTCATGGAGATTGAAAGACTATTGTTGAACATTCTCTCGCAAACCTTTGGAGTAGCAACATTAACCAAGGCCTTCGTTGAAAAAGCCCGGAGAATAAACCCGAACGTGAAGATAGCTGCAACCAGAAAAGTTAAGCCTGGATTTCAATATTTCGAGAAGAAGGCCATTGCAGCCGCGGGCGGCGACACTCACAGACTAAACCTGTCAGACATGATTCTCATCAAGGAGAATCATTTAAAGTATTTCAACTCGGTTGGTGAAGCAGTTAAGAAAGCGAGGGAGCTAGCGAGCTTCAGCAAGAAGATAGAGGTTGAGGTAGCTGAGGCTGAAGATGCTGTGGAGGCTGCTGAGGCAGGGGCGGATATAATCATGCTTGACAATTGCACACCTGAAAGAGCGAGAAGGACTATTGAAATGCTTAGGAAAAAGGGATTGAGGAGCAGGGTTCTAGTAGAGGTTTCCGGTGGAGTTAAGCTTGAAAACCTTGAAGAGTACGTGGAGGCTGGTCCTGACATAATAAGCTCAGGGGAGCTGACGCATTCAGCTAAAGCAATAGACATATCGCTTGAAGTCACGAGGGTGAGAAAATGAAAAGGATCGGCTTGATAGGGTGTGGCGCAATAGGCTCCCTCATAGCTAAGGCTGTGGACGAGGGCAAGATTAACGCGAAACTCGTCTACGTCTATGATTCACGAAGGGAAGCGGCTTTGAAGCTGGTTGAGAAGCTGAGGAGCAAGCCGAAGATTTTGAAGGGGGTAGAAGAGATGTTGAGAGACAGGAGGCTTAGTATTATTGTCGAGGCTGCGAGCGACGAGGCTGTGCTAGAATATCTTAAACCCATTATTGAAGCTGGAAAGGAGGTGCTTGTGATGAGCATAGGAGGACTCCTTTTCCCCCAGACTCGGAAGATATATGAGGAAAACGCGGGCAGAATACATGTTCCAGCAGGAGCAATCGCCGGACTGGATGCTATTCAAGCCATAAGCCTAGTGGGTGTGGACAGGGTTGTTTTAACCACGAGGAAGCCTCCTGAAGCATTAGCCTACTCCAACTATTTCAAGGAGAAAGGGATTGAATTAGATAAAATCAGGGAGCCGACGCTCGTCTACGAGGGGCCTGTTGAAGACGCTTTAATGCATTTCCCCAGAAGCGTAAACGTTGCAGCAGCACTAGCCTTATACTCTAAATCAGGCGTCCTCGTTAGAATAATAGCGGATCCAACCAGGAAAGACATAATGCACGAGATAGATGTTGAATCCAAGGTTTCAAACCTCAGGATACAGGTTGAGAACATCCCACACCCGGATAATCCCAAGACAAGCTACCTAGCAGCATTATCCTGCATACAGAAACTCAGGGAAATCTGCGGCTGAGCATCCAGGGCAGGGTTTACAGGGATATTGCAAAGGCTTGCAATCTGCTTGAGCACAGGCTGATGAGAGTCGCACTATGAAGCCAAGGACAAGAGTAGTACTGAGACTGGGAAACCGCTTGGGTGCCTATAGTGCTTTAGCGCACGGTGGGTGGCTGCCCCTGACGCAGCCTTGAAGCCCGTGGAACGAGCCCGTAAGGTCTGGGGGCGGGACCCAGGTGGGGGAGTGTTAGAAAAGTTTATAAATGCGTTTGAGAAAGGGTCTCGGAGAGCCGAGAAGAGATAATTATGAGTAATAATGCGGTTAAAGTCTATGTGCTAGACCCTGCTTCAATACTTACCGGAGTAGCTGCTAGGGCGGTTGAAAAAGGAGAGGTTGCGGGGAGAATAATAGTGCATAAGGCCATCGTGTCAGAGTTTGAGAGAAAAGCGAGATTTGGGGATGAAACAGGGTTAAACGGCTTAAAATCGCTTAAGGATACAGCCTCGGCGAGAGGGCTTGAAGTCGAGTTCATAGGCTCTTCAAACACTCCTGAAGAGGTTTCAACGGTTCTAAGGGACCTAGCGATGAGCACCGGTGGCACTCTTGTCTCATGCGACCCGGTTTTAACTAAGACGGCGACAGCAATGGGGATTGAAGCGATCTACCTTAGCCCAGTTGGAAGAGCCAAGCTTGAAGAGTTCTTTAAACCAGGCATAATGTCGATACACCTTAAGGAGAATGTGATACCGAAGGCTAAGGAGGGTGTTCCCGGCAAATGGGTTTACAGGGATGTTGGCGAGAAACCCATCAGCAAGCCTGAGCTTGAATCCATAATAGCCGACGTGATGGAGAGGGTTCAGCTTACAAACCAAGGATTCGTAGAGATAGATAAGTCGGGCTCGACAATAATACAGCTTAAAGACCTTAGGATAGTCATAACTAGACCACCCTTCTCTGACGGGCTTGAAATCACAGCTGTTAAGCCTCTTATTAAGAGAA
>Ga0209102_1000855_pt1 | contig 18176 bp, 15 predicted proteins | sample ConPoolayeHmetaG_FD_185483 | JGI IMG/M metagenome (GOLD analysis project Ga0209102, IMG submission 185483) | Hot spring microbial mat communities from California, USA to study Microbial Dark Matter (Phase II) - Cone Pool mat layer H metaG... ...
GTTCATCACTCATCCTTCTCACTTTCCAACACCCTTAAATGGGTCAAATTCGATGAAAACGCCCAAAAAAGAGGGGGATTTGCGGGGGAAATCTCTATTACAAGCGCAAATAGGCTACCCCGGCTCTTTTTTATGGACTTTTTCCTGACCCTGACCATTTTAAGTTACGGTTGTTTATTTACGTTTTCGGAAGAGTTTGCCGCCGTCGTTGTATTCGCCTGTGACGTATTCGAAACCGGCTTCTATGAGTTCTATTGCTTCGCCGATGTTGTGGGCGACTTTGCATGTGAAGTTGTCGTCGGTGTCTTTGAATAGGTTTTGGTCGAGTTGTACGTAGATTTGTATGTTTTCGAGTTTTTTGTGTCCTAAGAGGGCTGCGACGTGTAGTGGGTCTTTGGTTCTGTGGTATTCTGTTGTGGCTTTCCAGTGGCGTAGTGTGTGGGAGTGTATTTGTTGTAGGCGTGGGTTTTGTAGTTAGCGCGCGCTGCGGAGACATCTCAACCTTAACTGATGTCAAAACAAAAACGCCGTGGTCTTTGGTATGGTTCGCATTTTTCAAAATTTTTATTACATTATTACCTCTTCTGGATTTCCACCGTATTGGTTATTTGTCTCTTTGTCTGTGTCCTTCTCCGTATTGATACGGCCTCTTCTTGTTCTTCTCCAGCTTTTTCCTAAGCATCTTATCCATATTCACAGATGGACAAGCAAGCCTACTTGCATCCAACACATAAAAAATCACGTCAACCAACTCTTCGGCAACTGTCTCTTCGCTTAAGCCTTTCTTCCAAGCATCAGCCGCCTCGCCCAACTCGATAAATGCAAAAAGAAGCTTTTTAGACACATCCTCCCTACTATTGTAAAAGCCCTTAGCCCCAACAAGCGCCTCAATCTCCCGCTTCATCGCCTCTAAATCCACCGCATAAACCTCCACAGCGAGAATCATAGAACACGAAATAATAAATCTATAGAGGGGGTAACCTTTGAGCCTATACTTATGGGCTAATCAAAAAGTAACTGGTGACAAGATAACGATGCAAATATGTCGGTAGGCTATCTAAACCTCCACAATTACCAGTAGACCGACGAAACATGTCCTATTGACTCTTTGCACAGAGCCTGAATTTCTATGCTTTCTCTTGCTAACCTATATAAATTAGGATGTGAACAAACGAGGCGTGATGAACTTGAAACAAGCGATCGCGGTACTAATGATTCTTATTTCTTTAAACGTGATAATTGCCGGGGCAAGAAATGTTGGAAATGCCCAAAATGATGCATTAGAAACCATTTACATCTTGCCCGATGGTAGTGTGAGCCCAGCCACGCCTCTTATTGTGCAAAACGATGACAAGTATTCGCTTACTGGCAACATCAACGCCACTATTATAGTGCAAAAAAACGGAATAACATTCAATGGCAATGGCTATACGCTGTATGGTAACAACACACCTTACGGCGCGGTTGTAAGCGGATTTTTCATAGACGGAGTAAGCGACGTTACGATAATGAACACTCGAATAATAAACTACAGTTATGGGGTACTCCTGCAAAACACGATGCATAACAATATCACCAACAACTACTTTGACTTTGATACTTATGCTGTCAGATTGTACGGCAACGCAGATTTCAACACGATTGCCAACAACACGATGACGCGGGGGATTTGGGGGGTGGGCGCCGATTACAGTTTCAATAATAACGTCACCGTCATCTACAACAACATAACCAATCTTGTTAGCGGCGGCGTCGGCATCAATCTCCTCAACTCGGCAGGAAACATCATTCAAGGTAACATGATGGACCATAACAATAAGGGAATCAATCTCTATGACTGCACTGATTCAGTTGTAAGCGGCAACATCATGACGTATATGGATCAAGCGGGCATCCATTTGACAGAATCAGACCGGAACACGATAGCTGGCAATAAAATCAACAGAACTCGATACGCTGCGGGCATAGTAGTGTCCGCGTCTTCCGAGAACACTGTTTCTGGAAATGACTTCTGGTATAACGAGGAAGGCATACGTGTCGAATCGTTTTCAGCGTGGAACACGGTGTTCGGCAACAACATGGTCTACAATGATTATGGCGTAGTGCTCTACAATCATGCTGACAACAACACTTTCTACCACAACAACTTCGCCAACAACAGCGCTCAAGTGTTCTTTCAATCAAGCGACAACCTCTACAACAAATGGAACAGCACCACCGAAGGCAACTACTGGAGCGACTACACAGGTGTTGACGCAAACAGCGACGGCATAGGCGACACACCCTACATCATAAACCCAAATAACATAGACCATTATCCCCTAATGCATTCATACTCGGTAAAAAACATAATTTCTGTAATTAACGTAACAACATCCAAAACCGTGACTGCAATGGGCGTCCCTCTATTGATTCATGTGGATGTTGAGAATACAGGGGACTCTGACGCGAGTTTCGGAGTAACCGCATACGCCAATAATCTGATTGTGGGCACACAGATAGTAGAAAACATGGCTCCAAAATCGTCTAAAAGGCTTACGTTTCTTTGGCAAACATCAGGGTACCCACAAAAAACTTATACTATACGCACAGTTGTCAACGCCATATCCACCGATTTGCAAATCATAAACAATGGAATTCACACAAATGAACCAGTAAACTTGGTGGGAAATGGCTGCTGCATAGTAGTGGCTGGAACCAGATACGGTGACACTTTGCTCGATGTGATAAACTATGGAACCAACCGAGCCTATCTTATACTAAAAGAAGTTGGCTACAAGGACGATGAAATCTATCTGATGCACCAACCAAGATATAACCCTGAAGATGTGGATGGCGACGGGCAGAACGATGTTGATGCAAACTCCACAGCAGCAAATCTTCAATGGGCAATCGAATCATGGGCAAGATATCGCGTAAGCCCCACCGAGCCCTTGTTTATTTACCTATTCGATCATGGTGTTTTTAATCAGTTTTGTATCAGACCAAGTGAAGATGTTTTGGATTCAGATTTGGCAACATGGATAACTAATCTGGAAAGCGCTACAAACACCTCCGTTCATTTGATCTATGCCGCTTGCCAAAGCGGTAGTTTTATAGATACTTTGTCAGCGTCTGGAAGGATAATTGTAACTTCATGCGGTGCTTCGCAAAGCTCGTATGTTCATGAAAAATGGGAAGCTTTCTCCGTTCCATTCTGGAACAGCATAAAATCAGGCCACTCCATTATGGAAGCGTTTAACTATGCATCTAGCAGAATGGATCTATTAAAACAAACACCTCGGTTAGACGACAATGGAGACGGCATTGGCCATTGGGCTTGTTTGCCAAACAACGGTGACGGAAACTTGGCTGCCAACACCTATATTGGACACTGTGAATGGCCCTATCCATGGATAAGCTACGCAATAGCAAAACAAACCTTCACATGGCCGCCGCCGTCAAGCGTGACTTTATGGGCTAAAGTTGAAAATAAGACTAACTTGGCGCATGTAGCAGTTTCCATGCAGCCGCCTGACTGGAGCCCTCCTGACCCGAATGGCACACTTGTGGTTCCTAACTTCGAACATTTCGAGATGACTGACCCAGACGATGATGGAAACTGGACAGTAAATATTCCCTGCATCCACTTCACAAGTCACGCTTCTGGAGCCAGCAAATTCATATTCCTCATTACAGCGGAAGAAGAAAATGGCGATGCAGCTACTCCAGAAATTATAGAAGTTGAATTCACTGCTTCAGGCTCTCCTTCAGATGACACTGAAGCACCAAAGATATACGTTGAACGCCCCTTAGAAGAAAACGTAGTATATGACATGATAGAGATTAACGGCACTGCAACTGACGACTCATGCCTTCAAAAAGTGGAACTATACATAGATAGCAACTTGGCGGATACGCTTAACCTCGGCTCCTACTCGGTTTCATATTTCGCCTTCAATTTCAATCTAACAACAATCGAGAACGGCGCGACGGAAATTCTCATCAGAGTCTTTGACAGTGCAGGCAATACCAGCAACCAGTCGTTAACAGTTTACGTCAACAACTTTATTCATGAGGTAGTTGTCACTGACGTTACGCCCTCTTCAAATCTGGTGAATGAAGGCGAAGCAGTAAACGTGAGCGTTACAGTTGCCAACCATGGCGCCTACACGGAAACATTAAACGTTACCATCTACGCAAACTCAACAGCGATAGCCTCTCGCAAATTGACACTTGAACCAAGCAACTTTGCAACAACCTCTTTTGTATGGAACACAACAGGTTATGCTAACGGCAACTACATATTAAACGCTGAAATCTCGCCTGTAACAGGAGAAGTGGATACAACAAACAACGACCTAACTTTAACCGAAACGCCACTTATAATAATTCCAGAATTTCCATCAGCCGCTATCTTGTCATTATTCATGGCTCTCTCTGCAATAGTCATTATCGCAACAAAGAAAAAATCTAAAAGGCAACAGCCAGGCTTCCAAAGTTAAATTTCACCCAGTCAAATGCCTAAAGGCTTCACGTCAAGTATCGGTAGGCTAATTAGATTCATGGCGTTGCCGATACGATGTCAGACTGCGTGAGTTCAGCTTTTTATGAATTTTAATGTAATATGCCCATTCTTGGATAACTGCGTTAGATTCGTAAAAACTGCACAATGCTTGCTCAGTCATGCATATCGATACTCAATGTTGTTGAGCAAAGTAGATCACGCAGATAACAGAAAAGCTAAATTACAGCCTGTTACTTAAGGGGGTTAAGTGCTTAAGGGGGTTAAGCTTGCCACTCTTCAGTCTAAACCCAAAAGCCACTCCAAAAGAACTCTTCGGACGAGAAAAAGAAACAGACGAACTCATTCGCCTAATCAAAGCAAAAAGATGGATAGCCATACTTGGTCCAAGAATGGTCGGCAAAACCAGCCTCATCAAAGCAGCCAACAAAAAGCTGGAAGACATGGGCATAAAAGCGATCTACGTTAATCTTTGGGGAGCAAAAGGAACCCCCGGCTTGCTAAACGCCTTAGCACAAGGACTGAACCAAGAAAAAAGCATACTACAGAAGATAAAAGGCATCGTAGAACGCACTGAAGGAATATCTTTCGGTACAGGAGGCATCTCCATTTCTCTCTCCAGAAAACCCATGACAACAATGTGGGACCTACTGGCTGCAATAGGAAAACAAGCCGGAGACAGCGTCATCGAACTCGACGAGGTTCAAGAACTATCAGTAATTTCAGGGCATCTTCTAAAACTCCTCGCCAACATCTTCAACACATACCCAAACATAGTCTTCATCTTCACAGGCTCTATGTTCGGCCTCATGAAAACACTACTTGAGCCCAAATCCACCTCACCACTCTACGGAAGATCACCAGCAAAACTATACCTCCAACCCTTCACAAAAGAGATAGCCACGGAATTCCTAAAAAAAGGATTTCAAGAATATCACGAACCGATAACAGACGACTGGATAAATGAGGCTGTTGAAAAACTCGATGGAATCCCCGGCTGGCTGACCCTCTACGGAAACAACGCAGCCGTTCGAAGACTGCCTCATGAAAAGGCACTACAAGAGACAATCGCAGAAGGCACAAAAATAGTAAAAGATGAACTTGAACATTTCTTACAAGGAAGAGACAGAACAGCTTACATAGTAACACTCAAAGTTGCAGCAACATCAGCTCGCTGGAAAGAAATAAAAAACGCAATAGAGACCCGAAAAGGCTCTTCAGTAAACGCCGCGACATTACAGAATGTAATAGAAAACTTAAAGGCATCCATGTTAATGGACGAACATGAAGGCGTTTACACGGTCAAAGATCCAATGCTAAAAACCGTACTATTAACCTCACAAATCACTTAACAGGGTTAAGCACTTAACAGGCTCCTAAGCGATTAGAACAAAAAAAAGAATTTTGCGGGGTTTCATGTTTTTAGCATGAGAATCGATACGCACAATTCCGACATAGATACCGCTGAACCTCTCCACGGCGAGTATATCGAATACCATCCTTGTACACCCGCTCGCAACCACACATTGGACACTTAACTGTCTCTTCACCCACCAACAATATCACCTCCACATGTTAACTAACAACCCCACTTTTTCTAAAAGAAAAAAAGGGGATTTGCGGGAGCTTTCACCATTTTCTGCGAATAGGGCAACCCCGCAAAGTTCTATCTATTTTTACAGTCTTTCAATAGTGTTTGCCTATTAAAATGTGAAGCACGGGTTATTTTTGTTTTTATGCTCCATTTCTCTTCGTATGATTACCGTTAGACTTTTATTTTTAACACACCTTATTTTAGGTAGTGAACGAGGAGTTGTGGTAAACCTTATGTTGCAAGTCACTATTGAACCTCATGATGGAACATTACCTTCTAATCGTTTTAACAATTTTCTTAGGTTGAAAAACATCAGTAATTCACTGTTGAAACATCTGGTGTTGCCTATTCTAAGAGTTGTTAAGGCGTTTATAAATTGGACAATTGATTACACTGGACCATTGGCAGAATTTGTTAAAACCATTCCAATATTGCTAATGTCTGCGTTTGTACTGTTTCCTGTATGGTCTTATCCCTTTTGGATATGGGCTGGTCAGACTATTGGACCGCCTGGCAACTATTTAATTTATGCATTTTGGTGGCTCATGATTGTTGGAAGCCTTGTAGGCGCCGCTATTGTTGGATACGCTCGCGAGTCTCGATAGCCTCTTTTTCTCCAACTGAGAACGCCAGTCTTATATCTGTCCGTTGTTTCATAATGAAAGCGAGCTAAAATCATGATCTATATTAAGTGGCTTGGGCATTCCAGCTTTCAAATTAGAACTACCGACAAGATCATCTACATTGACTTGAAGAAGTATGGAAGGGTAATTGAAACCTCTGAAAAAGCAGACATCATATTGGTGACGCATAATCATGGAGATCACTGTAGTCCGCCCAAAATCCAAAAACTTCGAAAAAAAGACACAGTTGTAGTTGCTCCCAAAAACTGTGCTTCAAGAATCGGAGGAAACGTGAGAACTATCAAACCCGGAGAAAAGATAGCTGTTAATGGTGTAAGGATTGAAGCAGTTGAAGCCTACAATATCAAACGTTTCAAGTCCTCTGGTGCGCTTTGGCATCCTAAAGGATACGGAGTAGGTTATTTGATAAAAGTTGAGGGCAACACGATCTACCATGCAGGTGATACAGATTTCATTCCAGAAATGCGCAAACTCGTAAGCATTGACGTAGCTCTGCTTCCCACAGGAGACAAATATACTATGGATAATGCTGAGGCTGCTGAAGCTGCGATAGCAATTCGTCCAAAAATCGTAATGGCTATGCACACTTGGGAGAAAGATTGTAGTGAGTTCAAGAAGAAAGTGGAAGCCAACTCGAAGACTAAAGTAGTATTGCTGCAAGAAGGCGAGGAATACTGCTTGGCCTAGAAACCCTTCCTTCGATTGAACTATGATTATCATCTTTCACGAGTTCATAAATTTGTATGAAAGAGAATATAGGATTTCTACGCAAATTCTATACAGTATATAGTTCGTTTTAATTGACCAAATTTCCTATTTTGTGTTTCCGTGTTAACAAATCTTTTAGGCTTTTAGAAAGATATTGTGAGTAGTAGGGGTCTTGAATGAATTTGTCTTCGTTAAGTGATGCGGTAAAACGAACCAGCGATATGCTTAAATTAGGAGCTTCAATGCAAGTTTTTGATTATGAACAACGATTTTCATCTCTTAAAAACATTTACAATGAGTTGCTTTTGAATCTTATAAAAATGGATTTTAGCAATGAAAAGGCATTGGAAACAGCAAAAGAGTTTTTTAAGACTTCTAGTGTCCGTTTTGCTGGTATAGACGGCACAATGTATTCAAGGCCATTATTTGATCTTGTGATTTTCTTTGGCGGTGCTTATGCTTCCACTGGTACGATAACTTTTAGAGAGAAAAAAGAGCCTATTGTGAAATATGATGATCGGGTTATTCAGCAAGGCACGGGTATATCAAGTGTCGTGCCGATCTATATTAACGAGATTCCTGATGTAGATCAAGTATTTTTTGATTCAAAGCAACCAGAAGAGGTCAGTTTGGGTAAGCCTTTAGTGGATGAGACAATAATAAGTAATGCTACAATTGCAAATTGGATAATGACTTTTGCTGAGTATTACTTAGCCTACAAGCTTGCTATTGATCAGAGCAAGAATGTACGCATTATTCTTTTGGATAGAAGCTTATCCATTGAGCGGGCGAGTTTGCTTTATGATACTTCGAGACGCGAATTGTGGGAAGAGAAAAGCACTATAATTGGTTATAAGGTGGATGGTGAAGTTATTGATGTTAATGATTTAACTATTGCTAGACAGTTTGTTCGTAATGAAACTTTGGGTTTGCCGCCTCCAAGGGCTGATTATCTGCGGTATAGTATAGTTGATTTAATAAAGCGTAAGGAAGCTTTGACTGAAAAACAGATTCTAACTGAGTTTGGGATTGTGGATGAGAAGAGAACGAGCAGAGTTAAGCGGTATCTTAAACATTTGGTGGATAAAGGTGTTTTAAGCGAAAAGAATGAGGTTTATGTATTGAATCCTAAGTATGTGAGGACTTGGGAGCGTATTAAAAAGCTTGTTACAAGTTTGGGTGACCGCTTCTTTTTCACTAAAATGGTGGAGACGGATACTGGTAATTTGATGAAGATTCTGAAAGATGGGAAGGAACATTGGCTGACTACGTTGGATGTTGCTTTTTTGACGCTTTTTACGTTACATATGCTTATGGAAGAGTGTTGGAATAGACGGATTTTGTTGGTAGGTATTACGAAGGATACTGCTGCGAGGGATTTTAAGCGTCAATTGATTCCGATAATGCACAGTGAAGGATTATTGAAAAAGGGAATTTCACGGGAATTGTTTGAGAAGTTGCCGAACACTGATCGTATGATTCTTCAGTCAGCAAGTATTTTCAATCCTGAAAAGATTAGACCGCCATGGAGTTTAATTGAGTATGATTCTGCTTTTAGGACGCTTGTTCCTGACCGAAAGAATCGTAAGGGCTTTGTTTCTGGTGCCATAAAAAACAAGATTGGTCTCGAAAGAACTTTTTTGAAGACTTATGTACAGTTGAGCCAAGCTGAAGTAGATCCGCTGTTGCGGAGTAATGTTTTGCTTGTTGATCGTTTGGTTTATCCCGAGTTTGATTATATACCTGAGAATGTTGTGGAGTTTTGGAATGAGCTTAGTGATGGCACTAAGGAGCCTATTGAAGTGATTTTGTTTATGGATAACAGCGTTACTAATAGACTTCAAAATTTAGTGATGACTGTTTTGGTGGCTATGGCCCCTTCGAGTATCCCAGAAGCCTTCGGGCATAATAAGCCACTATTTATTGCAGATAAAATTGCTAAATGGAATTATAGCCAATTCAAATGTGTTGTTGATACAACCGCGGATTGGATACTCAATAACCATAAATTGCGAAAGTTCATATTTTACATGAGCACCTTTAGGGAGAGGCGAGCAACAATTGAAGCCGCAAGAAGAGAAAACATTTAACAGTTTCTGTTTCACGGATTTTGAGGGCAGATTCCACGCACGACTTGCTGCTGTAATTCCAAGATTTTTTGCAGTGGCTGAAGAAGCAAAACTTGCCGGCACAAGTGCACGTTATCAATGTCGCATGAAAGTTGAGTATCAAAAGGATTTGATGGGTCTTCTGGAAGAGGGCATGCTTTTGGCTGTTAAAAACTTTAGGCAAGCTGGGCAAGATGAGGAGAGATTTACGCTTATGGAAATTAGCCGAGTCTGGCCTGAACATTTTGGCTTGCGTGGCTTGTCTGACCATGGCTATTATCCCATGCAGTTTGAAATTATTGAGCAGTCTGAGGAGGATTGGCAGACAGATGACAAGTCTACGATGATGATTCAGATAGACGCTATACCGATAAATTATGATCTGATTTTGAATCAGAAATGCGAGTTTGAGTTTGTTAAAGGCTTCTCTTACCCAGTCGTAGGCAGTCCAGTTTACATTTTGAATGGTGAAATGATTAATCGAATGTATAACCAGAAAATAGCTGAAAAACTGGGCATTGACCCTTCTAAAACTGTGGATGATGCTAAAACTGACCCAAGGCTTGGGTTGATTAAAATGTTTCAAGCAAGCAAAACAATCATTCCAATTTATATTGATTTTGAGAAACTTATACGTTATCATTTAGGCGTTTTCGCTTTTACAGGGGGCGGAAAAAGCAATTTAATGTCAAATATTCTAAGGCGTATTTTGCTTCATACAGATGACACGAAGGTTATAGTTTTTGACATAAGTTGCGAACACATTTTCCTGTTGTTAGATTTGCTGGCTGACCCTGATTTTCCTGCAAAGGTGATTCTTGAACGTAAGATAGATTCGCTGGAACAGTTCTTCAACTCTGTTGTTAAGCCAAGAGAATACGAAACAGATGAGCGGATTAAGACTGGATTGCAGTGTATAATTGAGCAGGGCAAGCTTGCCTATTACACTAGACCTAAACAGAAAGTTCCTACGTACAGTCAATTCTTGGATGAGCTTGGCGCTCAAAGAAAAGAAAGTGTGGATAAGCCGCATTATATGAATGCTATTGATAAGATTCATGATGCGGTTCTTGAATTTATGGAGAAGCATGGTTCAAGCGAGAATCAAGAAGTAAGCGAAGATTTTGTTAAATATATTGATCAAACTGCAACTGAAACCATACAAGAGTTTAAGGTTCATGAGAAAAGCGGGCTTCATGCGTGGGCGACAACACGAGCCTCAATTTTGGACGTAATCAGGAAGAAACGTGAAAATGAGAAGGAAGAAGTGGGCGGTTTAACAGTGGAAAAAATCCGAAAACTATTAGAAGACAAAGAAAGACTTGTTTGCATTTCAATCTCCGACCCCTTCACCATAAAAGATCTCGTCATAACCCTTACCCAAGATTTGCTTGCGCGGAGAAAAAGACAATTTCAAGTAAAGCCTTACATTCTGCTGACTTTCGACGAGGCACAGGAATTTATACCAGAAATGGGTGGTTCAACAGGCATAGACAAAAAGTGCAGCAAACAAGTTGAAACATTGCTTAGGCAAGGACGAAAATATGGTATAGGCGTATGCGTAGCCACACAGCGTATTGCTTATTTGAACACTAACGCTTTGCAGCAGTTGCACACGTATTTTGTTGGCACTTTGCCACGTCCATATGACAGGGCATTAATCAGCGACACATTCATGATAGACAAGGGCATATTAGAAAAGACTTTGGAGTTTGCGCCTGGCGAATGGCTATTATCAAGCTACATTGCTACTGGCATAGAGAACGTGCCTATATTCATCAAGGCGGACAATGCAGAAAATGAGATAGAAAAATACCTAAAAGAAAATTGTTCAAAATAAAGCTGAACGCAAAATTCAATCTATTTATTAGGGGGGCTAGCCATTCCAAGAGCAGTAGAGCTATTCAGCTTCTTATTGATAAGTATGTCTTGTATGGCTTGAAGCCAACCTTAGAGAAGGGAACAATGGAAAAATAAAGGTTTAAGAATTTACACTTTTGCAGATTGTGTCACTCCACATTTCTTTAGCAATCTTTGCCATCGCATGTCTGTTATCTGTTGAATTTCCTCAAGCATCTTCTCGAATTTCGGCGTAAACAAATGTCTAAAACGTCCCTGCACCTGCAAATACTCCTTAACTGGCTTCTTTTTCTGCGGAGCCAAAGCTAACACCTTGCTCGGAGTCGAAAGCACATAATCACCATTCACTGCTTCCCACAACGGGAAAATGCATGTTTCAACAGCTAAACGCGAAAGTTCTATTGATTTTGCTGGGTCACTGCGCCATCCACGTGGACAAGGTGCAAACACATGCAGAAATGCTGGTCCATTAACTTCTATACCTTTCCTAACTTTCTCTATCAAATCACGCCAATAATAAGGCGAAGCAGTAGCCACATAAGGCATATCATGAGCCACCATAATATCCGCAATAGGCTTCTTCTGCTCCAACTTTCCAGGAACAACAGTTCCAGCCTGCGAAGTTGTCGTTGAAGCACCATAAGGTGTGCCTCCACTGCGCTGAATCCCCGTGTTCATGTAAGCCTCATTATCATAAAGCACGAATAGAAAGTCGTGCCCCCTTTCAACAGCCCCAGAAAGAGCTTGAATGCCAATATCATATGTGCCTCCATCTCCAGCCAACGCAATAACATCTATTTGCTTCTGCTTTACCCTTCCCTTCTTCTTCAGTATTTTAAGCGCTGTTTCAATTCCAGAAGCATTTGCAGCAGCATTCTCAAAAGCTGTATGTATCCATGGCGTAGCCCATGAAGTGTAAGGATATATTGAAGAGACCACTTCCATGCATCCAGTCGCATTAGTAACTATTGTTGGTCCTCTAACAGCCTTCATAATAAGTCTCAGAACTGTTGCGGGTGCACAGCCCGCACATGCACGATGTCCTGACATGAAAAGGTCTGGTTTCTCAGCGATGTCCTTTGCTGTAAATTTCCATTCAGATTGCATTTCCATCTTTCCTCCTACCCTCTTAATCCAACGTAGCGTATTAACTCTTCAACACGCTTGGTCTCCACAATCTTCTGCAAATCCCTAAATATTTCGCGAATCTGCTTTGGATTTGTGTCTCTTCCGCCCAACCCATAAATGTAATTCACCACCTTAGGATGAGCTGGCAAATCATAAAGCACATGACGAACTTCATGGAACACTGGTCCACCATCTCCTCCAAAGCTCAAACATCTATCCATAACAGCAACAGCATTCACTTTCCTAAGTGCTTCTCTTATTTCTTGAACAGGTAATGGTCTGAAAGTACGAATTCTCAACAATCCAGCCTTAACACCTTCATCTCTTAACTCATCCACAACTGTTTTCACAGTGCCAGCTGTAGACCCCAGACAAACTATGGCTATCTCAGCATCTTCAAGACTATACGCTTCAAGCAATCCATTACCATAACTTCTACCGCTTATCTGCGCATATTCCTCATTCACTTCCTGGATTACCTTAAGGGCATTTCTCATGGCTTCATCTTGTTGCCGCTTAAACTCAAAATAATAGTTCGGCAAAGCTATCGGTCCAATAGTCATTGGATTTGCAGGGTCAAGCCTAAAAGGTGCAGCTTTTCCTTCATGGGTCATTACGAGTGGAAATTGGCGTGTTCCAACAAACCTTTTAACAACATCGTCTGGAAAAACTTTAACGTTTTCAAGCGTATGACTTAATGTAAAACCGTCTAAACCAACTATAACAGGCAAAAGCACTTCAGGGTTTTCAGCAATCCTAAAAGCTTGAATCACAGAATCATAGACTTCCTGCGCATTTTCCACGTAAATTTGTATCCAACCACTGTCTCTTTGAGCCATAGTATCAGAATGGTCACCATGAATGTTTAAAGGCGCCGAGTAGGCTCTGTTGGCAATAGCCATAACTACAGGAGCACGACATCCCGAAGTTACAAAGAGCATTTCATGCATTAAAGCTAAACCTGCAGAAGCAGAGGCTGTAAAGGCTCTTGCTCCTGTGGCAGATGCTGCAAGACATGCAGTTAAAGCGCTATGTTCTGATTCTGTACAGACAAATTCCGTTTCTACCTCACCATTAGCTACATACTCGCTGAATTTTTCAACAATTATGGTTTGAGGAGTTATAGGATAAGCTGCAACAACGTCCACATCACACTGCTTCACAGCATAAGCAACAGCTTCGTCACCATTGAGAGCTAAAACCTCTTGTTTAACATTATTCTTCATTTTTCTCATACACTCCTATTCAAGCTTCATTTCAATCGCTTTTGTTGGGCATTCATTAGCGCATATTCCGCAACCCTTGCAAAAGTTATAATCAAATTCTATGTCTCCTTTCTCAGGCTTCCAATGTATTGCACCATCTGGACAGAAGAGCACACATAGTAGGCATCGAGTGCATTTCTCCAAGTCTCTTACAGGAGTGTATGTTCTCCAGTCACCAGTCAGAAACTGCGCGCTGGACTTCCAGCATACGCCAGCAGGCGAAATTTCTTTCCAACCTTTTTCTCTAAATGTCAAGTAGATTCTACCTCCTTGTAAGCATCTTTTATAACAGCAAAATTTTTCTCCGCAATATCCCGCCTAAAACGTTCATTAACAATTTTCTCTACGCTTTCCAAACTGACTATATTAGTTACTCGTGCTACTGCTCCTAGCATGGCTGTGTTAGATATGGGCATTCCCAAAATTTTTATTGCAATTTCTGTTGCTGGAACAGTCCAAACTTTTCGCTTGTCTGAATTGAGCAATTTTCTAATTTCTGATGGATTATCTTTAGAATTAATTACGATTACGCTGTCTTCATCCAATCCTTCCGTAACTGTAACAGTCTTCAGCAATGTAGAGTCTAAAACGGCTACTACATCAGGATTATACACTGCACAATGTATCTTAATTGGTTCACTGCTTATTCTTGTGAAAGCAGTGACCGGTGCACCCATCCTCTCTGGACCAAATTCAGGAAAAGACTGAATATATTTCCCTTCGTAAACAGCCGCCTTTGCTAACAATTCGCTGGCTGTCCAAGCTCCTTGACCGCCTCTGCCATGCCACCTAATTTCTAAGAGCTTCTTCAACTTACGATTCTCCATTAATCTTTCAACTTAATTAGAAAATCTGCAATATACACTTTTCTGAACTAAAACACAAAAACCTAATATACCAACTAGATGATGCACAAGCATCTAAAAGAGCTCTACAATAATGATCAGTAGAAAAATTTATCAAAAAACCAAATACTGTAAATGGAATAATGGATGCAGATAATTTGCTACAACAAGCATGTGACAAGAAAATAGTTCTGACTGCTGATCGCACATTAATGAGTGATTACCATCACAACGAGTTTGTAGGCTTTGGAACGTGCGTTCCTCCTAACATTATTCCAAACTGGTTATACAGCTGGCTTTTCTTTCCGCCAATCAAAACAAACAATGGCTTGCCTATAGCAGCTCCATACGGATTAAGAAAAATTGAAGCTCAACTCCTAATCGAAGGCTTCAACGTATTAACAGTTGACCCTAACCATCTCAAAAAATACATCAAAAATGCAAATGTTTTAGGCATACACGTCATGGATCCTTTTGGCTTAGGTCCAGCATCAAGTACATTTGCTTCCGTTCTGAAGAAAGAACCATTTCTTGCGCAACATTTCCGTGCCTTATTAAGCCGCACAGAAATCAGAGAAGCAAAGAAACATGGATTGAAAATTATTGTTGGCGGGCCAGGTTCTTGGCAATTTCGCTACAGACAGAAATTTGTTGAAGAATATGGCATAGATTGCATAATAGAAGGAGAAGCTGAGAAGATTATTGGAAAAATTTTTCGCGCAGCTCTCAATGGCGAAACCCTTCCAAAACGCTACGAGGTCAGTGTTAAGGAAACGCCCAGCCTAGAGGAGATACCAGACATTGTAAAACCATCAGTTAACGGTTTAACAGAAATAGGTCGCGGATGTTGCCGAGGATGTCAATTCTGCAGCGTAACATTAAGACCGTTGCGGTGGTATCCCTATGAGAAAATCATGCGAGAAATAGACACAAACATAACGGTTGGAAACATAAACTGGGCATGTCTACATGCAGAAGATGTTATGCTTTATGGCTCTAAAAATACTATGCCAAATGAAGAAAAACTTGTTAAACTCCACGAAATAGTTGTAAAAAAATGTGAAGGCATCTGCTGGAGTCACTGCTCACTCGCACCCATAGCAGCACAACCAAAACTTTTCTCAAAAATCGCTGAAATCATACTGCAAAAACAATCTTGGTGGGGCGCCGAAGTTGGAATAGAAACAGGTTCGCCTGAACTAGCTAAAAAGATTATGCCAGCAAAAACTCATCCCTTTAAACCAGAAGAATGGCCAGAAGTCGTACGCACCGGCATGGGAATAATGCATGATAATCAACTCATCCCTGCATGCACATTGATTGTAGGTGTTCCAGAAGAAACAGAGGATGATCTCATAAAGACTATAGAGTTGATGGATGATCTTAGAGGTTTCAGAAGTTTAATAGTTCCACTGTTTTTTGTTCCCATGGGCAGATTAAAAGACAAAGAGTGGTTTAAGGAAACAAAGGTAACTGACTTGCATAAAGAACTTTTGATTAACTGTGTAGAGCATGACTTTTATTGGGTAGAAAAGCTTATTGATTTATCATTTGCTGGAAAATGGTATGGAGGAATAATACGCCAATTCTATAAAGTATTTGCTAGGATTGCTAAGCGAAAGGCAAGACAGGCTGGAATCATCTGAGAGAAAGAGTGTCTTGGAACAAAAAATTTAGCTATAGATAACTAAACTTAAATACCGCCAAAAAGCTCAAAACTTACAAGACATGCAATGCCGCCGTAGCTCAGTTAGGTAGAGCGGCTGGCTGTTAACCAGTCGGTCAAAGGTTCAAGTCCTTTCGGCGGCGCCAAAACCTTCGTTATAATTATGAAGGAAGAGGAAAAGCGCATGGTTTTAAAAATTTAAAATTAAGTGATAAGAGATGTAGCAGATAGCCTAATTTATTATGTGGTTTTCGATGTTAAGATTTTATTCTGACTTGTAGGAAGTATGCAATTTGTCAAAAGCAGAAATTTTTGACTTCTGTGTTTTAACGTGTTGTGCGGGTGCATTAGCTACTATAGGACGTTTTTGTATATGTCTATATCCACACTCACATTCAAAGCCAATTGTTTTGTTTCTATGTGTTATTATTCGCCATTTCTTAGCAGTGCATTGAATATGTTGTTTATGAATCTTCCACAATATTTTTGCTTCATCAGCTGTTATGGGAAAGTAATGTTTTGCTGATGTGAAATACCATATAGAATATGCTGTGAAGCCTACCCAAGATGCTAACATAAGCATTTCTAACATGCTTTTCACCATGTTCTGTTTTTAAGTTCTACATTTATACAGTATGTCTTTTTAGAGACATATCTAGATTGAGAATACTTCTCTAATGATATAAGTATTATCTCAAATTCCGAATACGCGGCACCTACCTTAAAACTGCTCCAAAACATCCTTCTTCTCCATAATAAAGCCACAATAATGACATTTCAACAAAAGCGGTTCTTCACTCTCAACATAGAATTTGGCTTGAACAGGCTCATTACTATTGCTTATACAAGCTGGATTAGCGCATTTCATAATATCCTCGATGACTTTAGGAAGTTGAACTCTCTGCTTTTCCGCAACTCTATAATTACGAATAATGTTTATAGTAGCATGCGGTGCAAGCAAGGCAATTTTGTGCACCTCTTGGGGATTCAGCGCTCTGCCTTCAATCTTTACTATGTCCTTCATTTTGAAACGTTTACTAGGCACGTTAATCGCAATAGTGATAACCCTCTTCTCTAGCCTATTTATCCCCAAGATTTTGGCAACATCCAAAGCATGTCCACCAGTAATGTGGTCAATAACTGTGCCATTCTTAATTTTAGAAACATGCAGCATCGTTTCACTCATGCGTGACTCTCCTTCCTTAAAGACGCTATATACCTACCAAAGATAAAAGATTTTAACATAAAAATCATTGAGACACCATCAAGCATTTCTGACAAAAAGTTATTTAGTAGTTGCATAGAGTTGTTGCTTTGGGTATAAATTTGAAGTTCGAAAGCAGAGACATAATATCAATCAAAGACTTCACGCGAGAAGAAATCGACTACATTTTGAAAATCGCCCAAGCCATGGAACCCATAGCCCAAAAAGGCTCAGACATGCTCAGAGGAAAAATTCTTGCAACTCTATTCTTTGAACCCAGCACACGCACCCGCTTAAGCTTCGAAGCAGCCATGCACAAACTAGGCGGTTCAACAATAGGCTTCGCAGAAGCAGAAATTGCTTCCGTCAGAAAAGGAGAAAACCTCGCAGACACTGTGCGCACAGTTGAAAATTATGCAGACGTAATAGCGGTAAGGCATCCTCTAGAAGGCGCAGCAAGACTTGCAGCAGAATTTGCAAAAGTTCCAATAATCAACGGCGGAAGCGGCGCGGAAGAGCATCCTACACAGGCTTTATTAGATTTGTACACAATCATGAAGGAGAAAAGAAAAATTGACGGATTAAAAATAGCCCTGATAGGCGATTTGAGATATGGAAGAACAGTGCATTCTCTTGCTTATGCGTTTTCT
>Ga0209102_1000857_pt1 | contig 18162 bp, 12 predicted proteins | sample ConPoolayeHmetaG_FD_185483 | JGI IMG/M metagenome (GOLD analysis project Ga0209102, IMG submission 185483) | Hot spring microbial mat communities from California, USA to study Microbial Dark Matter (Phase II) - Cone Pool mat layer H metaG... ...
CATCATCGGCGTGCTCATTTCGCTAATACTTTTGCTGGTCAGATTTGGCGCCATAAACATCGCCGTTTTTCGTTCTGAACAGCTCAAAAAAGAACTTCCAATAATGGGAGTAATGCTAACAAGGGGTTTGGCTGCAGCCGTCTTGGCTACGCTACCTTTGCAGTATGTTAAGCATCCAGAGGTGGGTTCCATTTTTGAGTATTGGGCTCCCTACTACATTAATCTCGCAGTTATAGTCATCCTCGGCACTGCAGTAATTGCCACAATAGGCATTCCATTGCTTAAAAGACGAAAAGGAAAACAAGAAATCACAATTAAAATATGAAGTAGGCTCTCTTCGCTTCTAGCCTTGTTCCGTCATTGTGCTTCCAAACAGTCTCCAATAAAACAAAAATCTCCGAAGAACTGTCAGCAACAGTTTACGCACTACTTTTGGTCTGATTTTTAAGAAACGTGTCTGTGCAATAAGTGAACAGAAAATTTTTTATAGAAACTCATAAGAATTGTAGTTCTGAGGTCACAATCGTGGCTGGACCAAAAACAAAGAAGAAAAAAGGAAAGAAAGCGAAAGGCAAGTAACAGCATAGTCGCTATTAACCTAAAATCCCTATTTTTTTAATCTTTTTAGCAATAAGACACTAAAACTGTGCCATACGCTTTTCTCGGGACAAAACTGTCATATCTAACAGCAACAATTAATCGATGAAATTCACAAAACATTTAAACAAATTGCCATTAACATTTCAAAAAGGTGAAGTCTTGTCTCAGAAAACCGTGAAATTAGCTCTTCCTTTCGCAGTGTTGTCTGAGGAACGCACTGAGCCATTTTCAGAAGAAATGGAAAGAGCCGCAATGTATTGCTTCGCCGAATTAGAAAGAGGAAAAGGCAGTGGCATAATCTTGAAAAAGCCGGAAGAAAAAATTGTTTTCTTAACCAAGTTTTTCTATCCATTGTGGCTTGTTCAATGGGAAGATCAAGCTCTAGTTTTCGATGGTCTGAGAATGACAACTCATATCTTATCTTATAAGAATATTCCAAACGTCAAATCCTTTGCAGAAAACATGCAAAGAAGCGTCAAAACAATGGAAACATTCATGGCTTTTCTATCAAACAACCTTAATTACTTTCAAATAGCTGACAAGGAAAAAGCAATCAATATAACCGCTCTAATTCTGGAGCCAAATCTTCTCAAAGAATTAGATGGCAACCTAATGCAAGCTGAACAAGTCGAAACTACGTCGCTGATGGCATTCTTGCCTGCTACAACGGATGAAACAACTGTTTTGTCCACGGCTCAGGAGCTTGGGAATCTAAAGGCGGTTTTTAAAGAGGATGTGGCACTGCTTTATGATTGCGTGAACCTTATCAACAGGGCAACTCAGAACTTCGTTAAAACAATTCGCGACAAGATAAAATCAATTAAAGATGAATATGACGCAGAAGCCAAGAAACAAGAAAGTGCCATAACTCCTAAGATAGATCGCATAAACGAAGAGTATAATGAGCGAATAGCCAAGCTTACAGAAAATTTCGAAAATCAGCTTCTTCCTCTACGAAAAGAGAAAATCAAGCTGGAAAAAACCAGAGAGCAAACTTTGGCAGAAATTGAACGTTGCAAGCAAGAAGCACGTATATGCGCAACCAAAAAGGATGAGATTGGTAAGCAAAAATGGAAGGAAAAGGCTGAGGAAAGCAAGAGAGAGTTATCTGAGATAAATACAAAAATAGCCGAGATAGAAGAAAAGATAGAAGAGACGGAAAAGAACAAGTCTCTTGAAACTTTTAACGTACGAGCAGAATGGGAAGATAAAATTAAGGAAGCCAAAGAAGATTTATTTGAACTTGAGGCTTCGAAGGACGCAAAAACACAGTTATATACGCAGGAAATCGAGAAGCTGGAAAAACTAGGCTCTGAAATAATTGCGCAAATCACCAACATAGCAAAGGTGAGAGAGACAAGTCTTGCCGAATTGGTAAAATTGGGAATCAAGAATAAACAAAGGAAAAACGTTCTCGTCTATATACCGTTCTATCTTGTCTGCTATCAATCCGAAAGGGAAAAGCGTTATCTGCTGTTTCCGCCTTCAATTGTGAACAGCGTAAGTTTTTCTGCGAAGCTTAAGGGGGCATTAGGCAGAAAAAAAATCAAACAGCTTCTAGTTTCACGCTTCACAGCCATGACTTCATTCTTAGATTCATTGCTTCCGCTGATTAAAGAGAATGCCGTATTTGAAAAAGAAATCATCGAAACAGGCGAAAAGGCTGACTTGTTAAGATCAAAAGTTGGTGTGGATTCTATTAGGAAAGGTTTGAAAAAGCTGGAAGATGAGGGGTGGCTTTCAGAAAAGGAATATGAATTGTTCATTCAGAGATTTGGATGATTAGATGAAAAGTGCTATTTCTCTTGTATTTCCTTAAACCGCTTAATAGCGAATTCCACGATTTTCATTGCATCTTTCGCGTTTTTCCATTCCTTGAATTTTATCCATTTATGAGGCTCTAACCGCTTGTAGGTTTCAAAGAATTCCTGTATCTCTTTTAGCTGATGCGGATGAACATCAGTTATGTCGTTATATCCCTGAAACCTCGCATCATTGACAAGCACAGACAATATTTTTGGGTCTTCACCTTTTTCATCTTCGATTATCAATGCACCTATTACTCTGACCTTAACTATGCATCCAACTTCAAGCGGTTCATAGCTTAACACCATAATGTCAAGTGGGTCATCATCATCAAACCATGTTTGCGGAACAAAACCGTATTCAACTGGAAAAACAACAGATGAAGGTATTATTCTGTCCAAAATAAAAGATTCCCATTGTGAATGATATTCGTACTTGTCTCTTGAACCGCTGATAACCTCAATAACCATGTTTAGCAGTGCTGGTGGCTTATCACCCGAAGGAATGTCTTTCCAAATGTTCATAGAGAAACCTCAAGCTAAATCGTCAAACTTGCTAATTTAGTTTTTCTTTTAAAAACATTCATTCAATCTTCTATTATACGCTTTTTAGCCCTAACTTCTTTTTCACCATACTTCGCATACAATTCCTTCCTCAAAGCCTCAAGCATCTCAATCTTCCTTCCACAAAATTCTGCAGCAGTAACAACCTTTACTCCACGCTTTTCTGCAGCCTCATAAACGGGCATTATCCTTAACTTATAATTCAAATCACGAAGAAAATGGTGGTCTAAAACAAGCGTTTTTAGACTTGTTTCTTTTATAGCTTTGACAAGATTAGCATTGGAGATTTCTAAGCTTTTGTAGGAATAGCGGTAACCAAGCATGTACGTCATAGGTCCATCGACAAATAAAACATCAGGCTTCTCTTCAAGAATAAAACCTATCTGCTCCTCGAGAGATGATCCTTCAACATCAGACGTGTAAAGAAATTTTTCATTACCGCTTTTTATGCTAACCTCTATTACATATCCAAGGCGAGAATTCGTTCCGTGGCAAACAGCTTTTGAAAAAGTTATGATTGTCTTGCTGAAACAAAAATTTTTTCCATCTGCAACTTGAAGCCTTTTCGGCAAGTCTTTTATCATTGCTAAATAGTAGGCAGCCCTTTCTTTTTGGCTCATGTTTATGTTTTCAGTTGGATGCTTCACAAAAACCATCTTGCCCTTGTATAGTTCCGGATAATTGGGGTCATGATGGTCGTAATGATAATGCGTAACTATAAGCACATCAGCCTCTTTCGCATACTGCCTTATAGTTCCCCATGTTTCATCAAGTCTTTGCCATTCTAAGAAATGCGGTTCTAAGCCATAGCGGACAGGTGCCAAAGCAACTCCAGGGTCTATTAAAATTTTCAAGTCATCTGTCTTTATGAATGTCGCCATTGAACGAACGCCAAAACTATCAAAAGCTAATGGAATTATTTTCTGAATCATCCAGCCATTTCCTCAGTGAAGAATGTTTCAAGTTTTCTTGTTTCAGCCTTTCTCAAAACTTCAGCACACTTTCTGGGGTCTAATGCCTTAAACTCCAATCGAAGAGTTACCAGCATCCTTTGGACATCTTTCGCAATATTTGGAGCTACAAGAACCCCTCTTACCTCACGGTTTGTTTTGCTTTTGATTGCATCGAGGTATTTAGCAAGTTGAACAGCAGCCTCTTTTCCAGCTGTTTTGCGTTTAATCTCTACAACAACAAGCTTTCCATCTTTGTCCACGCCATAAACATCCACGAAGCCTGGTTCAACCTTCTTCTCATAGCTTATAGGCCTAAAACCTTCTTCTAAAAGTGATGGCTTCAGAAGGATTGCCTTGTGCATGTCCTCTTCGCTTGCATAGAGTGAAAACTCTCCAGAATCCACAAGACTTGAAGCAGAAACCATGAAAATTTTGTCGAAAAAAACCTTAACAGATTCTGCTGGCTTTTGCCTCACAGCACGAATTTCCAAAACATTATCTCTTGCTAAAATGTGGAAAATGCAGTCTGGAGGTTGCCAGTTGACTGGTTCATAACCGACTGAACGATGAATGAGAATTGAACCGTCTCCTTTAATTATTAGTATGCGCTCTCCAGGTTCAAGCTTTGATTTGGCTCTGCCAAGATAATGCACCCAGCAATTTCCGATAATCAGCAGCGTTTTGTGTTGCGAGACAGCCTCTTTAATTGTTTTTTCTGCTTCTGCAGTTTTTGGGCTTACTAAAACTGTAAAGGCATTGGAACTTGACACTTCATTTTCGCCAATAATTTTAGAAGGTCTTATGCATAATAAAATTTCTGAAGAATCTGCTATGAGTGACTGGAATACAAAGCGCAGAACAATGCGAAGGTATGATTTGACTGCACATATTTACGATATGCGCTATGCTGAAGAGCAAGCTGCAAAAATTGAAGCAGCTTTAAAAAGTGTTAGCATAGGAAAGAAGTGTTTTATTTTAGATGTAGGTTGCGGCACTGGACTATTATTCAATTTTGTAGCCAATAAGGCTGAAATAGTTATTGGCCTGGATATTTCGAGAAAAACTCTGCTTCAAGCAAAGAAGCGTTCAAGAAAATTTGTTAATGCACATTTAATCTGGGCCGATGCGGATAATTTGCCTTTTAGAAATAGTGTTTTTAGTCATATTTTTGCAGTAACGCTGATACAGAACATGCCAAACCCTGTTAAAACCTTAGATGAAGTTAAGCGTGTTGCAAAAGAGAATGCTGTTATAGTGGTTACTGGTTTGAAGAGAAAATTTTCCTTGGAAGCTTTTGAGGATTTATTACGCATATTTGGTTTAAATATAATTGAAATAAAAAGTGAGAATTTGAAATGCCATGTGGCGATTTGCCTTAAGCTTCATTGAATTTTTGAAAGATTGGAAACTAAACTATATATGAAAGTAAAGAATTAGAGCTATAATTCACAAGTTCACGTTCACCATCAGCCTTGGTGATTAATAAATGCCGTTAAAAACCATGAAAACAGACACAGCGAAGGCATTAACATTAGAATGGGCTTTGCACATTAAAAGCTACAAGCTAACTCTTGATAAAGACCTTTGTGTAGGCTGCCAAATCTGCACTTTCGCTTGTCCTAAAGAGGCTATCAAATTTGAAAAGCAACCAAAAATTCAAGGAGAAAAAGCTAAAAAAGCTAAGGTTGACATTGATTTGGCGAAATGTAATTTTTGCGGAATCTGCGATGTGCTATGCCCTTATGGAGCCATGAAGGTAACAGTTAACGGTGAACATATCCTTTCGATAATTGAGAAGGAAAGTTTTCCACAACTGGTTCGAGACATCCAAGTTGACACAAGCAAATGTCCAGCAAATTGTGTTGAATGCGAAGAAGCTTGTCCTCTTGACTTAATCAAGATAACTCGGGTCACGGCTGATGGAAAAACTCTTGAGAAAATTCCTAAAAGAAAACGGAAAGGGATTCAAGTCAAAATTGACATTGCAAAAGAACGTTGCCCTTGTTGCAGAATCTGCGAATTCAAATGTCCCGAAGGCGTGTTGCATGTGCGAAAATTTATGCAAGGAAAAATAGCCGTTCACGCTGAAAAGTGTCCAAATGGATGTACCGACTGTTTGGACGTTTGCCCCATAACAGGGGCACTCTATTTTTCTGATGAAGATAATAAAGTTCATGTTGACGAAATTTTTTGCGTTTATTGTGGAGCATGCAAAATTGTTTGTCCTGTCGAAGAGGCTTTGGAGCTTAAGCGAACAAAAATAACTCATACACCAGTTCGTTCTGGAGCATGGAATAAAGCTCTTGAACGGTTAGCTTCGCCTATTGAAATTACTAAGGAATTGAAGGCTAAAGGTTCTCTGAAAGCACGGGAATCTGTGGAAAAAAGATTGGGTTGGAAGAGTGCCTAATATGACTGAAGAGAAAATTGAAGCAGTAGAGCCAAGGATAGGCGTTTTCATATGCCACTGTGGCTTAAACATTGCTGGCGTGTTAGACATAAAAGAGCTTGTAGAATACTCGAAAACCCTCCCAAACGTTGTTTATGTCAAAGATAACCGTTACACATGCGCAGATCCAGGGCAAGAAGAGATTAGAAAGGCGATAAAGGAGCATAAACTGAACCGAGTTGTTGTAGCTGCATGTTCGCCAAGAATGCATGAGCCTACTTTTCGCAGAACTGTTTCGGATGTTAACTTGAACCCGTTTCTTTTTGAGATGGCAAACATCCGCGAATTCTCATCGTGGTGTCATCCAAGCACTCCTAAAGAGGCTACGGAAAAAGCTAAGGATATAATTAAAATGGCTGTGGCAAAATCAAGGCTTCTTCAACCGCTTCAAACGATAGAGGTTCCAGTAACAAACAAGGCTTTAGTCATAGGCGGTGGAATAGCTGGAATGAATGCTGCTTTGGATTTGGCTGAGATGGGCTTTAAGGTGTATTTGCTGGAGAAAAGCGAAAGCATAGGCGGTCATATGGCACAGTTGGATAAGACGTTTCCAACGCTTGACTGTTCCATATGCATTGAAGGCCCAAAAATGGTTGATGTGGGGCGTCATCCTAACATTGAAATTATAGCCTTTGCTGATTTGTTAAGTGTTAGCGGTTTTATTGGCAATTTTAAGGTTAAGATTCGCAAAAACCCAAAATATATCATTGCTGAAAACTGCACAGGCTGCGGCGAATGCAAAGACGCTTGTCCAATTGAGTATCCTAATGAGTGGGACATGAATTTGGGTGTAAGAAAAGCCATATCTGTTCCATTTGACCAAGCTGTTCCACTTGTTTACACAATTAATAAGGATTATTGCATTGAATGTTACAAGTGTGTTGATGCATGTGGAGCTAGGCAAGCCATAAATTTTGAGCAGAAACCAGAGGAAATCGAGTTAGAAGTAGGCGCAATAATTGTTGCAACTGGCTATGACATATACATTCCAAATGATAATCCGCTTTATGGCTACGGCAAATATGCAAACGTGATAACATCATTGGAATTTGAAAGGCTGATTCTCGCTGCTGGTCCTACTGGCGGGAAAGTTGTAAGGACTTCTGACGGAGAAAAACCGCATAGTGTAGCCTTCATTCAATGTGTTGGTTCACGTGACAAGAACAAATATCCATACTGCTCAAATTTCTGCTGCATGTACACTTTAAAGCATGTTGTTCAGCTAAAGGAGAAATACAAGCAGGATGTTGAGGTTTATGTTTTCTACATGGATATGCGAAGCAATTTTAAGGGCTATGAAGAATTTTATGATAGGGCAAGAGAACAAGGCGTAAACTTCATCCGTGGCAGAGTAAGCCGTATTATGGAAGACCCTCAAACAAAGAATTTGATTATTCATGCTGAAGACATGACACTTGGCGAGCCTATCGAGATTGAATCGGAAATGGTTGTTTTGGCAACTGCAGCTATTCCAAAGAAAGGCTCAGACGAAATAGCGCGTATACTTAATGTGACGCGTGGTTCAGACGGCTTCTTCATGGAAAGCCACCCCAAGCTTAAGCCAATAGATGCACCTACAGACGGTGTATTCTTTGCCGGAGCATGTCAAGGATTGAAGGATATACCTTATAGTGTCTCGCAAGGTAGTGGTGCAGCATCACGGGCTGCGACGGTGCTTTCTAAGCCAAAGTGGAAGATTGAACCCATAGTTTCTGTCATAGACCCAACCAAATGTAGAAATGTTACAACTAAATGTGGCATCTGTGCTGAACGTTGCCCATACGGGTCAATAAAAATTGAAGAGAAGAAGCCTGCTGAGGTTATAACGGCTATGTGTCATGGATGCGGAACATGTGTGGCAGAATGCCCAGCTGATGCAATAACGCAGATGCATTTCACTGATGCACAGATAATGGCTCAGATAAGAGCGGCGCTTGAAGAGAAGCCAGAAGAGAAGATTTTGGCTTTTCTCTGCAACTGGTGTAGTTATGCAGGTGCTGACTTAGCAGGCACAAGCAGATTTGAGTATCCGCCTACGATTCGTCCCATAAGGGTTATGTGTTCGGGAAGGGTTGACCGCGACTTTGTATTAGAAGCTTTGAGGCTTGGAGCTGGTATGGTTTTAATTGGTGCATGTCATTTGCCTTACGATTGCCATTATATTAGTGGGAACTGGAAGATGAAGGCAAGAATGGATGCTTTAGCGCCAATGTTGCAGAAGCTTGGATTAAGCCCAGAAAGGTTCCGTGTGGAGTATGTTTCTGCTGCTGAGGGCGTAAAATTTGCTGAAGTAATGCGTGAGATGACTGAGCAAATGCATGCATTAGGCAACGAGAAGATTAAAGCGGAGAATGCAAAATTACGTCCAGTGTTAGAGAATATGTTGAAAAGGAAAGAGAAGAAATAGTCTCTATATCAACACTTCTTTTATTTGGTGAAGTTGTTTTTTGCCCAGTAAACGATTACACCTACTGCTAATCCTACAGTGCCAATTATCCATGCTTCAAGCGGGATAAAAAGCATTAAAACTATGCAGGTTAATGCGCCTAAAACTGAAACAAACTTCGGGCACAATTTCTGAACCTTCAATCGTAAAGCCGAGATATTAGCAAGTGTGTAGTAAAAGAGTAGTGCGAATGTGCTTATGGCTACAACTTTGCTTATGTCCGCGAATAGAACGAGCAACGCCATCGTGATACCGAAAATCCAGATGGAATAGTAAGGCGTATTGAATTTTGAATGTAGCCTACTCAAGGCTTGAGGCAAGTCTTTTCTTCTGCCCATAGCGTACGCCATACGTGAAACGCCTAAAATTGAAGTGAGTAACACACTTGCAGTCGCTACGAGCCCTCCAGCAGAGACTGCGTAGATCATGGCTAAGTCACCTGTTATTTTTATAGCTTCTGTTAATGGCGATTGTGATGCGAAAAGATTTGATGCTCCTACAAGTCCGACTGCTACGATGCCTACTAGAACGTAGACTAGCGTAGATACACCCAGCGAGAGCAATATGGCTTTAGGAACGTTACGTTTCGCATCTTTGACTTCTTCTGCTATCACGGCTACACGTGCGAAGCCTCCATAGGCGAAGAAAATGTAGAACGCACCGTAAAGCACTCCGACATTGAAAGGTGTGAATGGGACGAAGTTTGTTGTGTTTATGTATCTTACGCCGAGGATGACGAAAAATGCTAGGATTAATAGTTTTGCAGCGACGAGAATGTTGTTGATGAGTGCTGATTGGCGAATGCCCAGAAAATTAAGCATTGTGAAGGCTGTGCAAAGGAGGGCGGCAACCAAGTTGGGTGGTAGAGTTGGAGATATTGCTGTTAGATAGTACGCAAAGCCTAGTGAGACAGCAGCGCCTGCGAAGGTATTGGAGAGTATCCACATCCAACCAGTTAAGAAGCCGGCAAAGGGTGAGATTAGAAGGTATGTGTATTCGTATATGCTACCTTCCTTGGGCTGCCATGCTGTTAGTTCAGCAAAGCTTAACGCAGTGAAAAGTGCGATTGCAGCGGCTATAAGCATAGAAATGAATAATGCAGAACCCGCAAGACCAGCAGCGATACCTGTAACAATGAAAATGCCTGCACCTATAATTGCCCCGACACTCACAGCTATAGCATCAAATAAACTCAAAGAAGGCTTAAACCCAGATTGTTGGTTACGTTCCTCACTCATACACACACCTGTTAAAAAAAGTTTTCGTAAAGGGAGGTTATTAAAACTTCGTATACTATTTAATCAAGCTTTTCCACGGTTTTCCCTATCTTCCCAGTATTCTCTTGTCCTCAAAAATTGAATCTTCGCCTTCAACAAGTCCATGTAAAACTCCTCTTCCCTTGGATGCATTTTTCCAAGAATTCTAGAAGCAGTCTGAGGACCAACACCCTTAACCTCTAACGCTATAATCGCCTTCTTACCATAACTCAGCACCAAATCTGCAGTGCGCCTTGCTTCAGTTAACTCCTTAAGCTCAATGTCAGCCAACTCCTTGCCTTCACGCCTTCTTTTTAAAAGTTCACGTAAACGGTTTGCATCTTGTCTTGGATATAATAAGGCTAAAAGCTGCGAGTTACATTTTTCACATTCTGGCTGCTCCGAAAGACTTCTAATTTTCTTCTCTGCTATCCATTCGCCGCATCCCATGCACATTAACAATGCTGTTCTGGCTTCTATTGCCCGTTTCATCTTCTCAATATTGCTTAACAAGACCCGCTCTGGAGCCATAAGCTCTGAAACATCAGTATACTTGGCTAGAATGTGATGCGCCAAAGGTGTAGCCTTTTCAGAACGATAAACAAAACTAACCATTATTTCTCCTTCTCTAACACGACGCATAATTTCCTTAACCTTCGCCACATCCACTTTCTCCAACATAGCCTCGCGCAAAGTCTCATCATAAATCGGCGTATCTCTAAACTGACTTGGCAACTGACCTTGCCTCTCTGGACCCATGGTTTTGCCTCGAGGCAATGCGCCAAAGCGTTCTGCAACAAACTTCATTTTATAGGAAAATGGAAATTTCGCTTCTAAATAATCTTCAAAGGCTTTCTCCACGTCATCATCACTTGAGCCAAAGAGAATCTGGGGCATTTTTTCCAATTCTCGCTGAGCCAAATTGCGCGATATTTCAATTAGTATGCGATAGCCATCGTTCCACCAGCCAATAATAATCTCTTTATCCGAAAGTATTGAATCGAAAACTCCGCCCAAAGTGCGATTGACAATCTCGCCAAAACAAGCATGAATTATCAAATATTTGTCAAAAGCCTCAATCAAAACATGATTATGCGTAGGCAACGGCACACCTTCCTTCAAATGCTCCTCAACTTCCCTCACAGTCTCAAGCAACGCATCATTATCCGTCGCAAGCTTGCCTGCAAGCCTCTCCGCCACAACTTCAGCATTCCCAACTTCCTTCAGCATCACCCCAATCTTTTCCCGCATCCTACCTGTTTCCTGCGCCAGCTCAAATGGCACTGGAAGCATTTCACCATCCCAACCGGGAATCGCCGCCAATGGATCATCAGAAGGCACAACATAAACCGTGCCCGTTTCCTCTTCTATCTGCACTATGCGCCAAACTCTGCCTCTAACAATGAAGTTTAAGCCTACGCGGGCTCTTATTGCCATAAACTCGTCGCCCAAAGTGCCAATCTTTCTGTCAGAAATCACATTTATTATTGGGTAGCGTCTCTCGTCTGGAATCATAGATAGATTCTCATAATAATACCGCCTTGTTTTTCGTGCCTTTCTCAAAATTTTTCCTTCATCCCAGAACCTTAATTCGTCAAGGCTTTCTAAAAAGCCTATCAGATCCAAAAGCACATCTTCAGGAAGATTCCTATACGGATAAGCTCTTCGCACAACAGTTGACAATTCCTTTAAGCTAATCATTCCCTTGTCCATGAGCAAGCCAACAATCTGATGCCCCAAAACATCCAAAGCGCCTTCATGAATCAAAACAGGCTCAATCCTATTCTCACAAGCGTTTCTTACGGCTGCAATCGACTCAAGCGTATCGTCTGGAAAAGCTGTAATTATAATGCCTTCTGAAAGCATATCCAAGCGGTGACCGCTACGTCCAACTCTTTGAATTAGACTGCTAACTTGCCTTGGAGAAAGATACTGAATTACTAAGTCCACGTTGCCTATGTCAATGCCAAGTTCCAAAGTGCTCGTGCAAATTATCGCCTTCAAAACTCCTGCCTTGAACTCATCCTCTATCTGAACCCTCTCTTCCCTCGACAAAGAGCCATGATGAACCGCAATGTCTGCTCTGCCCAACTGACTAAACTTGAAGCCTAACATTTCCGCTATCGTTCTACTATTCACAAAAATCAGCGTGGACTTGTGGCTGTCAACAAGTTCAGCTATACGCCTTATTCTCGCTGCTGCTTCTGGCACAGTTCCAAGCCTTCCAGCCAACTCATAATCAGCATCGGTAGGCGCTGGAGTTTCCACATGATACTTGTAACCTTTAGGCAACAAAGCTTGAACAACCTTAATGTTTCTGTTTGTTCCAGCAATAAATTTTGCAACTTCGTTAGGATTGCCCACTGTTGCAGATAAGCCTATTCGCTGAAACTCTTTCCCAACAACTTCATAGAGACGTTCCAAAGCTATTGCTAATTGAACACCACGTTTGCTTGAGGCTAAATCGTGAACCTCATCCACAACAACACATTGAACATTGCTTAGGTGTTGCCTCATACGTGAACCCGGCAGAATTGCTTGAAGCGTTTCTGGTGTTGTAACTAGCATTTGTGGCGGGAAAATAGCTTGCTTTCTGCGCATTTTCAATTCTGTATCGCCATGCCTAACTTCAACAACAATGCCCAACCGAGAAGCCCAAAATGACAGGCGTTTCAACAAGTCACGGTTCAAAGCCCTTAAAGGCGTAATATAAACAATTGTTATGCCTTTTTTCTTTTTCTGCTGAATCAATTTTGAAAAGATAGGCAAAAGAACAGCCTCAGTTTTTCCACTTCCAGTAGGCGCAATTAAAAGCATGTTCTCTCCAGCCAAGACTTTTGGAATCGCCATAATCTGTGGCAGAGTGGGCTCTAAAAAGCCTAATTCTGCCAAAGCATTTTGGATAGGTTTAGCCAATAAACCGAAAACTTTCAAGTTTGAAGCTTGCATGTGCATTGTCAAACATGCCAAAAATTATACTGCTAAACGAAGGTTTATCCTTTTACCCTAAAAACCAATGGAAAGGAAAGCTGCAAATCCACATCTTTATGATAGGAAATGAAAACCTTCTCTTTAAAGTTGCTCTCATCAAGCATGCTACCAAACACTTCTATCAACGGTTCTTTCCTAGAACAAAAGATTATTTCTCCCTGAGCATTTGTCCAGACAGTTAATCCTCTGGTTTTTCCTTTATGAATAAAATGCAACGATAAATTTTTCTCTTCAATCTGCAAAAGGCTTATCGAATTCGATTCTTCTAAAGTCATAAAAAGAACATTCAAAGCCCTATTAGCTTCCGCTTCCTCCTTAAGCAACTTTTCAAAAAGATGCGGAATAACCTCGGAGTCAATAAGCCCTATTTTTTCAGATTCAAAAACATGCGCTTTATCCAGCCCCACTTTAATTTCTCGGTAATTTGTTACATTTCCATTATGAGTCGAAACTATAGTCAAGTCGTTATAACATTCTGCAACATAAGGTTGAGCAGCCTCTCGAAACTGCGCAGTCTCCATAAATTGCGGACTAGGCATCCGCACATGCCCAACCAAAACAGACGCTTCAGCAACCTTGACCATTTGAGCCAAACTCCTTACAGGAGAATCGCTAATCTTTCCAACTTTTTCCAAAACAAGACTTCCATCATTTTTCAAAACAGCCACGCCAGCACCATAGCCTCCAACAGGATTTAATTCATGCAGATATTGATGAAACTCCAATTTTTCAAGAAGCCTAAAAACTTCAGTTAAAACTAAAGGTTGCCTCAGCGCAAAGCCAAATATGCCACACATCTTTGCTTCCACCTTATTTAATTCAAAGCCATAGGTACTAAAACATAAAAGGTTTAAGTTTCCATGTCTCCATGCGCAAAGTCTGGTGGGAATGCCCATCCCCATACCCAAAAAGGTTCAAGTACTGTACCTAAACCACAAAGGTACGCTACAAAGAATCATTTTCTCTTCTTCAAAACGTGGGCGTGATGGACAAGAACATGAGAAGGATAGAGTTCTATTACGATTAAGATGGTAATAGGTTTTATTCCGTCATAGACCGTTGTGTATATTCGGTAGTAATTTGGCTTCTCTCGTTCTTTTATCCATTCGCCATATCTTACCTGACCTTCAAACCATTCTTTGCTGGCAAAACGCCTATGCTCCGGCCTTCTCATCCAATTGATGGGCTGAGAACAAAGGATAATGCTGCCAAAGTATCATCTCTTGCTTGGCTGGACCTTGAACATAGTTTGTATTTACTAAATCTTTTGTTATTTAGCTGTATGTATTTTTGGAATATTCCAAAAATTTAAATAACACTCGCATCATATTCATAGTAGTAATAGTAGTGTGTGAGAAAATGAAGAAAATAAAAAGAAACGTGCGAGGCAAAGAATCGGACGAAATTCTATTGGAAACTATAAAGAACTTTCCAGGGCTTTCTCAATATGAGTTGGGAAAGAAGTTAAAATGGAATTCTGGTCGCGTTGATGGTTCTATAAGGAGACTTCTTAACGAAGGTAGGATTTTGATGAGGGTTCTGGAAAGAAACGGCAGGCGGGTAAATCTCGTTTATCCGAAAGAACTGAAACCCGTGAATGTTATAGAGATCCCAACTCAACTGTTGAAGACTGGCAATCCACTCTGGGACAAATATGCTTTTGTTTACGCATTAGATAGCTCAACAATAGGAATTTCTGGTCGCAAAATGCCAGAATGGGAAGAAATATCATGTTTTCTGGAAAAAATCCCCATACAAACTGCCGAAGGCAAAATGGTTTTGAAGATTCCAGAAAAGTTCAGGAGATTTTACAATATGGAAAGAAAACATAGAGTAGTCTCAATTAATGGCAACAACATTTTGATAACAATCTCAGGAAACATAATTGGCGCAAAGAGATATCCGTCCAACATCTCAAAAACGGGAAATACCATGAATTAGAAAAAAGGAATAGGCTTTTCTGGGTATAAAAGCGACGATATAATAAGAAAAAATGAACACATCAATTTACTAAAATCTTGTATATGTACCACTAAATCTCATAATGCAGAGGCATGGACTTCTGTAGGTTTTGAACCCGAATGGGTTTGGGGCCAGTTATGGGGCTGCCCGGATTTGAACCGGGGTCTAGAGCGCCCGAGGCTCCAAGCCTAGACCAAACTAGCCGACAGCCCCTTGCGGTATCTTTACATTTGAAAACTTAAAAATAAAGTGTTCCTTAATCTTTAAACCCTATTTCAGTTGAGTGGGAGGGGTTAGATAGGATTTGTCGATTTCACAACGTATTCGTGGTGTTAGAGTGCTTAAGGCTGTTTCTTCGTCTGTTAGGTTGCAGATTTTGAATTTGCTTTTTGATAGGGGATCTCTTTCCTATACTGAGTTGATGAGTTTGCTGAAGATGAATCCTACTAGGGATGCTGGAAGGTTTGCTTATCATTTGAAGTTTTTGCTTAAGGCTGATTTGGTTGAGGTTGATACTGAAGCAAAAAAGTATTGCTTGACTGAATTGGGTAAGATGGTTATTGATATTGCAGAGCGAATTGAAAAGAAAGCTTTTAAGCCGAAGGGTATGCTTGTGCGCACTTCCCGATTCGCTTTAGAGGATTTTGATGCAAATAAAATAGCGAATTCTCTTTTAAGAGAGACGAAAATGCCTGCTGAGCTAGCGCAAAAAGTGGCTAAAGAAGCAGAAAAGCGGCTACTTAAGTCAAAAACGAAATACTTGACAGCCCCGCTTGTTAGGGAAGTTGTAAACGCTATCTTGATTGAAAAAGGTTTAGAGGAATATAGGCACAAACTAACTCGTTTAGGGCTTCCAATATATGATGTGACCGCTCTTATAGATGCAAAAAGTAAGAGTTGTGAAGGTTCAATTTCTGTACATAAAACGGCGGGAGAAACCGTGCTTAAAGAGTACATGCTTTTGAACGTTTTTCCAAGAGACATTTCAGATGCGCACCTATCTGGTTCGCTCTACATAAATGGATTAAGCTCTTGGGTTCTGACGCCAAGCGAAATAATGCACGATTTAAGATTTTTCTTTCTAAATGGTCTCAACTTGGAAAAAGTAAATGCTTTTCTGCCTTCTTACCATTCTCCTCAAAATCTTGAATCTGCATTGTTCACGGTCATCAATGTCCTTTTAAATTCCGCTAAAGAAATAGGCGAAACACAGACAATCGATTACTTTAACGTCTTTCTTTCACCTTTTGCGAGAGGCCTAGCAGTCTCGCAGATAAAGGAGGCTTTGCGTTTGTTTATTGCTAACGTGAATCAAAACGTAAATGCCTCCTTATGCTTAGAGCTTATAATCCCAGATTTTGTATCAGATAAGCCCGCTGTTGGACCGTTTGGAAAGTATAATGGCAAATATGGAGATTTCAAAGAGGAGAATCAACTTTTGGCGTCGCTTATTCTTGAGATAATTGCTGAAGAAAGTGTGCGTAAACCCGTATTAAATCCAAAAATCATCATAAAAGTGCGCCCAGAAACATTTGTGGATGAAAAGGCAAAAGCGATACTTTTAGAGGCGCATAAATTGGCATCAGAAAAAGGCATACTATACTTTGGTAATCTGCAAGAAAACTCTACTTTCTCAAATTCTGGTGTTAGGCTTAGCACAGAGTTGAATGGAGATTGGGAAATTGATACTTTGCGTACTGGTTGTCTTGGATATGTAAGTGTTAACTTGCCAAGAATAACATATGAATCTGTTAGAGATAAGACAAAATTCTTTGCAATTTTCAGAGAAAGATTTGAGATGGCTGTTCGTGCTTTAGAAATCAAGGATAGAATGCTAAAACAACACGGAAAGGGTTTATTGCCATTTCTGATGCAAAATATTAACGGCGACCACTATTTTAGACTTGAGAATTGTTCTCGATTAATAAACTTGGTGGGCTTACGGGAAGCGATTGAGGCGTTCTACGAAAAAAGTATCGGTGATTGTGAAAAAAGTTTGGAGTTTATTGAGGAAATAGTGCAGAATACTAATGACTTCATTCGTAAAATTGGCAGGAAACGTGGAAAACGTTTGTCAACGGCGATACTAGCGGATTTTGAAGCTTCTGAAAAGTTTGCGCATTTAGATATTGAAAGATATGGCATTGCAAAGGTTCGATTTTCAGGAACAAGAGAAAAGCCCTTTTACTCAACAATCAATAAACTAACTCTTAAAGACGACAAATTTCCTGCTGAGTCTTTGATTTTTGAACGTAAGGCAGATAGGCTTCATGCTGGTGGAAACTTGACAGTAATGGAAATTGGAGAAGTTAAGCAAAATCCAGAAGAGCTTATGGTATTGACTAAGCGTATTTTTGAAGATTATAAAATCAGGTTTTTAACATACAATCGCATATTAACCTACTGCGTCAATTGCAAAAGAAGCTGGATAGGCTCGTCGCATAAATGTCCTTCTTGTGGATCTACAGGGACTTTAGCAGTCTTTGATCGTTTTGCATTGGCATGAGCAAACTGTTATTTTATTGCGCCTAATATTAGGGCGAGAAGTGCCATTCTGACAACTATGCCGTTCCATACTTGTGGGAAATATTTAGCATAGGGTGTATCATCAACTTCAGTGTCAATTTCATCAACTCTCGGGAGTGGGTGAAGAATTATCAAATCTCTCTTAGCTTCACTAAGGGTTTTCATGTCTATCCTGTATGAACCTTTGACTTTGATGTATTCTGCTGGATCTGGAAAGCGTTCCTTCTGTATTCTCGTAACGTATAAAACGTCTACTTTTGAAACTACGTTTTCGAGACTTGTTTTCTCAGTTACAGATATCTTATCCTTTATGGTTTGGAGAACTTCTCTGCGCATTTTCAGAGATTCTGGAGAAATCAGATATAATTCAATGTTATATAGAGAAAACGCATAAGCAAGAGAATGCACTGTTCTTCCATATCTCAAATCGCCTATCAGGGCTATTTTTAATCCGTCAATTTTTCTTTTCTCCTTCATGATTGTGTACAAATCTAATAAAGCATGTGTAGGATGCTCTTCCGCGCCGCTTCCGCCGTTGATTATTGGAACTTTTGCAAATTCTGCTGCAAGTCTTGCTGCGCCTTCTAGAGGATGCCTTACCGCTATTACG